>JAEEGL010049523.1_pt1 | contig 14575 bp, 13 predicted proteins | sample 9134231 | NCBI WGS metagenome assembly JAEEGL01 (sample SAMN16246548, study PRJNA631951) | gut metagenome | biome: gut microbiome; feature: rumen; material: fiber-attached | host: Bos | place: Iran: Karaj | collected 2018-10
GAGCGACGAAGAATGGCTGGCGGTGCTGAAAGGGCCCGCCTATAGCCGGCAGGCACCGACACGTAAGATTGCGTGGAGGGCGAAATATATGTGCAAGTCGTTTGTGGCACAATATCTTGGAAGCGACTACACGACGGCAGAGCAGGTATTTTGTCTGTCGGGAGGGAAAGAGATTAAAGATTTGAAGTTCACTAATATATCCAAGAATAGCGATGTTTGCGATGAGCAAACGGGTAAAATAGCTGTGGTGATACGGAAAGCGATAAGATTTGCGGACTAACATTGGACTAAAGTCCACCGCCAATGGACTAACGTGGTGAGAGCCGCCGAGGGGTGTTCCTATTGAGGGACACCCCTTTATGTTTTGGAGGACGGGGAATTATTTATACGTTGGACTAACGTCCATTTTAGTCCATTGCAGGGTGGGAAATTGGACTTACCTTTGCCGGTGATTTCAAACGGACAAGAAAAGCTGATTCGGAAAATTCGTGCAATTCGTGTTCGAAAAAGGAAATCAAGAATAAAAGTATAATCCGAGTCGAGGCGAGGAGGATGTTCTCGAGTAAATGGCCAAAGAATCCGTGCTTCCTCTCACCAAAAACTCAAAAAACAATGAAGCAATCAAAAAAGAACCAGAACCCCGAGATGACAACGACGATGGAAGGCCAGATGACTCTGGGCGTGACCGACAACGGCCTTAAGATCCTCGACTTTATGTGCACCGAATATGTGGAAATGGAGCCTTTTGTGGCAAACTGCAAGGTGCAGGGCATGCGCGACGGCAACGTATACATCACCGAGCGCCCCAAGCAGAAACACAACACGCCGCTTTTCCGCGAGGACAACAGCTCGCTGACCCTCGGCCGCGACGGCAAGTACTACTTCTGCTTCATCCTGCCGGAAGAGCTCGTGAAGCAACTGCCCGACCGCCTCGTCCACCAAGCCCTCGCCATAGCCCAGAAGGTGGACAAAATGATTACTGGCCGCGTAGGGAAGAAAGGCTCAAGAAAGACTAAGTAACCAATGGTCGAATCTATCAGCTATCAGTTCTATCAATTAAAAATGACACCCCTCAATTTCAAAAATCCCTCTTATAATACTTATAACTAATTAGTAATAAGATATATATAAATAAGAAAAGGGATAAAATCAAGAAAATGACACCCCTCTAAAATAAACTGATAGAACTGATAGTTGATAGAAACCCCACACTAAATTTCACCTAAAAAGCAAACAAACAATGAAATACGACATCACAAAACCCAAGGCACCCAAGATGCCTAACCTTGGAAATGGTACAGAATGTATCAAAATTCTCCTCTCACAGGCATCAAAAGATATGTATGAACCCCTCGTTCCGATGCTTTTCCCCCCTCTTGGAGCACATATGAGCGGTTCTGAATTTCAGTATCCGGACCTCACTTGGAAGGAAACTTGTGGCCAGATGGCCAACCTTGTGGCCGAAAGTGGGGGTAACAAGGGCCAATTGTCACTCCTTGTCGAGGCCATCTGTCGCGACTTCCGCGCTCACGATGAAGAAGAGCTTAAGAAGCTCGTCGAATGGCAGCGCCAGATGAAGACCAAGAGCGCCAACAAGGAGAAGCCGGCACGCCCCGAGGTAGCCTTCTGGTTCCCGCCATCAGACGTAACTTCGGCGGCCTTCCTCCAGAACGCTATGGCCTGCGAAGCCCTTGGCGCACGCACGCAATACCTTAATATGCCTGAGGTCGAAATGGCCGACCGCATGTGCGGTGGACACAAGCAGATAAGCCAGATGATGCGCAACATCTATGACCGCCAGCGTGCTGGCGCCCTCCGCGCAACGGCCGACGGCATCACCGGCAACCCCATCCTACGCGCCAACCTGACAATTTCAAGCACCCCATTCGCAACGCGTAAGTTCTATAAGAGCGACCTCTTCAATGGCACCTTCGGCCGCATGGTCTTCTCCTACAAGCCCCGCACCTCTCGCGACGGTCGCATACCTCGCCAAGGCAAGTACACCGACGACTTCTACCGCCAGCTCGACGAGTACCTTGTGCGACTCGACATCTGCAAAGGACGCTTCGTCATCGGCCCACTGAACAAACTCACCGACCAGCTGGCTGCCGACATGGCCACCCTTGCCGACCTCACCGACGATGACGTGCTGTGGGACGCCTCCAAGCGTGCACTAGTCTCGGCCTGGAAAGCCGGCTGCGTGCTCTGGGTACTCAACAACCAGACCTGGACAAAGTCAATGGGCGAGCTCGTAGAATGGCTTGTCTACCGCGACATCTGGAGCAAAATGCAGATCTTCGGCGACATGCTAAAAGAGGGCGACACCAGCACTTCAGAAGCCGGCAGGAGTGGCCCCAAGAACATGTTGGAAGACCTGCCCGACACCTTCAGCGAACTGCAGCTCGAAGCTCTCCGTACCCAGATGGGCAAGAGCAGGGAAGGGACCAAGAATCAGTTGCACAAATGGGTCTTCCGTAAGTTCATCACCTACAACGACCAAACCGCCCTCTACTCAAAAACCGACGAATACCTGAAGGGAAATTGAAAATTGAGAATTGAAAAATGAAAATTATGGATAGAATAGACCTCCAACAGCTTCGCGACCTCCCCATCGAGGGGGTCGCGGAGCGCCTGGGGCTCGACGTGCGGCAGCACAAAGCACTCTGCCCCTTCCACAACGACCACCACCCGTCCCTCTCGTTCAGCGTGCGGAAGAACACCTACCGCTGCTTCGTCTGCGACGCCCACGGCGGCACGATAGATCTCGTCATGCACCTCCTCCACAAGGACTTCCGTGAGGCCTGCGCGTGGCTTGGCGGCGAGGAGATTTCAAGGGTTCAAGGTGTTCAAGGAGTTCAAGGTTCAAGGGTTCAGGATGTTCGAGAGGAGGCGAAGCCGTTTGATGCGAGCCGGTATGAACGCTTCTTCGAGCGGCCGTGGCTGAGCGGGGCGGCGAGGCGGTTTCTCTTCGAGGAGCGGCGGCTGGACGAACGCGTGGTACGCTGGTGCCGCCTCACCTCCTGGCGCGACCGCAATGGCGTTGACTGGCTACAGATCCCTTACTACGACCGCGACGGCCACCTCATCGGCATCCAGAACAGAAACCTTAACCTTAACGCTAACGTTAACGGGCTGCCGCGGTTCAGGTTTCCCAAGGGGTCGCGGTGCGGCATCTATAATCTGCCGGTGCTCAACTTGCTCAAAGAGGGCGAGGAACTCTACATCACCGAAGGCGCCTCCGACTGCTGGGCCATGCTCTCCTCCGGCCACAAAGCCATAGCCATCCCCTCCGCCACCTTGCTCTCGAAGAAAGACAAAGAACAACTCTCAATTCTCAATTCTCAACTCTCAATTAGCTATCACATGTTCCCCGACCGCGACCTTCCCGGCGAACGCCTCTTCCTACAACTCAAAGACCTCCTCCCCAGCCTCCAACACCACCAACTGCCTCCCACCTGCAAAGACTACAGCGACTACTACCTCCAAAACCTCCTAGCCGCTACGCGGCAGGGAGCTTCGAAAGTAGAGCGCAGAGCAAGCTCGCTTGCTTTGCCGAGATGCAGAAGCGTAGACGAAGTCAAATCTATAAATCTTATAAATTAAGCGCTTCGCGTATTGCTGCGTCAGCCTCACCGCCGCAGGCAAAACCAATCCATCGCGCGCAGCAGCGATACCTTAGAAAAAATCTACGAGATTTACAGATCTCGTGAGCGCAGCGAGCAGGCGAACATAAAATAAAAAACAGAAAAGACAATGGAAACATTCAAAATCAGATCTTACAGCAAGAAAGAACTCGCCCTGCTGTACTTCCCCGACAGCACGCCCCGCGTGGCAGTCAACCACCTCATGGCACTCATCCGCCGCAACGACATGCTCTGCGACGAACTTCGGTCGACCGGCTACGAAACCACCAACAAGGTCTTCACACCCCGCCAAGTGCAAGCCATCGTCGACTGGATTGGAGCCCCGTAAACCCCATAATCGCACGCCATCGCACGTAATCGCACCCCATCCTCCACAATCCCACACCACCGCAAAAAAACGGTCGTATCTTTGCATCAGATTTCGAAATCAAACCAAGCGCTCTTTGACATCCTGAGAAACCAATTCAACTAACCCAACAACCAGCCCTATGAAACAGAAACTCCCACCCGAAACCTGGCGCATGATCATCCAGATCGCCATCACCATCCTCACCGCCCTCTCCGGCATGTTCGCCGAAGCCCAGAACAACACCCTCGCCCTCCTCCTCCACTAACCCCCTCTTCTCTTACCCTTCTCATACTCTTCTCCTACCCATCTCATACCCCCAAAAACTGAAAAAAATCCATCGCGCGAAGCAGCGATACCTTAAAAAAAATCTACCAGATTCAACCCAGCCCCGCACCCGGACATCCCGCCGCAGGCGGAAATAATCTACAAGATTTATAGATTTCGCCGCAGGCGGGAGAAAAAGAAAACCCGCGTAGCAATTTGAGTAATTCGCCCACAATTGACCTGCGTAGCTTCGAGTAAATTCGTCAAATTCGCCGTTAAATAACACTAACCCCTTAAACTTCTTAAACTATTTAAACTTCTTTAACCCTTAAACTCACACAACTATGGCAAGAACTACAGGTGCCGTCCTCGGCAAACAATCCGGCCGCATCGGCCAAGTCTATGGCGCTCTCGTACACGGCGAACAGGTCTACCGTGCTATGCCCGCCAAACCCAAGAAAACTGACCCCAGCAAGCTCCCCGCTGACGTCCTCGACCGTCGTCTGCGCTTCAAGACCCTCGTCCAGCTCGCCAAGGCCTTCAAGTCCGCCGCCGACCTCGGCTTCGACAACTACCGCTGGGTCAAGCCCTTCATCTCACCCTTCAACTACTTCGTCAAGGTCAACAAAGAGGCCGTCTACGTCCGCGGCGGCGAGCCCGAGATTGACTACGGCAGCATCCTCTGCGCACAGGGAAGTCTCGCCCCGGCCAGCTTCGGCAACGCCTCCTTCGCCGAGCCCAACCGCATCAGCGTCAGCTTCAGCACCACCACCGACCTCCCCAACGCCGACGCGCTCGACAAAGTCTACGTCTTCGTCTACCAGCCCGACACCAACCTGGCGCTCATCTCGGCCCCTGTCGTCCGCACCGAAGGCACCGTCGACATGCGCATGCCCGTCAGCTGGACCGGCATGACCGTCCACGTCTACGGCTTCGCCATCGGCGACGGCCGCGACACCAAGGGCCTCGTCTCCGACAGCAGCTACATCGGCACCGGCATCATCGGCTGACGCTCACCCAAACTCCCCCCAACTTCCATCACTCCCCTCATCTTCCTGTACTACATGTTTGTTGGAGCCTCCCCACCCACGGGGAGGCTTTTTTTTGGTAGTTTTTTTATATTTCTATACAATAATATTGCGGGATGGGCGTTAAAGATAATTCAAGAAAACAAAAAAACAGTAAAGATATGGTATTATTAGACATTGCAAACGGTTGGAAGACAGCCATCATGGTGGTGGCGATGATCGCCGTGTTCTATCTCTTCCTCATCAAGCCGCAGAGCGACAAGACCAAGAAAGAGGCCGCCTACCGCGACAGCCTGAAGGCCGGCGACGAGCTGATGACTGCCGGCGGCATCCATGTGAAGTTCGTGAGCCGCGACGGCGCCTACGCCGTGGTGGAGGCCGCCCCGGGAGTGAAGATGAAGGTGCAGATTGCAACTCTGCAGCCTGTGCCGGAGAGGAAATAGGAATTAGAAATCAGGAATTAGAAATCAGGAATTAGAAATTAGAAATTCATGACCGTGAATTATCGCAGAATATTTATTGTGGCCGTGTGCCTGACGCTGACGGTTTCTGCGGCGGCGCAGGAGCAGCAGACCCTGCGGCTGAGCCTAGAGGAGGCGCAGCGCTACGCCGTGGAGCACAACGCGGCGATGCAGAACGCGAGCCTCGAAGTGAAGAAGGCCGAAGCCGACAAATGGAAGACGCTGTCGTCGATGCTGCCGAGCGTGAAGGCAGGCTTCGACTACCAGAACATGCTGGGCTATGAGATGAAGATGGGCTCCGGCATGATGAGCATCAAGATACCTATGGACCCCAACGGCACCTTCAGCGTCACTGCCTCGGTGGCCCTGAACGGCGCCATGGTGGTGGGCACCATGATGCAGGACATAGCCCTCGACATGGCCGACATCACACGCCAGCAGACCGAGCAACAGACGCGCAGCAGCGTGCGCAGCGTCTATGTGTCGCTGCTGGTGATGCAAGAGACTGCCGAACTGCTCGATTCGAGCGTTGCCAACCTTGAACGCCTTGCGGCGACGAGCCAGAGCGCCGTCGACGTGGGTGCCGCCGAGCAGGTGGACGCCGACAAGCTCATGGTGCAGGTGGCTTCGCTGCGCAGCACCGTCAACGCCACGCGCCGCTCAATACAGGCCCTTCGCGGCACACTGCTGCTGCAGCTGGGTGCCGACGTCGAGTCGCAGCTGGAGCTGAGCACCACGATGGACGAGGTGCTGGACATCGACCAGGCCGCCGCGCTCACGGGGCGCGAGTTCGACATCACGCGCAACTACAACTACCAGCTGCTTGAGCAGAGCGAGAAGCTCGCCAAGAAGCAGGTCACCATGGCGTGGATGGACTTCTCCCCCACCCTGTCGGCCTACTACCAGTACAGCAAGAAGGTCTACTTCGGCGAGGAAGGCATGAACATGACGCCGCCAAACATGGTTGGCGCCAACATCAGCGTGCCGCTGCTGACCACTGGCACCCGCGTGGCTGGCGTGAAGAGCGCCAAGCTGGCCTACCAGGAGAGCGTCAACAGCCGCCGTCAGGCCGAGGACGGTCTGCGCGTGCAGTATGCCCAGTTACGCTACGACCTGGCGTCGGCGCTGGAAAGCTACGACATACAGAAGCGCAGCCTGGAGCTGTCGCAGCGCGTCTTCGACAACGTGACTGAGAAGTACCGCTACGGCCGCGCCAGCAGTCTGGAGGTGACCACCGCCAGCACCGACATCATCACGGCACAGAGCAACTACATCCAGGCGGTGATGAATGTGGTGAACGCCCAGCTTTCGCTTGAAAACCTGTTGAATAATTGATAGCATTATGAATAAGACATTCCGTACAGTAATGATTATGGCGGCTGTCGCGAGCCTCGTGGCCTGCGGCGGCAAGGGCGGCGACAAGACCGCGACAACGACAAAGAAGGAGGCCGAGAAGGTGAAGGTGCTCACGCTGGAGAGCGAGCGCATAGCAAAGACGCTGGAGCTGAGCTCCACGCTGGAAGGCTATGAGACCATGAATATCTCGCCCAGCATTACGGGCCACATCGAGCACATCTACGTCGAAGTGGGCTCGCGCGTGCAGAAAGGCGCCATGCTGGTGCGCATGGACCAGACTCAGCTCAACACCACACGCATCAACCTTGCCAGCACCAAGACCGAACTTGACCGCGTGACGGCCCTGAAGGCCAGCGGCTCGGTGAGCGAGCAAGTCTACGACCAGACCAAGGCCGGATACGACCAGCTGGTGGAGACGGAGCGCTTCCAGAACGAGAACACCTTTGTGAAGGCACAGTTCGCAGGCGTCATCAGCGCCAAGAACTTCGAGGACGGCGAGATGTACACCGGAGCACCGATACTGACGCTGACGCAGATAAGCCGCCTGAAGGCTATCATCAACATACCGGAGACCTACTTCCCCAAGGTGAAGCAGGGCATGAAAGTGGAGGTAGAGAGCGACATCTACCCAGGCGAGGTGTTCCCCGCAACGATAGAGATTGTCTACCCGACGGTGGACCCGCAGAGCCACACCTTCCAGGCCAAGCTGAACATACCCAACAACAGCGAGAAGATACGCCCCGGCATGTATGTGCGTACCCGTCTGGCTGTGGGCGAGGTGGACGCCATCGTGGTGCCCTACCAGAGTGTGCTGAAGCTCACGGGCTCGAATGACCGCTACGTCTTTGTGAACGACAATGGCACCGCCCGCCGCGTGGCCGTTACGCTGGGCCAGCGTTTCGACGACCGCATAGAGGTGATGCCCATCGAGGAGGGCGCCATGAAGGCAGGCGACCAACTGGTGGTGACCGGACAGGCACGTCTGGTCGACGGTGACAACTTGGAGATTGTAGAATGAGCTGTATGCTGTTAGCTGTAAGTTTTAAGTGGCTACGCAGGCCGCGGATGCTTACTTAAAACTCACAGCTTAAAACTTAAAACTTAAGAAATAATATGGCAATTTACAAGACAGCAATCAACAAGCCCATCACCACGGGCTTGGTATTTGTGGCCGTCATCGTGCTGGGACTGTTCTCCCTCTCGCGCCTGCCAATCGACCAGATGCCCGAGATGGACCCGCCCTACGTCACCGTGATGACCACCTACGCAGGCGCCAACGCCAGTGACATCGAGACCAACATCACGAAGATAGTCGAGAACTCGCTGAACTCGGTGGACGGATTGAAGAACATAACATCCAACTCACGCGATAACATCTCCGTTGTCACCCTCGAGTTCGAGTGGGGATCAGACATCGACGAAGCCCTGAACGACATACGCTCATACGTCGACCTGCTGTTCGACAACCTGCCCGACGGAGTGAGCCGTCCGATGATACTGAAGCTGAACTCATCGGCAATGCCCATCATGGTATACGGATTCACAGCCAGAGAGAGCTACTCAGGAATGGACCGCATACTGGAGGACAACGTAGTCAACGAGCTTAACCGCATCGACGGCATCGGCAACATCACCGTCAGCGGCGCCCCGCAACGCTATGTATACATAGACCTCGACCCGAAGCAGCTCGACGCCTACGGCATCAGTCTGGAGCAGGTGGGCAACGCCATCAGCGCCAACAACCTCGACCTCGCCAGCGGCACCGTAAAGATGGGCAAGGAGCAGTACCAGATGCGCGTCAAGGGCGAATATGTAGAGAGTTCCGAGATTGCCGACATAGCGGTGACCACCACGATGACAGGCAAGCAGGTCTTCGTGCGCGACCTCGCCACAGTGCGCGACACCATCAAGGACCTCTCGCTCGATGAGAAAATCAACGGACATGACGGTGCGCGCATCATCATCTCGAAGCAGACCGGTGCAAACACAGTGGCTATTGCCCGACAGGTGAAAGCCGAGATGGAGCGCATACAGAAGACCCTGCCGCCCGACATCGAGGCCACGCTTATACGCGACGGTTCAGAGGAAATCGTCAACGCCATCAACGGCCTTACCGAGAGTATCTTCTTCGCACTGCTGTTCGTGGTGCTGGTGGTACTCGTGTTCCTCGGCAACTGGCGCTCGACGGTGATTATCGCGCTGACGATACCAATATCGCTCGTCACCTCGTTCATCTACCTGCTGCTTGCCGACAGCTCGCTTAACATCATCTCGCTGGCATCGCTAACCGTGGCCATCGGTATGGTGGTCGACGATGCCATTGTGGTACTTGAGAACATATCCAAACATATCGACCGCGGCGAGAATCCACGCGAGGCTGCCATCTGCGCCACCAACGAGGTTTGGACGTCGGTCATCGCCACCACGCTGGTGCTTGTGGCGGTGTTCGTGCCGCTGACCATGTTGCCCGGCATGATGGGTATCTTCATGAAAGAGCTGGGTTGGATTGTCACCATCGTGGTGTGCGTCTCCACCTCGGCGGCCATCACGCTGATTCCCATGCTCAGCAGCAAACTGCTCAAGGAGCGCCCCTTCTTCTTCAAGAAAGAGGACGAAGAGGAATACAACCGCAAGAAAGAGCATAACCTCTACAACCGCACCGTCATACGTGCTTTCAACGCCGTCGACGCCGCCTATGCCAACCTGCTGCGCTGGTGCCTGAGTCACAAGCGCATCACGCTGATTATAGCGCTGGCATTCTTCATCGTCACCCTGCTGCCGGTCATTAGCGGCAAGATAGGTATGGACTTCATGAAGGAGCAGGATAACGGCCAGATAAGTGTCAGCGCCGAGCTGCAGCGCGGCACGCGCATCGAGGAGACCCTCAAGACTGCCCGCCACATGGAGGAGGACATCTACCGCATCCTCGGCGAAGAGGTCCTCGTGGTCTCCACCTCGGCAGGCTCTAATGATGACGCTGGTTTCGCCGCACTCTTCAACAGCACCACCAACAACAAGATATCGATGACCGTACGCTGCACGAAGAAGTATGTGCGAGAGGAGAGCATCTTCCAGATGCAGGAGAAGCTGCGCCGCTGCTTTGCCGAATACCCCGAACTGGTGACATTCCAGGTCAACCAAGGCGGCATGATGGGCGGCGGAAGCAACAACAGCCTGCAGGTTGAAATATACGGCTACGACTTCGACCAGACGACCCAGTTCACACAGGAACTCAAGAAGCGCGTGGAGCAGAACGTGCCCGGCGCACGTGACACCAAGGTGAGCCGCGACGAAGACCGTCCGGAGCTGAAGATAACCTTCGACAAGCAGAAGCTTGCGTTGCACGGCCTCAGCGGATCCACGGTGGCAATGTATGTCCGCAACCGCGTCAACGGTATGGCGGCAGGCTTCCTCAAGGAAGACGGCGAGGAGTATAACATTGTGGTACGCCTGCGCGAGGAGTACCGCTCCAGCATCACCGACATCGAGCAACTCTCCATCCCCACCCCCACGGGCAAGATAATCAAGCTCGAGGAGCTGGGCAAGGTGGAGGAATACTGGTGCCCGCCCACTATCGAGCGCAAGAACCGCCAGCGGTACCTGACGCTCACCGTGATGCCCTTCAACACCTCGCTGCAGGAGCTGGCCATGAGTGTGCAGAATGAGATTGACCAGATGGAGGTGCCGTCGGAGATACATGTCGACCTTGCCGGTAACTACAAAGACCAGCAGGATTCCACACGCGATATGCTTATGTTAGGCCTGCTCATCATCATGCTCGTTTACATCGTTATGGCCTCGCAGTTCGAGTCGTTCAGCAAGCCCTTCATCATCATGTTCTCCATACCCTTCGCCATCAGTGGCGTGGTACTGATGATGTTCTTCACCGGCAACAATATCGATATGATCGGCCTCCTTGGACTGGTACTGCTTATCGGTATCGTGGTTAAGAACGGTATCGTACTTGTCGACTACATCAACCTGATGCGCGAACGTGGCGTTGCCCTCAACGAAGCTATCGCCATGAGCGGCCAAAGCCGTCTGCGCCCTGTGCTGATGACGGCCTTCACCACCATCCTCGGTATGATACCTATGGCCACTTCCAACTCCGAAGGTAGCGAGATGTGGACCACCATGGGCCTGGTCGTCATAGGCGGCCTCACAGTATCAACCTTTGTCACGCTGATTGTGGTTCCGGTGCTTTACGGCATCTTCAACCGCAAGGGCGAGATAGAGAAGAAAGAGAAAGAGCGCCGCAAATTCGTATTCATGAACATCCAATTAGATTAGCTGTGAGCCGTAAGCTGTGAGTTTTAAGTGGCATCCGCCCCACTTACAGCTTAAAACTTAAAACTTAAAACTTATGAAAAGCATCTTAATAGTATACAACCAGGCCAACAACGAGCGCGTCGAATATATGCTCGACACCCTCGGCATCCGCGGCTTCACGCAGTGGGAGAACGTCCAGGGGCGTGGTAACGTCAACGGTGACCCGCACCGCGGCACCCACACGTGGCCTGAGATGAACAACGCCATACTGACCGTCGTCCCTGACGACAAAGTCGATGAACTGCTCAATTCCGTCCGCAAGCTCGACAAGCGCAATGAGGAAGTCGGTATCCGAGCCTTCGTCTGGAATATAGAACAGATGGTGTAAAACAAGAAAGCCCCGCCGATTGGTGGGGCTTTTTGTTTCAGAAGTTATACTTAACCAAAGCGCAGAGACGGTGATTGACGACGTTTCGCAGCCGGTCGTTGATCAACACCTGCCCTTTCTCGCCGAGGTCGCCGTAAGTGCAGGCGGTCACCTCGTACTCAAGGCCAATATTGAAAGCCTTTACATTGTAGCTCACACTCGGAGCCACACGCCAGACACTGTTGAGGTTGGTGAACTCCTCACCGCCTTTCATATAGATACGGTATGTTCCACCGCCGAAGTCATAAAGGTTCTCCTTTGCCCCAAGGTTCTTCATGTAGCCAAGGAACAGGTCACATCGAAACTTCTTGCCATAGGCGATGTTGAGGTAGCTGATGGTGGCGTTCATGGGGCTGTATTTCCACGAGCCGTCTTCGTTGACACCAGTGACGGCATATCCCACCATCTGATTGAGGTGGCTGGTGTTCTGCGCCAACAAGGTGCGGAACTTAACGCTCCAGTCTTCCTCCACATACTGCGCATAGAGCGTCGGGGTGATGGACTCGACGGTCTCGTCGACCTTCTTGGTCACACCGCCCACCATCGCATGTGTGCGCGGACGTAGCATCTGTAAATCGGCACCCGCCTGCACATACCAGCCACCATGTTTGAAGTTGAGTCCCAGAAACACTTCAGGCAGAAGGGTATTATGCGCAAAATTGACGCTGGCCACCGATGTGGGGTCTGCGGCGTCCTTGGGTCCGTTGTTCATATACTGGAGCTGCCAAAGTAGCGCGGCGGTGTAGCCGAAAGAGCCTATATACATGGAGGCACGCATCTGCGGCGTGCGGCTATGTGGACGGAACGGCGCACCGGAGGCCATTCCCAACACCTCGGGCATAATCTCTCCACTCAGCGGATGCCAGTCCTGTCCCATAAGCAACTCTGCATTCCACAAACCATCTTCCGCCTTGAGTTTCAAATAGGCCAACCGCAGACGCAGCACCGTGTTGTTGGTGCCGAAGCCGCCGAAGTCAGCCTCCAGTTTACCGCTGGAAGCCCATTTGCCGATTTTAGGTCCTGTGATATTAACACCAAAGCGCGACGACAGCGCCTGCAACTGCATAGACGGCACATCGTTCAAGTCCACGCCGTCCACGGTGTCTATGTCGAACGGTATCATATTGTACTCGCCACCGACAGTATAATACGTCTTGCGCGAGTCAAAAGTCAGGTAGTTGCGCACAAAGCCGTAAGGCTTCACGCTCACCTTCTGCGCCTCCTGCGCAAAAACAAAAGGCAGCGACGCCACTAACGCCGCTGCCATTACAAACACTTTCTTCATGCTATCAATACCAATAGTTGTGCCGTGAAGATACGGAGGAACATCGTCAGGGGGTACACCGTGGCGTAGCCCGTGTTGGGCAGTTTGCAGCCCTCGGGAGCCACCGTGTTGGCGAAAGCCAGCGTCGGCGGGTCGGTATGGCTGCCGCCTATGAAGCCCATCAGCGTGTAGTAGTTCATCTTCAGCACCAGACGGCCGAACAGGCCTACAAGTATCGGCGGCACCATGGTGATGATGACACCATAGACCACCCACATATAGTGCTCCTGCACGGTCTCGACGAACTTGCCGCCAGCTCCAAGACCAACCCCTGCCAGGAAGAGTGCAATGCCCACTTCACGCAGCATCCCCACACCGTGGCTATCGGTGAATTCGGTATTGAACCACCCTTTCTTCACACCCAGCCAGCTGCCGATGAGCGATACCACCAGCGGACCGCCGGCAAGGCCGAGCTTGACGGGTGCCTTCATGCCAACAGGTATGGGAATGGAGCCCAGGACGATGCCTAATGCTATGAAAACAAAAATAGGCACAAGGTTGATTTTGTGACGCTGCGATGTCGGCGTAGCCTGTTTGGTTGCCGCTGCCTGCGTCGATTCGTCGGTGGCGGGCTCCTTCTTCAGGTCAATGCGGCAGAGCGGACGAAGCAGTATGCAGGTTACAATCATGCCGACCACAGCCAGCGGATAGGCCACAGCATAGCCTGCTGCCAATCGGTCGGAAGCGTCCTCTATACCGAGGTCGTTCACAGCCTGCTGCGCTGCCGACAGACCGGGGGTATTGGTGATGGCGCCAGTGTATACACCGGCCATATCGGTCAGCTCTTGGTTGGCCAGCTTGGCTATAATCACCGTCATAACCACGCCGAGGGCCACATTGACCAAGGCCATCCCGTTCATAGCCAGACCACCCTTCTTGAAACTCTTGAAGAAACCAGGTCCCACCTGAAGACCCACGGCAGTGACAAAGAGTATCAAGCCGAACTCCTTGACGATATGCAGCATGTCGTGGTTGAGGTTCACGCCGAAGGCACTCAGCGCAATGCCCACAAAGAGCACCCATGTGATGCCCAGCGTGATACCCTTCACCTTCAGTTTGCCCAGCAGCAGTCCGGCAAAGATGGAGATGGCCAGCATCAGTACTGTGCTGGCCACTCCACTACCTGTAAACAGATTAGTAAACCACATGATTAGTCACCAAGAGTAGCAACCATGACGGCTTTAATAGTGTGCATACGGTTCTCGGCCTCGTCGAAGACGATGCTGTTCTCGCTCTCGAAGACATCCTCGGTCACCTCGATACCGTTCAGACCGAACTTCTCGTGCACATCGCGGCCGGCCTTGGTCTCCAGGTTGTGGTAGGCGGGCAGGCAGTGCATGAATTTGCACTTCGGGTTGCCGGTCTTTTTCATCAGGGCAGCGTTGACCTGGTAGGGCATCAGCATCTTGATGCGCTCTTTCCACACGCTGTCGGGTTCGCCCATCGACACCCA
>JAEEGL011123201.1_pt1 | contig 14575 bp, 11 predicted proteins | sample 9134231 | NCBI WGS metagenome assembly JAEEGL01 (sample SAMN16246548, study PRJNA631951) | gut metagenome | biome: gut microbiome; feature: rumen; material: fiber-attached | host: Bos | place: Iran: Karaj | collected 2018-10
AAATGCAATCTTTTCAGCACTCTTCGGGAATTTTGAACCATCTGCGTCAAGTTTATTCTCCATCTTCACAGACACATCATTATTCTGAGGATTAGAATCAAAATCACCTGCTAAATGTACAAAGAGTTTACAAAGCATATCCTTAACTGATAATGAGCTGCCTTGGATTCTAGGAAGAATTTTCTGCATTATCCCATTATCCAACGCCTCGTCATCAGAAAGCAGCTGAGAATTCTTATTGTTAAGCATATAGAATATGATCTCATTCCTTACACGATATCCGATATGAGCATTACTCTCTTTTAAGATCTCATTAATTTTTTGAAGTTCATCTGATATCTTTTCAATGTAGTCAACATCCTCGCATTGGCTTAAATACAAATATTCTGTTCTCAAAAAGTCATTCTGAATTTTCAGCGGCTGCACTTCATCAACGTCGTTGTATACATAGCTAAGATCCACATAATTAAATTCAATCGTGTTTGCTCTGTCGAGGACCTTTTTACTGAAAGGAAATGTGGTCTCATCCATATTTACGGTTCCAACTAGATAGAAATTTGCCGGGAATCTTAAGATTCCGTACTCTTTAAGCGCTGAAGTATCAGCACCATATTTTTCTTCGTTTATAAGTGGATCAGATGTTATGATCCCATCTTTTACATCCCTTGTCTCTATTATGGAAAGGAAATCACTGAGGTAGTATTCAACTCTTGCAAGATTCATCTCATCCAAACAAAGAATATATGGTATATCCACATTCTCAGCCTTCTGCGCATCTGCCATAAACTTAAGGATCTCGCCAGGATTATACTTTCCGTTCAAATCGATGTGACCAAACAAATCTGAAGAATCAGACCAATCTGGACGAACAGATATCAATTTGTATTTAGCACTAATAGCTTCAGCAAACAGCCTGACAAGTCTTGTTTTTCCTGTTCCTGATGTTCCAGCAAGAATAACAAAAGGTTTAGATTTGAGGCTCAAATAGAAGTTTTCTATTAACTTGCTGTCATATGTGAACCCTTTATACTCAATGAAAGATTTGATCAGTTCAATTTGCTCTTTAGTAGTCATTTCCTGCTCATCCTCCGTGTAATAAGGGGGAATATCACTCAAATCAACTTGTTCCAAAGACTGCGACAATTCAATATTGTTTTCACTTGCTAATCTCACTAAATCATCTATCAATACATCTCTAGATACATGCTTAGCGAACTTCATAGCAGATTTAATAGCTATAGCTCCTGCGCCTATTCCTTCTTCTTCAATTATTTTTCTACAATAATACTTTAATAGTTCGCTATTTGTATTCCATGTCAAAAAATCGCCAGAATGCATCTTAGAATACCAAGTCAAATAATGCCTTGCAGAGCTTTCTGCTACTTCAGGATGTTTGGAATGAACTTTGATACTAGCATCCTCTAAAGTAATTTCATTAGAATATACCTGTTTAGCATATTGATATAAAGTTTCAAATGATTCTTCATTCATTCTCATGCTTATTCACCTCACGCTGTTTTGTTTAACAACTTCTTCATTGAAACTGCAACATAGTATGCCAATCTTACAGGCACAGCATTTCCAATTTGCTTATATGCGGCTGTTCTCCCCGGAATATCTTTTTTGGATTCAAAATAATAACTATCCGGGAACGTTTGCAAACGAGCTACTTCTCTAGGAGTAAGAGATCTATTTTGTTTGATATCAGGATGGATATAATAATGTCCATCTCTGGAAACATGTGCTACAACAGTTTGCGAATAATTTAAATCCTTAGCAACAACCTTAAATCTATCTAAAAATGAAGTTGTGTTATTATGAGTTTTCAACTCAGAAGGAAGATCAGTATATTCTATTCTTCTCTTGTTGGTTTCCCATTCCTTCACTGCTATTTCATAGATTTTAAGATCTTGCTCTGTATTGGGTCTGGCAACATGAAATGTGACATCGTTGGTATCTTTAATACCAACATCATAAAGATATTTGCCAGTATATTTCTTAGTTTTAACTGGGGCATAGACACCTTGGCCCGCCTTTAAATACGGTAAATCGTTAAAAATCTCCTCAACAGTCAAGCCATCCATGTCATAACCCTTAACGGAGGGATAAAACCCACTTTCTTTCTTGCCATACTTGCCAATCAAGATAATTCTTTTTCTGTGTTGAAAAACTCCATAATCGTGTGAATCTAACACCTTATATTCTGTTGAGTATCCACAACGCCTAAATAATTCACGCATTTTATCAAAATGCAACCGTCCATCTTCATCTTTTGCAGATAATAAACCGGTAACATTTTCAAAAACAAAATACTTAGGTTTGTACCTACTAAGAAACTTAGCATATAGTTTATAAAGATAGTTTCTTTCATCTCCATGCATTCCTGTTTCAGAGCGGGCGCGACCAACCAAAGAATAGGCCTGACAAGGGGGGCCACCTATAATTAGATCTAATTTTTTGCCTCGCAAATTCTCATCAATTTTCTCAAAAATTTCGGGCAGCGATTTATCTGATATCTCATAATTCAATACGGATTCGAGAACTTTTCGAGGAACTGTACAGTAAAATTGTTCTCTAGTTATTTCACCAGAAATATACTGCTCCTACAAATCTAATTTGCTATGTGCATTCAACCAATGATAGGCAGCTCTCGTTTTTAGTGTAAAACATGCTGCCTCATCCATTTCCACGTGCGCTACAGGCTTAAATCCCGCTTGGATAAATCCTTCAGACAATCCGCCCGCACCAGCAAATAAATCAAGATAATTAGACATACTACTTCACCCTAATCCTTCGAAAAAAAAATTAATCAGGATATCCTTCCTCTCGAGCTTTTTCTAATACTTGTTTAATTTTCATGCATTGCTTGGAACTAGGAAATCTTCCTGTTCCCATTGAAATTGCAACTCTGATAAAAGAAATGTCTTGCGAATTGAAAATATGGTTCGACATTCCCCAGTCTAGCAACTGTTGCCATTTGTCTACTCCGTATTCTGCAACAAGTTTCATAATCATGACTTCGTTATCATCTTTTTGTTCTTTTCTTGCAGCACGATTATCTTCTTGGGCTTCAGTTTTAGAGATTAATTCCAATACAACATCTTCGCTCAATTCAATATCTACTTCTTGTGCTTTCTTCCAACAAGACTCCCTTTTTGCCCATTCTGTTACATTTTCCACTTCCCTGTGAGGAGAAACCAAATGATTGTACATTCCTTCCGCAATTCTCTCTAACTCCAACTCTAGAGCATGGGATATGCTTTGAGTATTCCAGATCATTTTAAAATCAAGTGCTTTATTCGGGCATTTTGAATCAATTGAATAGAACAGATACGATAAAGCATATGTAACAATTTGAGCTTTATAACCCATCTCATACCAAGGAGCATTCTTAACAATATAATCAGTTTTCTTAAACAAAATATATAAGCAAACGATTTTCTTAAAAAACACTTCGTTAAAATCCGAATCATTCTTTTCCCATGATTCGCTTGCCCATTCAGCAAATCTTATAAAGTTTTTCTGAGCACCGGAACTAACTTGATGTGGTAATTGACGATAAATATTATAGAACTTTGCTAGATCCGTTTTCGTAAACATCTGCTGCTTGGGATTTTGGATTAAGAATTTCTCCTTCTGTGGTTTAGTCATTCGTGCTTGTTCTTGTTTATATTGCCCTCTTGCTCGCTCATAATACCAATGTGTACCAAACTGATTTCCCATAACAGCGGGAGCTAAAATGCGTCTAGAATAATCCTCAATTCTAATATGGAAAGCATGATTAGAAAAGAAGTCCGCATCGCTGACTTTATTCTGCTTATTAGCATATTTTGCTATATTCGGAATTAGTTCCATCGCTTTTTCTGGAGTTACTACAGATAATTTCATAGGAACATATATATCTTTTAGGTTGTTAGCTTTTGTCTTGTCAACAAGAGCTGCCATGGCAAGAGACGCAGTTGTTTGCCCACCGTTTACTATTTGAAGAGAAGAAATTTCAGTTATGTACGGGCACAATTTACCATACTCAACTTTCACATCGTATGCAGTAGCAGCAATACCATTGTTATAGGCAAAAAACATACTAGGTTTGTTCAAAATAGTATTTCTGATTTCTTTGTTTATTTTACCTTTGGCGGTAAGAAATGATCTTACATTGCCTTCAAGCAGACGGCCTCCATATTTGTTATATAGATCCGCAAGAATATATCCTGGGATACTGCATAGATATGCCGTATATTCTTCATTACTCCCTGCTTCAAGACAAGGTATACCATTCTCAGAAAACTCTTTTAAATTTATTACTATTTCTTCTTTTCCGCTCTTCGATTCCTGCAATCCTTTTAATCTTGCAATATCCCAAATATGATATTCGACTTCGGAATTACCCAACTTTGAATTAGGAATTTCCTTGATTCTATTGCTCATAATCATATCAGTTAAAAGATAGATTTTGATTTTGGCAACATTGGAATACCTATTTTTAATGTCTATTGACAGACCATAACCAGGAGAACTTTCTTCGGCATTATTCTGTATAAATCCCGAATGTGATTCCTCTATAAATGCTCTCGCACGTTTAAACTGTACATCTGCATCAGATGCAGTTAGAGACAGTGCTTCAATGCTATCAGAAAACGGGCATATTATTATATACAAGCAATTATCTAGTTCACTATAATAATATCCGTCAATCTGAATTCGCTTGTTCCTAGATCCTACGCCTTCAAAAGCTAATTGCTCATAATCTTCAAATTCCTCTGCTTCGACTAGTGCATCTGCGTAAAGAATATAAAACTCTTCCCGAGGAGAAGTTCCGTTTATAGATGAATTAAAATGAACTTCATCAAGGATGCTATTTCTAAAGTCTTCAAGCTCCATATTTAATCCTCTCTATAACTCCTTATTGCTGGTAATGAAATTGTATAATCTGCACGTATTATATTTGAAGGAATACTATTTCGCCTTAAGCATGGAAAACTTTCTGTCACACAATAATGACTAACACCACTTATCATAAATGTATAGTCTTCATCTTCATACTCTGGTCTAGGATAGTATCCAAGTTTAAATAGCTTTTTGTAAAAAACTATTTTTATGTCATCATCAATCATTTGGGACAAAAGTTTGTAATAAATTGAATTTAGGTTTAATGCTTTTTCATTTGTAACACTTGTTTTGTCAACGAACACAATTATTAGCTTTCCATCTTCTTTGCGATCCAGCTGTTCAACAGAAGAAATTCGCACCTCTTCCATTCCACTTGAAACAGTTTTTACTTCATACCAAGTATTTTCAATAACAAAATCTTGATGTCCTAGCTCCGGTCCCATCCAAGAAGAAACAGCCTCCTCTATTCCATATAAACTTATAAGTTCGTTTTCTATAAAAAACATTTCGCCTAATAAGCCTTTTATTTGAAGATCTGATAACAATCCATTTTTAGAATTTGCCAACATATTTTTCCATTCTTCATATCGGCTAATTACGTAAGAAGAACCTTTATTCTTTAAGGGTCTAGAGGTTTCAATTATGTCATTACAAAACAAGATGAACAGATCTTTGTAGTTATCATCAATCAGCGAAAATGATAATGCCCACCTAGAATCATTTCGCTTCCCAAGTCTTACAGATATAACCTTTGATGAAAATAATGGCTTGGGTCTATTATCACATACCAAAAGCAAAGTCCATCTCGACATATCATCTATGCCAAGGTATAAATTTACTGGATGCGTATCATCTACTCTTTGGTACACATCTCTAGACATAATAGTGTTAAAGATGCCTTCTATACTGTTCATTGTTAATCCTCTGTTATGGTTTCGTCTGTTTCCTCAAAATCATCATCTTCATAGCCAATTCCAAACAACTCACGCCATTTTTGTTTATTAACCTTAAATTTTATCGTTTCTCTGGCTTTTCCTGTAATCAATGGTATTCCTATACTTAGTCCGATGATTGGAAAATCAATGGACTTAATAATACTTTCCTTTTGTTCGGCTGCAGAATCGCCGTCCTTAATAGTTAGCTTAATTGGATATATTACAAGTAATGGATTTCTCTTTATTCCGGTTCTAAAGTAGAAGTCTTCACTAAACGATTTTTTAGTGTCGACTCCTTTTTCCATTTCTTCAACAATATCTTTTGTTAAGCCACCTTTAGCAAGATCCTTACTTCCTAATCGAGAATTCTTTCCTGACATTTGAAGTGATTTTGTGTCATCTCTATATTTAAAACCTCTGCCAACCATAGGAACAGTTATTCCAGGAAAATCTATCGTTGAATTAGAATTCCTGCCGCTCGCTATAATAACATCCCATTCATCGAAAATGCCTTGGTCATCGTCTCTAAAGAGATTCATTAATTCAGGAATGGAAAAATCTATATTCAGAGGATGTGCAGAATAACCTTCCAAATAATATAAAATTATATTTTTATCAACGTTAAGGTATTGATATCCTTTTAGAGCAAGATTAGGGTCTTTGTAATGTAATGTGTATTTGTCATGTAATTCAGATATAAAAGCTTGAGTTAACTCAAAATTCCTAGAAAGAATTTCGTGAGAACTATGTACATAACGTGTTTCAACAACTTCACCGCTAAAATCTACTGTCATTTCATAGTCCTTAGCCGATCTCATCTTGTTTCTAGCAGTAACTAATAAGCCCTGTATATCGGATCTAACAGCTAAACCAAAATCTTTTGGAGTCATATCATCATTTTGCATTCTGCGGACTTCATCGCGCAGTTTATCAGAGGCCATTGAAATATAGGAATACCACGCCATTGAATCACTAGGCATCCATATTTTACATAGATCACGATATTTATCTCTGTATCCGAACCAGCGCCCCATTTGCATAAGCGTATCGTACATTGAGGAATTCCTATAAAAATAGCTGGTACTCAATCCCTCTAAAGTTAGACCTCTCGAGAGACTAAAACCACCAACTGCAATTAGTCGCAAACCTATATCATTGGGTTCTATTTCGTATTTTTCATAATCTAAATTCTTTGGAGCATTACCGCCATTAACTGATCTAACTTCTATTCTTGATATTGATGGATATAGAGAATTCTGTATATCGTTCCAAGAAAAGTACTTAAGATCATTAAATTCAGGTTTGTTTTCAAAACCAGCATAATACTTCTCATATACGCTTTTCATCAATTTAAAGATATCATAATCTAATGCATTTTCACCAGTAAGATAATAGTTGTGTATAGTTCTCTTAGCATCTCTAACATAACCATCAACAGCCTTGGTTATTTGATTCTGAACATCAATAAATCGTGAAATGTTAATCATCATAGTTCGATGAGCTTTGTTATCACCCCTTAAATCTCTTATAGCGTTTGTAACAAAAAAGGCTGCGATTGCTTCTTTTAAACTATTGGGCATGCTTGTCATCGTATCAGTTTTTTGATGATTGATCGGCAAAGACCATTCACAATCATCATTTGACTCTAGCATATAGTCATATTTAGCATCTTCTCCGAAAACAGACCGTGCACCTATATAGTTTGATGGAGCCTCAAGGGCATATATAAAATCTCTAGGGAACAAATCTTGTTCCAACATTTCCATTTCACTATCCGGATCAATAAAAATGTTGGCATATGGGGTAGCAGTAAACCCAACATAATTCGCTTTATCAAATAGAGCTAGAAGTTTTCTTATTCCTTTGTTAATCGTAGTAACATCATCGACTTTAGTATTAACTGATGCATTGTCAGCCTCATCATCAATTAACAACAGCGGCAAATCTATTTTTTTAGTTGTTTTATTTGCATTATAGAATCGCAACCAATGTTCAAGTTTTTCTAAGACACTTTTGTTCTTTTTCAATACAAATATAACAGGGGAACTTATTGAAGATAATTGCCCTACTATTTTCTTTGCAGTTGCTGCATTAAAATCACTTGTCGTTGATGTAACTGCCCAACCACTCGTGTGAGGGTCAATTACACCTACACCTACTTGAACACTATCTTTTTCCAGTGTGAAAGCATAGCTGTCTAACCCTATAAAACCCTCATCAATTCTTTGTTGGGTCTGCCGTCTTAATTTTTCGATTGTTCCAGTGAGCAATATGATCACTCTATAATGAGCATCAGCAGCTTTGTTTATCAGGCCAATATATGTAGAAGTTTTCCCGGATTGAACATCGCCAATACATAAACCTCGTCTTGAAAAACCTTCAGGAGATGCAGGATTACCTAATAAATCCATTATTTCATCCGTTGTTTTATCCAGCTCATCAACTGTATTGCCACTCCAGTGTTTCTCTTTCAACAAATAAAGTCTATATCTGTCCCAAAAGTCCGATGTCTGTTCAGCTTTGGCCGCAATGTACCAAGGTTTATGATCCTTTTCTTTAACATAATGTCCTCTATCTATCCTAACCAACAGCTTTGCATGAAGAGTATCTATAACTTCTTCTCTTTCTTCTGCCGTTAACGGCGTGAAACCCAAAAGTGCTCCATTCTGATCCATCATGTCAACCATTTTTGCAACGAGTTCTTCTGTTACTGGAACCGGGCTCTTGCTCACGTTCATCAAAACTGTTCCAATGATATTATTTTGTACATCAGTCATCGCCATAAACCTCTTTGATCTTACTAACTACATCCGGATATTTAATAAAGAAATCCATTTTATCCATGGTTTCAATAAACAAATTAATATCTCCACCCATATCGATTACCTGTTGAACCATAGAATCTGCTATGGAATATACTGTGTTTGATTCCATTGAGTTTTCAGTAACATTCGCTTCAGATTTGGCCATGCGATAATAGACATCAGCAAAAGGGAATGCATCTTCAATCATTTTTAAGAAACCTTCAAACAATGAGAGCCCTTCTTCATCAAGATGTTGTTCTATCATTTTCACGACAGGTATTTCTCTGTTAATTTCGTACTGAAGCTTTCCTCTATCATCAATTGGATTCCAAATGTGAATTAGATTATCGGTTTGAACATTTCTCCCTCTATATTTATAAACACGCTCACTTCGACCAACAGTATTTTCAACAATATCTGCTAATCTCTTTTTTATGAAATGCGGAAGAGACGCCGATGATTTTTTTATATCAATTTCCCAGATTGAATCTAATGAGTTCGGAATATCTACTCTCACCCTAGCGAGTTTGCCTAACTCATTTTTCTTTATTAATCTAAACCACGTTCCCCAAATAATGAGCCGCTTATTCCTATAGATATAGAAACCTTGTTGCTGGCGCAATTCATCTTTACCGCCAATAACATCAAAATCTTTTTTTGACAACTTGTTTATGTATGGAAGAACATACGGTTTAACTTTAATCTCCTCAGAACCTATCCTTAATATCTGCTCACTCAGTGGTTGTGTCGCCGGATGCTTAGTTAAAAAAGGATCGATACCTGTTAACACTTCTCCATTAAACGTCAGAACTAATCTATTTTTAGGATTCTCTTCTCCTATGAATCTATGAAAAACCAAAGAAACATGTTTTCGTGCTAATTCAACTTTCTCATCAAATGCCTTCTGAACATTAGCTGACTCTTGCATCAATCTATCAAATTTTTCCCACAGAACAACTGTTCCTGATTCTTTATCCTGAAGATTTAAATACCCTCTTATGGATTCAACTTCTTTTCCAGAGTAAAATTTCAACGCCCAGTTTCCTTGGCGAATTATAAAATCCAAATCCCAAGTTGCAGCACAAATACTATTGTCCTTTTTTGATATTACGGTAACTTTTCTACATTGAGAAAGTGAGGCCATTTTCAATCCTAACCCAAATCTACCCAAATCGTCAGATCTACGAACATCTTGACAACTCTGACTTCCATATCTCATTGCATTCTCAAGTTCGTCAGCTGTCATTCCATGTCCATTATCTTCGATGAGCAACCACTGAGGATCTTGAGATGAAAACAAAATATTGACGATTGTTGCTTCAGCACTAATGCTATTGTCAATAATATCTGCAACAGCTGCTTCAAATGAATAGCCTATTGATCTTGTTGATTCTACAAGAATGGGTGCATATGGCACTACTATTTTTTCTTTCATTTGTCATTCTCCCAAAATCACACATTTATATGCAAAAAAGTCCTTTTCCTGTGCTCATTCTCATATTCTTCGGCAATCCCTTAAAATTTTATCAACAACAAAACACCTTTAATGGGACTATATAGCGTCTGTGCTGACCAGAAATAAGAAATTATGCATTTATATTTATTATAATATAAAAAAATCAATGTTCCTTGTGATTATTTAGAGATTATTGCCGTTAGAATAAAATAGACCCCCAAGATGTCGTGCAGCTTGGGGATCTGTCCGTTGTGTCGGTCGAAGAGGATAATCCTTCTTCTATATTTTGATTATATCAAATATTGCATAAAACTAATATTCAGACTAGAAGATATTAAGACTTAGTATCATTAATCCGCTCAAGGATCTGTTTCAATAAGTTATCAACCACTTCATCGAGTGTTTCATGGAACAGGGGATGAAGTGCTAAACATATTTTATTATCAACATCAATTACTGTCCTTTGACTGTCAGGAATAATACTCAGTTTGTTTCTCAATTCATCACTTTGCTTCCAACCATCATCTGCAAAATAAAACAAACTCGGGGTGTCATCACGAGAAATGTCCATCCAAGCATTCCGATTATATATTAGTGCTTTATTATATCACTCTATCCTGATATACCTCGTATATCCACCTCGCCACGCAGCAGCTCTCAGACTTTTGGTATTAGGATGTAAAGCCTTGTTTGCACACACTTTGTCAAACAATTTATCAATCACCTGATAATTACGTTCTTCCTTTCTGGCAACTATTGAACCCATATCCTCAGGCGAGAACGGAATAAATGCTGAGCTGTCCATCATTGAACAAAAACCGGCAAGCTGATCAATATCAGATTTAGATTCAAATGCCTCAGACGCTGCTACTCTTCTCAATTCATCAATAACTTTATTCCAGGTCACAATAGACATAGCAATTCCGTCTACTATTACTCTGTATTCATCTTCATCAGAGAGTTTTCGACCCTGCTCTTTGCATAGTTCAGTTATCTTGTGCCATAAAGAACTCTTTCTCGCTTCTGGGCAAACAAACACTAAGGCTTTTCCCCCTTTTCTTATCAACCTTTCCAAGTATCCATTGGGTTGATTATCAGTAAGCCCAGCATAAAACTTCATCTCACATAAGATAACTTCATCACCCTTACCATCAACACCAGACATATCTGGCCGTTCTTTATTCTCACCAACAGATTGGCATGAGTACCGTATTTCAGCCCCAATATCCAATTTTAGTGAATCAGAAAGAAGCCTATTAAATGCCACATTTAATTTCTCAGATGAGGAAAGGATATATTGAAGTGATACCGTTGCAACATCTTCCTGTGAACCTCGAATCCTAGTATATAAACTTGCTAATAGCGACTCAGCCATTTCAACTCCTCCTGCACTCTTTGAAGATTAACTAATTCTAGTTTTCTTTATCCTTTAACAAATCAGATATGGAACTAGCTATACCAAATACATTCATCGCCTCAATCAACTCATTGATGGTTTTAAAACATATATCAATATCATATTCATCGTTCTCTTCAAAAGGAATCTGCATATTTAGTTTAGGAACCGCAACGCGCAATGCTCCAGCCATACCGGTCTTAACCGCACTCACATTCGAAATACCATGTTTTCTAAACCAACTTGCAATGATTTCTAACTTATCCAAATATCCAGCGGCTCTATTAAATGTTAGATCAACCTTTCCATCCTCGATTTTATGGTAAAGATAAACCAATCCGAATCTGGTCGTATAATGAGCCCAATATCCATTTGAATCGCGCTTTGTAGTCAAATTAAGCTCGGGATAGTTCTCTTCCTGATAATCTTTGTATTTCCTGAAAAATCGATTAGCATTTGCATTGATTTCAACTTTAGGAGGTCTTTTTGCTTTATCGATTGCCTGGCTGATTTCTTGATAAAAAACAGTATGAACAGGATCTGATTTCTTCGAAAAGTAATCTTGTATTTCTTCGTACTTAACAGCATATGGATACTTTTTAGCCGCCTCATTGTTAATTAGGTATTTCTCCGGACAGACTATAAAGCTGTAAAAATTACATATTCCTTATTCTTTACGCCTTTATTACCACGTTTTATATATCTTTCGGGTTGTTCTGGCATTGCTATAGCATCTATCTTATCTTCAACCAGAAGGCCATACTTTAGCCCTGATGCCTCAATAATTACAGTAATATCTGATTCACCATCTTTATCAGCTTTGGAAAGGTATACTTCACTTACTGAATAGTCATCCTTAGGAAGATCAGTCTTTCCGATAAACAGTTTCAAAAAGCCTTTGTCAACACCAAATGCGTTCAGGAACAGCATATCCATATCACGTTCACTTATGGTCCCAAAATCACATTTCATAATTTGCATATTCCTCAACTATTTCGCTATGTTTTTTCTTCAGCATTCAGCATAATGAGAGTTGTGCCAACTAGTATTATTTTTATGAGGGAAGAATAATTAAATGAATTGAACTTCTTCTTGCGTGCAAATACACATAAGTTTTTCATTTTCAAAGACAATTGCACATCCTGCCTCTTCATCGAACTTGTAATTACATAAAAGCGCAACTTTTCTAACACTTGTTTCTCTTTTTATAAATAGCTGTACAGGAACAACATACTTAAAAATATTATCAACTGGCAAAGTTACTTCACCATTGCTGTTGTTAGCACAATACTTCTCTATTTCACTTGAGTCAGACAAAATCTCATCGGCTTTACCAATAAATGATTCTAATGATTTTTGTTGTTCAGGTAAAACTTCTTCGCCTGTAAAAACATCAAACAAAACTTCAAGAGAGAAATTTCTTCCCCATACCTTTAAATCTTTATACATCAAAAACACCTCCTACCATATCTCTCAACCTGCACTCAGAGCATCCTCCAACATGCTTACATTCTGAATTAATTATTCGCGGCACAAAATCAACAGTCCTTCGATCCATTCTTTCGTGTGGCGAAAGCTTATTATCATACGCCCAACGAGCAACATCACGTGCCGTCCAATCAGTTTTTCCATCCTTCAATGCATTATTCCATTGTTCTGAGAGTTTTTGAAAAGCTTGCTCATAATTCCCACCTTCACCAAGCCTGCGTTCTGTCATATTTTCAATTTGAACAGTGCCTTCAGAAACCGGACTAAAATCCGGCTCGCAATTAGCGTCGTATCTAATACTCTCCAGACCTTTATCTTTCAAAACCTGTCTAGCTTCAGGATTACTTGGAATAAATTCGGACTTTCCTGGTTCGCCAAGCCACTCGCCATTACTCTGCAACGCTTGATCCAATCTTTTTTCAGGAGTGTTATATAGTTCAACATCAGAAACCACATCCTGTATCGTTTCAGTCTTTTCCGCATTTTCTAATGACTCAACTATACCATTCTCATCAGTAACTAATAATTGGCCATCCTTCAAATATGTAGAATTCGCTTCAAGTTGTTCTATTCCTTCTGTAGCTGACAATTCATTAACCGATGATTCTATCTCATTAACCTGAGCAACGACTTCTTCTATATCTTGGACAATAGATTCGGTAATATTTATTTCTTCAACAGTTGCTACAACTTCACGAGCTATTTCAGCAATTGCTTGATACATATTTCTTCAACTCCTCCATTATTTCTGAATATGTCTGAGAATCAAGTCTCCCTAACCCACACAACACTCCGAGATAATATGCCATGGCTTTCTTCGTTTGCGTCTCGCTCAATTCTCCGCATGCTCTTGCAATGTTCTCTTTCATACTATTCAAATAACTTCCATCTCCATCTTTTATTACGGACAGTTTCAGATCAGGATATATTGCATAAAACAGTTTTGGCAGATACGTTGCGACACGGCATTTTCCTTCTTCTAGATTCTTAACCATCACCTTAACAGATGCAGGAAGATTTGTTTTCATGACTAACCCAGAATCGATGCGAATATACTTATTTGAATTAAACAAAATAGATTTAATGAGTTCCTTGGAAGCCTTCGTGGTATCAAGTTCCATATCACTCACATAATTTAGTGTCTTCTTCTGTTCAGTCTTATATTCAAATATCTTGCCGAGAACAGGCTCAATCCAATCGTTTTGATATATTGCTGCTACTCCACATTCAAGCTTAGCTAATTCATCAATCTGCTGATCATTTAATCCTGCTGCGCGGCCTACCAACTCTCTATCCATTTGATCTGGAAGCCTATGAATAATCTTGGTATTTGTATTGCGGATTACAGCCATATCTAACAAGCCCGGAGCTTGATCAACTATAACAAATCCCTCACCATAAGAACGCATCTCAGCAATAGCACTTGTAATCATCTCTACAGATTTTCCTGTGATGTTCGCGCTTTCACTAGACTGCTCTGTTGAAGTCTTCTTTAATATATTGTGAGCTTCCTCTAAAACAGTTATATGATTTAAGGAATTATTAGATGGTTTACTATCGGACATTCTATATTCTTGAAGTTTCATAACTAAGATGCCCATAATTA
>JAEEGL016572274.1_pt1 | contig 14575 bp, 9 predicted proteins | sample 9134231 | NCBI WGS metagenome assembly JAEEGL01 (sample SAMN16246548, study PRJNA631951) | gut metagenome | biome: gut microbiome; feature: rumen; material: fiber-attached | host: Bos | place: Iran: Karaj | collected 2018-10
CCATTATATAATTATCATAAGAATTCCATTGTGGGTAACAATATATATTCGCAATGTTATTTTCCTTAAGTTTTACAACATAATATTTAACTTTTTCGCCAACCGGATGCGATGTAAACATATATTCACCTAAGGAAAAATCATATATTAATTCTTCTTTTAGTATTCCTCTAATCTTTTCTTCCTGTTCTTCATTTAATTGTGCAAAAAGATAATTACCAAATCCAGTCACAAAATCAGTATTATAAAACATTATTACATAATTATCATCAAGATAAAAAATATAAGTTAGTAGATAAGTATCATCTTTTATATTAGGCGCTTCTGTATGTAACATAATGTTATTCTTATCATTTACTAAGTGACGACTAATTGTGATAGATATTTTTTCTTTATTGCTATTTAAAGAATCAACATCATATCCACTAATCTGCATCCATTCTAATTCATTTAATACATCTACAGTATCTTTTAAAACTAATGCATTACTATAATAACCTGTTTCAACGTCATTATTAACATAACTTATATTTGTTATCTTATTTTTATTAAATGCTAAATCATCATAATATAGAAATGTAACAATCGGCATAGCCCTAACTAAACTATCATCGATTCTAATTGAACTAAGTGCTATTCTCATCAATGATTCATATGTAACACTAGAATCATCAGTGATTATATAACTTACTCTTTTAGAATAAACTTGATAACCTTCATATACGCCATCTTCTGAATAATTCAGATATTTATAACTATATTTCTCATTAGAACCAAGCTTATAATAAATAAAATTATCACCATCAAAAGATAATTCATCAATATTAGTATAACCTTCTGTAACTTCTGGATCACTTTGTGCTTTTACACTATTTAAATAATCTTTTTCATATGTGAAAGTTATTGTGATAGAAAGTTTATGTCCTTCTTTTGTAAGGTTATAAAAATCATACATATCACTATCGCCACTAACGAGTTTACCATTAAGCATATATAATTCATATTTTTCTTTAATATCAGGTAATTCTATATTACTTGGTTCGCCATTATCTTTATTTGTTTCCTCGATTGGTTTTTCTTCAACATCTGGTTCTTTGCCTTGACTACAAGAAATAAATAAAAACAAACTAAAAACAATCATTATTAATAATACTTTTTTCATATTACACCTCAAAGCTTATCGCAATCAATCTATTATCATCCATATTAATACAATATAAAACATAACTGTGAGCCTTATCATCATTCATATTAATGATGTTTATATCTCCGGTTGTTAAATCTATTATTTTAAAATAGTCACATGTTTCGGTATAATCACCTAGGTAAACTGGAATACTATTAACAAGTTCTTCTGACAATTTTTCTAGCCATAAATTATCAATAACCATTTCACTATCAAAAACAAAATAATACATTGAGAACGGAAGATGACTATTTCCAGCAATAATCCATTGATTAAAATCAATATAATTATATTCTAAAACTACAGGAAGAGTAGTATCAAGTTCCCTTTCAGTTTTAGCTATCAGTTCTTGTTTGGTCTTCTCAAAACTATCTATTACTTCTTCTTTTGGATGCGTCGCAATAACAATAATTGTAATAATGATAGCACAAACTAAAATCAAACAGATACTACTAATTAGAATAAGTGGCTTCTTGCTTCTTATGCTCTTTTTATTAGCATCATCTTTTTTATCAAGACCTAATAGTTCGTCCACACTAATGCCAAGCAAAAGTGACAACTCTTTATACGTTTCTATATCAGGAAGTCCTCTCTCTGTTTCCCATTTTGAAACTGCTTGTTTTGTCACAAAGAGTTTATTTGCTAATTCTTCTTGTGTTATGTTATTATCTTTTCTGTACTTTTTTAAATAATCAGCTAGCTTCATAACATAATTTTAAATTATTAATTTATTATTTTCAAGCATTTTTTAGTTTATTTTAGTCTACTCTACGTTGACTTTAAAAACATAATTAAAAACTAGCGTAATAAAAATATGGGCTATCAAACTTTCCAGCGATGAGAATAATATCACTTGGATGTTTTACAGCCCATTTTAAGCTCCAAAAAGAGAGCAATAATTTAATTTGGATTATAATTTAAACTTGGTCTTAATACTACATATCTGTTATAAGCAATAAGTTGATTTACAAACTTTTCTACTGTTGATGCAGTTGTATACAGTTTAGAAACTACTTTATTACTATCTAAACCAATAACAGTTGTATCATTAATAAAGATATATGTCTTCTTTAATTTTGTATAAGAATCATATAATACGATGATATCACCAGTTTCAAAATACTTACTATGAACACTACGAATTCGGTTATTATCAGTTTTCATACCAGTCGCGATTAGTTGTCCTCCATAGAAATCTGGATTAACTAATTGATAATAATCTGATGCTTTATCAATTGTATTGTTATCTCTATTATCATAAATAAGTTTGTTTACAATGTTTGTGGCAGTAGTTGTACTTGCTACAAAATAACTATCAAAAGCATTCTTATATAAGTCTAGTGCCATCTTGAAACCATCAGATGTGTCACTTGAATAATCTGTACCAACTAATTCATTAGCTTTAGTGATTAATAATTCATAATCACTAGCACTTAAACCACCAATAGAATGATATATCTTATTAGTATAAACACCATTTACTGTGGCACTGGAACTTTCAATGAAACTTCCAATAGTGGCATCATTATTTACTATTACTCTATAAGAAACTGATATAGTTTCTCCTGCACCAATACTAGCAATTTTCCAAGTTAGATTCTTATTATAATAAGATCCAGTACTTGAGCCATCAACATAACTACATAAATCATTAACTATATCTTTTATTACAATTCCTTTTACAGCACTAGTTCCATTATTCTTAATTGAAATAGTGTATGTTATCTCTTCTCCTCTTGTGACAGTTGACATATGAGGAGTTTGAGCAGTCTTTTCTATTCCAATATAAGGAATAGTAGCACGTGCCTTAGCGGCATCAGTTAGTTCTAGTCCTTCACGGTTAAATGGTCTTAAAACTTCAAATGTTAGAACTTCACTTCCACTCTTTGTATTAAATAAATATCTAGAACTTGATTTATTAGTAAATAGTTCACTTGCTTGTAATAACTGAATAGCACCATTATTTTTCTCAATGGTTGTGGCTTTATCTTCTGATTTTGTTGGATCATCAGTATAATTATAACTTGAACCAGTACAGTGCAAAAATTTATTATCACCAATGTATAACATTACGTGACCACCAACACTACCACTTGAATTATGTCGATAACAAACTAAATCACCAACTTGTAAATTATTCCATATTTCATTAAGAATATCTTCTTTTGCACTATCAGTACTATAATCATTAACATCAATGTAATATACAACTTCACTATTTTTACCAATATTTGCTTTGGCAAAAGCATCCATATTGGCAGTTGTTGGAGTTGCAACAATGTTAATTCCGTACAAAAAATTATATACGGAATTAACATAACTACTACAATCTAAAAAAACTTCACGATAGGCAGTTGCATCTTCAGGATTAACATTCAAATTACGTCTTGAATTCTTTTGATCGTATTGAATTTGTGTTCCTTGATAATAATATGCGTAAGCGACCTCTTTTAATAGGTCTTCTTCATTAACTGGGAGTACCAACTTTTGTTAAATTCATTCCAGGAAGAATAATTTGGAACAATACGTAACATGCTTTTGAACCTTTTGTATAACGATATTGAGCTGTTACATAGAATTCACCAGTGAACTTATATGTTTCTTGTGGACAATTTGTAGCATCATATAGGATACCTTCTGTAATTTCTGTTGTTCCTTCTGGATAGAAATTGTCGATTGCCCAATCAATACCTAAATTATAGATTGTTGGATAATATGAACCACCTAAGAAATAAGGCATTGTATCAACCATAGTTGCACAGGCATTTCTATCAGTCATTAATTTTTCTGCATCAGTTAAATAATAGAATGCAAAGAAATTCTTAATTAATTCATTTGCCGAGTTATAACCATTGAAGTAAATAGGATTTTCTTCAGTAGCTACAATCTTATATAATGCATTAGTTGTTATGCCATCAGCTAAAGCATTTAGTTCTTCATCATTAGTAATAGTTTTCTTAATTGCTTGAGGATCCCACCATCCTTCAGTTGCAACATCAAATTTACCACCAACATAAGCAACTGTTGTATCCTTTAAACCTAATTTATTATCAGAAATAGTAACATCAGTGAATACTAATTCATCACCTACTTCAAGAACAATTTCTTCTTCATTAATAGTAACTACTACATGGTAATCATCACTTGAAACATTTCCAGCAAGAGCATTACCATCAACTATTAAGAAGTTTTTACCATCAGTTACATGGAAGTATCTAACAGCACCATCTTGAGTTAAGCTACTCTTACCAGTGAATGACATTAATACGCACTTTAATGCTGCTACATCAGCTGTTGTTCCATAAACATCAGTTACAGATTGTGCTTCTTTAGGAGTTAAAGTAACTTCAACATCTTGGGCTCCACCAGCAAATGAAGCAGTAAGCGTCACTTTCTTTTCGAAATATTGAACACCATATTTACCATCATTAGCAATTGCACTTGCATTAGCACTAGTCCAAGTTAATGCATAATTATTAGCACTAGCAGGTAAAGTGATTTGACCAGCTTCAGCAGCACTAACAGTTAATTTACCATCAGTTGCTGATAATGCAGTAAGAATAGCAGCTTTTGTAGCAGCGATTTCTTCTGGAGTCATTTCAACTTTCTTAACTGTAACATTTACTTCTGATGTTTCAGTCTTACCACGGAATGTATAAGTACAAGTTAATTTAACTACAGTATCACTTGCAACGCTTGCAACTTTCTTAGTTGATAAATTAACAACTTCTTCATTAGATGATGCCCATGAAATATTTGATGCACCAGTTGCAGTAGTAACAAGTTCAAATGTTAAATCACCAGGGAATAATTCAGTTTGAATACCAACTTGTAATGCAGTTTCTACTTCTGCTTTAGTAGTTGATTTCTTAATTGTTACTTTATATGTTGCAGTGTAATTAGCACCTTCAACAACATATGTACCAGTGATTGTTACTTCAGTATCTTCGTCAACATAACCAACTTTCTTATTAGTTAAATCAATTAATTCACTTTCAGTTGCCCATGCGATACTTTCTACGCCTTCATAAGTAGTAGGAAGTTCAACTGTAAAATCACCAGATTCAATAGACTTAGGTAAACCATTAACTAAATATGCAGCGATTGTTTCAGGACCCTTATCTTGAGCACCTTGACAGTTTTCAAAGTTTACAATACTCATTTGATAATATGATGCTGTGTTGTAACCAACAACTACATAAAGTGTACCAATCCATGGAATGGCTGGTTGTGTTCCATTAGGACCTACGAATGGACCTTCAAAACCAAATAATGTCTTATACCAGTCTTCACTTCCACCATTAGGAGTATTAACATCACTCTTTAATACAAATGTGTATGGACCATACTTAGTACCATTATTATCAACAGCATTAGTCATAAATATCTTAATGTTGAATGGTGCATTACCAGATGAACCACCTAAATAAATAGGAGCATCTTTAGTACCAACAATCTTAATTAATTTACCAAAGTTATCTTTGATATTAGTAGAAAGGTCAGTCATCTTTTCGTTAGAATCAATTGTTACAGCAGGATCACCATAAACGATTTCTTGATTTTCAGCTGTTCTTAAAACAGAATCATTTGAACTAACTTCAACATGGTGACGACCAGTTTGAGCAGGACCACTACCAATAGCTGCTGTATCTAAATGATATGTTGCATTAACAACAATCATATCACCGACTTTTAATACAGTGCCTTCACTATCTTTATATTCGCCATAAGCACCGCCCAAGTTACTTAAACCATCAACCATAACTAAATCTTTAGTAGTTGGATCCATTAATAATACACCCATACGTTGAGCTTGTGTATTACCATCAGATACGTAAGCAACAATAATACCTTGAACTTTAACTTTCTTATCTTCAGTTAAAGCTAATACTTCTGTTACACTCATAGGTGCAGCAGCTAGAACTTCAACTTTGAATGTTGAAGTGAATGTTTCTTCACCAATCTTATATGTAGCAGTTAAAGTAACAGTTGTAGAAACTTCAACTTCTTTTACTTCACCAGTTGCAACATCAATTGCGGCATTATCACTTGCCCATGTAATTTCACCATTAACTAATTCATGAGTCTTAGCAAGTGTAATTGTTCCACCTTCAACTGATGCAGGAATATCTTTGTTTAAAGCAAGTTCAACTTGCATTTGTGTACTTGCTTGGAAGCAAGATTGATCAGGAACGATGAATGCTAAATATGAATCAGATACATACATAGCATATGCATAAATAGTTAAATCAAATTGAGCACCTTCTTGGTTAACAAATGGGATTTCAAATGAATCACGCCAAGTTGTACCACCTAAGTTTTCATCAACACAAGCAAGAAGGAATGCAAATGATCTTTGTTTACCAGCATTACCATACTTTCTTGTTGCTACATCTTTATCATGACTTAATATTAACCAGTTAGTATCAGCAGGTGTAGATGATGTTGAATAACATAAGAAAGGATTAGCAAATTTAACTAATTTGTTTTCATATTTCTTAACATTTTGTCCTAATTCATCATAAGATTCTTTAGAATCAAGAACATATGCATTTTCAAAATCATGTGCCCATTCATTATCATGGTCTACAACTGTTAAGCTAACGATATTAGTTACACAAGTACGATCATCAGCACCATTACGAAGTTCACCCATAACTACAATTTCATCACCAGGAACTACATTCTTAAATGCATCATCAGAATGAAGAATTACTTTTGGATTTGTGTTTGATGGACCAAAGTCAAATGTAGTTATATCATTAGTAGTCATATCTTTAACAATTAGAGATCTAATTGATAATGATTGGTTACGAGATTTACCAATAACGATGGCACGTACTTTAACTGTACTATAATTAATTGCAAGTTCACCATTGAATAAATCTTTAACATTACGTTCTTCAATAGCTTTTGATGTAATCTTATAATCGACAGTTTCTTCTTGAGTTCCATCAGAAATCTTAACTTTTAATGTTACCTCATGATCTTGTTCATCAACGTTAACTGTTGCTTTATTATCAGCAATAGTAATATAAGGATTTTCTTCAACTGACCAAGTGTAAGTGATATATGTAATATCAGGATGAGCACTTGGTAAAGTCAAACGACCATAAATAGCTTTTGGAACAACTTCATTAATATGTGTTAAAGCAGTTTCTTTAATTGTTTCAAATGAAATTGCATCAACCGTAATGTCACTTGCAGTTCCAACAAATGATACATTCCAAGTTTCAGTAAAGTTATGAACTATAACAGTAATAGATACACGTTTATTTAAGAATGCATCTAAAGCACTTAAATTAGAATTTGAATTAAAGTTACATTCATTTTTATTATCATCTTTTAATGTAATAACATTAGCAGCGTTTTTATAAAGAGTTCCTGTAACAGTATACATGTTACCATAAGCACCAGTTCTACTAGTCTTATCTAATGCAAGAATAGTGTCAACACTACCTTGACTAGCTTTAACAGGTGATTCATTACCACTACTTAATACTTTTACATCAGTTACATTCTTAAATTGAGGAAAATTAGATACATATCCAAATTTACCTTTAATATTAACTTTATCTCCTACTTTGCAAGTAGCAGTCCAATTATCACCCATAACAACGAAGGCTTTACCTTCAGCTGAATCAGCAACATAAAAGCCATTAGAAACGATGCCATATACAACACCTTCTACTTCGATTTCATCATTGTTTTTACCATCTTTTAAAACATCAACGATTGCTTTAGCATTTGAACTATCATCAACAGGTGTCTTATCACAAGAACCACATGCGAATGCTAAAAGACTACACATTAATGCAAAAACAAATAATAAGATAGTTCTTTTTCTCATTTCTTTCTCCTTTTCTATTTATTCCATGCGTAATCAAACAATATCTCTATAATATTAATTTGTTGAGAGATTCTCTTTTCTAGAGATAATTGTCTGCTAGTCTCTATTGTAAATCCATAACACTTAAGTGTTTGTCCATAAAACTCATTAAAACTACCTGCAACACCAGGTCCTTCTTGATTAAACCTTGTATCACCAGCAGATAAATAATCACGATTGAATACTTCTAAGATATCTTCACACATTAGTGAACTTTTACCATTAGCATATAATAATTGGTTACCTAATTTATAGCTTCCTGTTGCATTAGGATCATATGATCCACGTGATTCATGTAAATCTACAACATATTTTGGATTATATTTTCTAACTTCTTCACAAATAGTATATGCTAATTTTTCTGTTAATGTTCCATCCTCTTTACCAGGAAAAGAACGATTTAAATCTTCATATTTAGTTCCATCGTATAGACCACTAGTTTTAACACCGGGATATCTTTGCTCGATTGAACAAGCTAAACTATTTAAATGCGGAATAATAATAACCTTACCAATGTAGTTCTTATAATATTCTTCAGTTATAAGTCTATCAGCAGCATGCCAACCAGCAAGTTCATCGCCATGAGTCCCACCAGTAATAAAAATAGTAGGACCTTCAATTGAACTAGTGAAGACATGTACTACTGTTTCTAAAGTAGTACCTTCCATAATTTTATAGGTATCATGTGTTACCACATTTTCTACTTTTGGTGTATCTTCTTTATCTTTATTATCGTCATTATTTTTATCGCATCCTAGCAATGCAAAACTAATTATTAATAATAAAAATATTGAAAATAATTTGAAAGTTTTATTCATATAATTATTTATCTAATAATGTATTAATTGCAGATTCCATTTTAGAAGTCTTAGAGAATAAATATAAATCTACATTATTATCTTTAGCAATTTTACTGAACTTACCATCATTATTAGCAGTATTAACAACTAATAATAAATTAGCTTTTGGACAAACAATTTCAATGATTGGGTCAGTTGTGTCACCACGACGATCAAGACCACCAACATGGAATACTAAAAGAGTAATATTTTCTTTAGCAACGAATGCATTAGCACGAGCTTTTTCACCGTTTAAGTCAGTTCCAGCAGCGCCTAAACCTTTTCCAGAAGTACCAATAACCATAAATACTACAGCACCTTCTTCAACTTCTGCAGCTGTTAAATTGTTTTTCTTAACATAATCTTTTCCATCTTCCATTTCTAAATCATCAAAGAAAGATTGAACTTTATCAACATCAGCTTGACCAATTGTAGTTAGATAAATTTTCTTATCTTTTGCGATGCCTTTATATTTAGCATCTAATGCTTTATCTAAATCTTCAGTTACAGTATCAGTTTGACCTGGTTTGTTTTCATTGTCGCTGTTTTTTCCACCTTCGTCTGCAGGTTTATTACAAGCGAATAACATAAATGCACATAATGCGCATACTAAAAATGCAAATAATTTTTTCATAATTCTTTATCCTTTCTTTATAATTATTTTAAATAGTAACCTAATCCATTTTCTATAATTTCATCATATGAAGGAATACCTGACACTTCAAGTTTTCCTAAATCTTTAAGTTCTTGTGGTAAACCTTCAATAGAATTATATAATTTATTATATCCATTAATGATTTCCATAATTGCATAAGCATGACGAGCAACACGAACTGAAATATCACAAGGTGCTGCATAGATAACATTATTTGTTGGATCGTTATCGGAATTATCACGCTCAACTAATTTATTGTAGAACTTATCATTACCACTAGTAATTAAATCACTAGTAAAAGCACCCCTAATTTTACCTTGTGAAGCATTTGAAGTTTCACATAAGAATACTAATGAATTTGTATAAGTACCAAGTTCACGGTGAGTTAATCCATGAAGATTAGCAGGTGAATCTTCTACTTTAATTAATACATCATTATCTTCCATCTTAAGTTGGGCACGAGTCGCAATTTTCTTTGCGGCAGTTGAACCAGCATCAGCCATATAAACAGAATTACAAATAATTGCATTAATTGTTAGATATTCAGGAGATGCTTCATGTAAATCAATAGTAATTGTTATATTGTTTTGTTTAATACATTCAGTGATTGCATAAGCAACGCGTTCAGTGTATGTACCATTTTCACTACCAGGGTATGCACGATTTAAATTACGTGTATCAGTACTAGATAATTTTTGACCAGATGTCGCATGAACGTATACATCAGGATTTGGCCATTGCTCATTTGTGTTTGTAGCACGTGAGCCAAACTTAAATACACGATCAACACCATCTTTATTTTTAATAGTGTAATATTCAGAAGACGCTTCAAGTGGATTACTATGTGTAAATGCGCTTCTATTTGCTTCTGTTATAATAAATACTTTACCTTGAGTAACCTCAATATTTTCTAAGATTAATGTTGCAGTTAACTGACCAGATGGTTCATTTGGATGAGTACCACCCATAATAAGAATACTAGGTCCAGCTACGCCACTATCAATAATGTAAATATTGCTATCACCAACAGTACCTTCTAGTTTAGGTGAATATTTACTAAATTTTTCAATTGAATGTCCAGGTAATGTTTCATCAAAAACAAATTTTGTTTCGTAATTAACAAATCTCTTAAAATGAATTCCTGACCAAATTGTAATACCTAAAGCAATGGCAAGAATTACTGAAGTAAGGATGATGCTAAATTTTTTAGTTTTTCTAAACTCATTAAAACTCATATCATCACCTACTTAATTAGGAAGATTCTAAGGATTAGTAATATTAACATTACTGCTCCTGCAATCTTCTCATAGACTTTATCTGTAGTAAACATATTCCATACAATGGCAGCTGCTACGATAACTGCGAAAGCTATATATATAATTGTAAGAATTGTATAAATCATATTAAGCCACCGACCATATTCTAGCTACTACAATGATAAATAACATTGCATATACCAAAGTCACAAAGAATGGTATTAAAGCTGCTTTTGTAATTTTAATATATTTTTCTTCGCCAACTGCTTGACCAGCAAAAGTTGCGGACATCGCTGTTGGAGGTAAGAACTCACCTAGTGCTGCAAGAAGCGATAGCGCTGATGCAACAATAATATTATCAAGGGCTAAGAATGCCATAACAAATGGTCCACCAAGAATAGATGCAGAACCGAAAGCACTAATACCACCAAATACTGGAAGTGTTACAGCAATCGCAACATATTGTAGGATACTTGGTAAACTTAAAGCATTAGCCACAAACCAACCACGAGCACCAATCCATGTTAGTACTTCTACAAACATACCAACACCAGCAAGTAATGCCATGGCGCTAAATGATTTATAAACACCATCTTTTACAACCATATGAGGTTTTACTTTACGACCAGTAAAGAATGTTGGAATAGTCGCAATAATAAATATTAATGTCATACCTAAAGAACCGAAAATTCTAGGTAACACACTTTCTAAGATTATTAAGAGAATCAATACAAATAAACCAAGTAAGCAAGTCCAACTAAGACCTTTCTTTACTTCGACTGGTTTTTTATCATTATCTTCTTCTTGATTAACATTTTTCGCATTTTTATCTAAAATTGAAAAATCAATAACTTCAGCCATTTCATCAAGATTAATTTCTTTAACATATTTACGTCCCAAGAAAAGAACTGCGAAGATTGCTGGAGGAATAGTTAAAGCAAGAAGTGGAAGAGTGAATCCTTGGAAAGGAATATCCGCAACATCACATATTGCCATAACTGGAACATTGATTGGAGGGGCAATCATACCAAGAACAGCACCGAATGCAACAATCGCACCAGCTTTTGCTTTTGGTATACCCATTTTAACCATAATAGGTGCTAGTAATGCTCCAGATGAAACAATTGATGCTAGTGAAGAACCTGTTACCATACCAGGGAACATAATTATCAACATAAAGCTTAATAGTAATAATGTTGGATATTTATGAAGTTTTTTAACAAGTAGGGCACTTAAATAATCAAGTGCTCCGCATGCTTGAAGACCTCCCATAAATATCATTGCGGCTGTAATTATTAATATTGTATCAAAGTAGCCAAAGGCTCCATCAACATAATAGCGAAGGCTAAATTGCTCACCAGAAATGATGCAATAAAGAATTCCTCCTACTAAAGCTGATACCATCATTGATATTCCTGATGGAGCTTTTACCACTAATAACATTACAATAAATACAGCTATCATTACTAAAAAGTATAATAACTCTATTTGAAAAAACATATAATTACCATCCTAATGCTTTACCATCACGACGAGGGTCGGCACCACCATGTAATATAGTTTTACCATCTTTATATTCAAATTGAATACCTTGAACACCACCAAAGAATAAATCAATGTCGCCTTTACCTTGAGAAATTACATAATAGCCCATCGCTTCAAGTTTAGCGCGTTCACCAGTTGCATAAATTGCATTTTCTAAATATAAATCTTTCTTATTTTCGCCAGCACCAAGATCAGCATTTGCACAAGCATAGCTATAGAATCTTGGAGTGTTGATTGCTGTTTGAATATCCATTCCAAAGTCAATCATGTTAATAACTGTTTCAGTAACAGCAGATGGGATACGCATACTACCAGGAGAACCTAATGTTGCAAATGGGTCACCATCTTTCATAATGATTGTAGGCATGATGTGACTAACTGGTTGTTTATATGGTTGAATGAATGATGCTGTGTTATTATAACCAAAGCTTGTTAATTGGTCATTCATAAAGAAACCACAACCGTGAGGAACTACACCACTACCAAAGAAATGGTTAATAGTTTGTGTTACAGATACGATGTTACCTTCTTTATCCGCAACACTAAATGATGTTGTACTAAAATGTTCATCGCCATCATCAGCAGGCATTGATAAAGGAGTATTAACTGTATTATATTTCCATGGATTGCCATAATCTGAATCGCCTTGGAAACGTCCAAGATATGCTTTACCAGCAACGAACTTTTGCCAACGTTCAGCGGCATAAAGTTTACTCATTAAGCCTTTAATTGGAACATCATAGAATTCTTGGTCAGCGATATATTGACGTTTATCACCATAAGCAAGTTGCAATGCAGTTGAAACAACGTTAATATATTCAGCACTATTATGTTCAAGTTTAGAAATATCACCATAACATTCAAGCATATTTAATGCTTCAACAAGAATGATACCACCACTTGATGGAGTGTTAGCTGTAATAATATCGTATCCACGATAAGTTCCTTCTAAAGGAGTTGCCATCTTAGGATAATTAGCAGCTGCGAAATCTAAGTCAGCTTGAGTCATAATTCCACCATTAGCTTCACCACAAGCAGCGATGATTGCATCAGCTACCCATCCTTTATAGAATCCATCAAGACCATTATCAGAAATGGCTTGTAATACATTTCCATAATCTTTTTGAACTAGTAATTCACCTTCTTGTAAATATTCAAATCCATCTGATGTAAATACATCACGAACTTCTTTTTTACTCATCATAATAACTGCTGAGTTATCAGCGATTGTTGAAGCAAGTTCAGGAGTAACTTTAACACCTTCTTTGGCATATTTAATAGCAGGAGCTAAAATTTGCTCACGAGTTAAATTACCGCGTTCAGTAATAATCTTAAGTAATCCAGCTACTTCAGTTGGAACACCAGGACAATATGAACCATATTTTAATTTATCAGTAACACCAAGTTGGGCTTCAATTCTTTGATATGTTTCAGCAGTACCAGCTGCAGGAACAAATTCACGGAAGTTGTAAGAAACTTTTTCACCAGTTCTAGCATCATAAGCTACCATGATACCGCCACCACCAATACCAGATGCATTAGGTTCACATACACCAAGTGCAAAAGCAATAGCACAAGCTGCATCAAATGCATTACCGCCATTCATTAGCATTTGAAGACCTGCATAAGCAGCATAAGGATTAGCGGCTGCTACAACACCATTTTCCGATCTAAAATCACGAACAGAAAGGTCAGTAATATCATAATCAATTTCATTGTTTTTCTTATCTTTGTTATTATCTTTTTCTTCACCACAAGAAACAAGAACAACTGCTAAAACAATAACCAATAACATTGAAAAAATCTTAATTAGGTTTTTTCTCATTTAATAATCTTCCTCCCTTTTTTATACTTTTGTAAAGATTGTGTAAACGTTTGTATTTTTGGATTTTAAAAAATAAGAATTTTTGGTTCTTATTTTCTAAAATTAATTCTATTTCTCACGGCTATTTGCTAAAGCAATAACACGGTTCATTTCATTTTTAACAATCATGTAACCTTCATCTACACCCATACCAGGTTTTGCAAGTACTTGTAATGCTTTACATGCAATACCGATATTAGTTGTAGTTTGTGCTGAAATGTTAGTTTCATTACATGTACCACCACAGTAAGAACCAACACCAACTTTATTACAATAAATGATTGCTTCTGCTACATTATTAACACCACCTAAGTCAGGTGTCTTAATTTGTAATACATCAC
>JAEEGL010727306.1_pt1 | contig 14574 bp, 1 predicted proteins | sample 9134231 | NCBI WGS metagenome assembly JAEEGL01 (sample SAMN16246548, study PRJNA631951) | gut metagenome | biome: gut microbiome; feature: rumen; material: fiber-attached | host: Bos | place: Iran: Karaj | collected 2018-10
CCCAATCCCCAATCCCCAATCCCCAATCCCCAATCCCCAATCCCCATATTTATATAAACATATTAATTATTATTAATAATAAATTATAAATATTATTAATAATATAAATTTTTATAAAAAAATAATTATTAAAAAATATTAATAAAATATTTTATTTATTTAAATTTTATTATTCTAATAAATAAGATAAAATAATTAATTAATTTATTTTAGAAAAAAGTCTCATTATTAAAATAAATAAAATTTTATTATATATAGAAAATTATTTTTGAAAAAAATAAAATTATATGCTTTTACTTATTAAATATATCTTATTACTTTTGTGTTATATATGTGTTTTTGGAGTTATGATTGCTTTAATTGTTCATTATTATTCAGATTTTTCATCAAATAAATATATTTGGATGTGTTCAAAGATATTAGTTGTACAAAATATTGTCAAAAATAATAATTATAATGACAGAGTATTTGCAGGTTTTAATGAAAAAATGGAAAAATTAGTTTATAATCAAAACTATTCAAATTTTTTAAAAAGAATAACAAAAGATGGATGCATAGAAGGATATAAAAAATGTGGAATATTAGATACATATAATAATAGTTTTTGCATTTCAAAATCTTCAGATTGCCCAATTAATAAATTACTATTTGATTCTTCATCAAAAAAATCTGAATATTTGAATAATAAATATGATGATTATTATTTAACAGAAGTAAATAATATGTATTTATATTATAAATTTGGGGATCAAAAAAATGATGTTATAGTTTCTTGGATAAAATCAGAATATCAACCTAGATATATTGATAATTCTAATTTTTTTTTAGATCAAGAGGCCTTCGATGAAGTTTTTAGTTTTTTTGACGAAAAAGAGGATGAGGATGATGACGATGATGATGATGATGGTGGTGGTGATAATTCTGATAATGACATATGGAATGCTTTTGTAGCATCTGCAGCTGAAACAGCAGTTGATACGGTAACAGATACTACAAAACAACTAGTAAAAGATTTTACTAAATGGGCTCGTTTAAGGGAATTGATAAAATATATTGAAGAAAAATTTAATGAAGAAAGTAATATTGATAAAAATTATATATATATAGGAAATAATAATTATGTGAAAAATTATATAGGATTTAATAGTGAAGAAGATAAAAATAATTTTGAAAAAATAGATTTTAGTTTATATAAAAATAGATATCCTAGTTATTCTTTTGTAATTAGTTCTATTATTTGTGCAGGTATTTTCTTTGCTTTTATGGTGATATATTTTGTTGGAATTATAAATTTGATAAAAAATAAAGATAATTGTATTGATAAAATTAATTTTATTTCATTGTTTTTTTATTGCCTTGTATTTTTATGTTTTTTTATATATTCTATAGTAATATATGCTACTGTTTATAATAAAGAATCTTTTGATTTAGCTAAAAGTATTAAAGCTGATAAATTTATAGAAGATTTTTTAAAAGAATTTTATGAACCTTTTGAAAGCCCTAAAACGATAATATGTGCTTTAGTATTTTTATCAATTTCTGCAATATTATTTATTACAGCTTGGATTATTGAACCTATTTATAAATGTTGCAAAAAATAATATTAGCAATATAATAATTAAATGAAAGCAAAAATATAAATTGATAATGATTTAATAATAATATTAATATTATGTTAATAAATAATTTATTAATTTTAAATGATATAAATATAATATTTTATTATGATTTAATATAGTTAATTTTATTTATATAAAAATATCTTTTTTATATTTATAATATTAATTTAATATTTTATTTATTAATAATCCAAAAAATTAATTAATATAATATTGCTTAAATTTTATTTATTTAAATAATATAATATTTTTATTTATATATTAAAAATTAAATATTATATTTTAATATGTTATTTATGTTTAAATACAAAATTTTTAAATAAAACAATTTAAAAAAAAAATAATTTTTTGATTTTTTAATGAATAAAATTTTATTTTAATTTTTAAACAAAAATTAATAAGATAAATTATAATTTATAATATTAATAAAATTATAAATATAAATTAAATATGAAACTTACTGAGGAATTCAACAAAAAATCTCAAATATTTTATCAAAACCAAAACAAAATAATAAAAAAATTATTTACACATTCAAAAGACGATTCAAAATTTTTAAAACATTTAAATTTAGATTTTAATCCTAATAATTATAAATACAAAGAATTAGTATCAACCGACATAAAAGATAAATCATATTTACTTCAGCAAGATTATATAAAAAGAAACATTCCATTTAGTCCATTATTAATTCACATTCCTGAAGAAGTATTAAAAAAAGAAGTTAGTAAAAAACAAGAAGAAGAGTTTCAATATTTTAAAAAACATGTTTATCTTGAAAATTATGATGAAGAACCTGAAGAAGAAGGTGTAATTATTAATAGAATAAATGAATTAAAAGAAAAAAATAATGGACATGCTTATGCTTTAACAAAATGGTTTGATTCGAAAGGAAATTTAAAAACTAAAGAATGCGAAGTTTTAGATTATGATCCTAAAGAAAAATTATTTAATATTAAAATTTTGTTGGAAAAAGAAATTAAAGGATTAGAAAAAAAAACAGAAATTATTGAAATATTTAAAAAAGTGACAAGATTTAATTGTTTATTAAATAACGAATCAAAATATAATTTAGATCGAAGAACAAATTTAGCAAAATTTTGGAATTACTATGCTACAAAATACATGGCTCTTTATAATTTCGTAAGTGAAGCAAAAATTTTAAATCCTTACAATTTTTTTAATAAAAATTACCTTTATCAAATATTATATTATGCGTTTTTTTATAAAGGAAAAAACAAGCATCAAAACACAGTGGTTGAAATAGAAAATATGAGCAATAGCGAAAGATTTGGAATTTGGCGAAGATACACAACACCAAGAAACATAAACGAAGATTTTTTTGAGAATAAAAATTTCCAGAAACTTTTTACAACATACAATAACAATCAAATATTTAATTTCATTCCAGAAATTACTGAAAATAACATTCGAGCTTATCAAATACATAAATTTTATAAATCTCTTCCTTTTAATTATAAATATTACGATTTATTAAATGAAATAATTCCATTGAAAAAATTTTTAACTCCTTCGGAAAGATTTTTATTGCCTGAAAAAGAAAAAGGTGAAATATCATTTAAAAGAAAGAAATCGTTTTTAGATATATATACTAAAATGCAATATAAGTTACATCAAAATGAGGATGACCTTTCTTCTCTTTTAATAAACGTAAAGACTCATCAAGAAAAATCTCGAAATAAATTAATTTTTCACCAGAGTTTTTTAACTAAGCCGATCACATTAGAAAATTTTAGGTTAAAAAACTCGAACACCGCGAAAGACATAATAAAAGACATTAATTTCATTGTGAGTCATTCGAAAATTGATTTGTCTAGTTATTTAGAATTAAGGAAAAAAGAGGCCGAAAAAGTTAATAAAGAAGCAGGAATTCCTGAACATTTGAAACATAAGTTTAAAAAATTTGAAAATTTAATTAATAGGGTGATTTCTCATGGGGCGAGGGACACTTTTCATAGAAGTATGGAGTATATAATTAATGTGTTGAATGATATAACTGAAAAAGTGAATGAAGAGCATGAAAATTTGAATTTGAAAAAATTTGCGAATCAAAATGAAAAATTAAGAGAATTTATTAATGAAATTAAAATAAAAAGAAAAGAAGAAGAAAATAAAGAAAAAGAAGAAGATGAAAATAAAAAGAAAAAAACTATTGAAGAAAATATTATTTTTTCTGAAGAAGAACAAAATAATATTAATAAATTAGAAGAAGAAATTCCTTCAGTTCCTATTGAATTAATATTTAATTTAAGAGATGATTATCCTTTAGAATTTTTATTTCAAACTGAATTTAATTTAATGCAATTTGAATTTGAATTAAAATACAATGGAAAAAATTTTTATTTAGACCCAGATTTTGAAACTTTTTGGAGCATTTTAGAAAATCACATTCGAGGAACATTAGAAGACTTTAAATTAATAAAGGCAGTAGAAATTTTTGATATAGAAAAAGAAAATGACAATGAAAAATGTTTAGAAATTTTTTGTGCGGATGATTTAAGTTATGAATTAGAAATTAGTAAATTAAAATCAACTTTAGAATTATTTTTTAGTCCTGGGGAAATTTTATTACGATATTTAAATAAAGAAATAATACCAACTTTAATAGATTTAATTAAATTTTCGAGTGGAAAAAGTATGGAAGAAGAAAATTTGAATATAAAAATATTTCGACATTACATAGATGAAAATAAAAAATTATTTGAGTTTTTTAACCGAATTTTTAAATATGATTATTTTTTTTTAGGTGGTTTATATATAAAAGTAAAAACAATGAAAGAATTTTGGATAAAACGTTTGGGCGACATTAAAGAAAAATTATTTAAATTAATAATGACAAATAATGTTTATTTATCAGACAAAATGGAAAAAGAAAAGAAAGAAATAGAAAATAAATTAGATGAAAAGCCAACTACAGTTGATGAATATAATGATGATATTAAATATTGTGCGAATTTGGGTGTTAAAATGAAAGGAATTTGGGAGAAAATTAATAATCAGCAGGAAAATGCTGAATTATTAGAAGATAATTTTAATGAGATTAAAAAAGAAGATTTTTTTCGAATGTGGAATTGCTATGGAATTCCTAAATATTTACAAATTAAAAAGGAAGAAACTGATGCGAGATTAGAAGCTGATAGAAAGGTGTTTAAAAAAGAGGTTAAACAAAAATATAGAGATTATATTATTAAAATTTCCGAATTAAGACAAGATTTTGAAACGAAGAGTATTATTAAAGAAATTGATACTTATGAAGAAAGTTTTAAAAATTTTTCAAGTTTGAAATATGATATTGAAAAAATGATTAAAGATTGTAAAATTTTAAATGATCATGAAGCAATTTTAAGAATGAAAACTTCCGATTTGACTGAAATTAGAGAAATTCGAGGAAATTTTGATCCATATTACTCTTTATGGGAAAGTGTTTCGAATTTTTTAAGTGGTCAAAAATCTTGGATGGAAGACAATTTAAAACAAATTGATAGAAAAAAATTAAAAAACACTTTCGAAAAATGTGTTAGTACAATAGATAATTTAGAAAAAACTATTTTTCGAAAAGATAAACCTGCTCCAAACACAGTGATTCATTTATTAAGAGAAAAAATCGAAGATTTTCAGCCAATTTTACCAGTTTTATATGATTTAATCAATCCCGATTTTAAAGCAAATCACATAAATGATTTAAGTAAAGCAATTGGAATTTACATTCCAGAAAATTTAGAAATAAACATGAACGAATTAATAAAAAACGGAATTTTAGAAAAAAGGGATGAAATTTCAGATAGATCAGTTTATGCAACTGGGCAGAAAAAATTAAATGCTACTTTAGATAAATTAAAAGAAAAATATAAAATGATGAAATTCGATGTTCAAAATTTCAATGAAACTGATTTAGTAATATTAAAAGATGTTGAACCTTTAAGTGAAGAAATTGATGTTATATTAACAAAAATAGTATCGATGAGTAGTAGTAAATTTGCGAAATATTTACAAAAAGATATACATTTTATATGGGGTAACATTTCTAAAGCTCAAGATATAATAGATGCTTGGTTAAAAACGCAGAAATTACTAACTCAATTGCATCAAATTTTTTCATATGGTGATTTAAAAAAGCAATTAAGTGAGGAATATCCTAAATATCAAAATATAGAAAAACAATGGCGTCAAATTATGGAACAGGTGAAAGGTAGCCCTCAATTAAGTGAGGTTGTTCAGATGACTAAAATTAAGGAAAATTTTATAAAATGGGCGAGTGTTTTAGAAGATGTTAATCAAAGTTTGAATGAGTATTTAAATATGAAAAGAGACGTTTTTCCCAGATTTTATTTCGTTTCGAATGAAGAACTTACTTTAATGCTTGCGCAAAGTGGGGACCCTGAAATTATTGCTTTAAAGTATATTCAACAAGTTTTTGATGGTATGAAAAAATTGGATTTTGTTTCGAAAGATGTTGAAGTTAGCTATACGAATTATGAAACTGGTGTTGAAGAGAAAAAAACGTATAATTTGAAAAAAATTACACATTTTATTTCTGAAAAAGGTGAAAAAGTGAAATTTTTGAAAGAAATTGACCCGAATGAAGAAATTAAAAATAAAGAAGAAGTTTATTATAGAACTGTTTTGTTAGAAAAATGGTTGAGTGATGTTGAATTTTCTATGAAAATTACATTAAAAAATTTGTTTAAAGAATGTTATTTTGATTTAATTAAACCGAAAGATAATAAAAGTTCGTTAAGAATTGATTGGGCTTCGAGACATATTGAACAAGCTATTTTATGTATTAGTCAATTAGATTGGACTGAAAGAGTGAATAATGCGATTTTGAATATGAAAAGTAATAAAAATTCTTTAAAAGAATTGTATCAACATGATAATAATCAATTGTTAGGTTTGATTCAAGGAATTAGAAATTCTGAGAATTTTAATGCGGTTTTTAAAAAGACTTTAGTTAGTTTGATAATTCAAGACGTTCATGCAAATGACGTGATTGATTATCTTATAAAAAATGATGTTAATACAATCACAGCTTTTGAATGGATAAGTCAATTGCGATATTTTTTTGTAAACAACAAAGGAAAACAAATTTCTGATTTAAAAGAAATCGAAACAGTTCATGTTCGAATGTTAAATACAGAAAGAGCATATGATTTTGAATACTTAGGAAATCAAAAACGTTTAGTTATTACTCCATTAACCGATCGATGTTACAGAACAATGATGGAAGCTCTTAGTAATAATTTAGGGGGTGCCCCGGAAGGTCCAGCAGGAACAGGTAAGACAGAGACTATAAAAGATTTGAGTAAAAATTTAGGTAAAAAATGTTTTACTTACAACTGCAGTGAAGATAGTGATTATACTCTAATGACTAAATTTTTTAAGGGTATTGCTATGTCCGGAAGTTGGGTATGTTTTGACGAATTTAATAGAATAACTTTAGATGTTCTTAGTGTCATTGCCCATCAAATTAGTATTTTATTAAATTGTTTGAAAGGCAGAACAACATTATGTAATTTCGATGGAAGAAATTTTAATTTTAATTTTAATATGGGTATTTTTATCACTATGAATCCTAATTACGCAGGAAGAAGTGAATTGCCTGATAATTTAAAAGGTTTGTTTCGTCCTTTGGCAATGATGATTCCTAATTACGAAATGATAACAGAAATTATGTTGTATTCATTTGGGTTTAAAACTGCGCGAGATTTAAGTAAAAAAATTGTTAGTAGTTTACGTTTAGCTTCTGAACAGTTGTCTAGTCAGTTTCATTATGATTATGGAATGAGAGCTTTGAATGGGATTATTAATTATATTGGTGTTATTACTACTGAAAATAAAATTGAAAATGAGGAACAAGAAGAATATTTAGTTCAAAAAGCGATTAGAGATAGTAATATGCCTAAGTTTATTGCGGATGATTATAAAATTTATGAAGGGATTTTAAGTGATTTGTTTCCGAAAGAAAAGTTCGAAAATAAAAACGATGAAAAATTGCTTGAATGTATTAAAAATGAAGCGAGTAATTTAAATTTAATCCCAAACAATTTTTTAATATCGAAAGTAATCGACTTCATAAACATAATGTCCGTTCGTCACGCAGTAATGATTGTAGGCGCTCCAATGTCGAACAAAAGTTCAATATTAAAAGTATATTTATCATCTCTTCCAGTTTACTACAAATCTCAAAATCTTCAAAAATCAGTAAAATGTAAATTCATAAATCCCAAAAGCATCACCGGTCCTCAATTATTTGGATTCGTGAATAAAAAAACGATGGAATTTAATGAAGGAATTTGTAGTAAAACATTAAGAAATTATTTCGATGACACTAGCGAAGACACTAAATTATTAACATTTGATGGGCCGGTTGATACATTATGGATAGAGAATATGAATAGTGTTTTAGATGATACTAAAAAATTATGTTTAGAAAATTCGGATCAAATTCGATTGGATGAAAAAACGTTCATTATATTTGAAATAGATGATTTGAGTCAGGCGAGTTTAGCTACAATTTCTCGATGTGGGATGGTTTATACAGACAGAGTGAATATTAAATATGAGGATTTTTTTGAGAGTTGGATTGAAACTTTGCCTGAGTCTTATAAACAAAATGATTTTGTTGAGTTGATTAAGGAATTGTTTTATAAATATTATGTGAGAATTATTAATGAATGTGTGTTTGATGAGTATAATAATTTGAAGATTAAAATTGGAATTCCGATATTTAAAAATTGGTTTATGAAAATGTTCATTTGCGTTTTGGAATGTGTTTTGTTTGATAAAGTTAGTAAAGAGGAAACAATTGAAAATGAGTTGGAAAAAAAAAGGATGAAAGAAAATAATGAAAATGAGGGAATTGGAAATGAAAAAGAAAAAAATGTGAGTTTGTTTGTGCATAAAAATTTGAATGGAAGAGAAAGAGAAAAATTATTTAAAAAGTTTATTTATTCTTTGATTATTAATTTTATTTGGATTTTGGAGAATCCAAAAGAAAGTCAAATTATTATTGAGAAAATTACGATTATTAATAAAGAAAATATGAAAAATCAAAATTTTCCTTTTTCTGAAGAATTGATGGAATTTACGAAAGATTATGAACAAAAAATTTATCAATTTCATCATTATATTTATGATTTTAATGAAAATCAATTTATGAATATAAATGATATATTAAAAAACACACATGATGAAACATTTAAATTTTTGCAAAATGAAATTTCTAAAGGAAATAATATTATGATTCCCAATCAACAAAGTTTCAAATCTTTGTCATTAATTAAAATTTCCCAACCGAATAAATTTCCTTTGCTTTTGTATGGAAACACAGCCACAGGAAAATCATTAATGATTAATAATTACATCGAAAATGAACTTGATAAAAAATGGTTAAATTACACATTTATTTTCAACAGCAAAACAACCGCAAATAACATATGTGATTTACTCGAAGAAAAAATATCATTTAAATTAAAAAAAGGAATTATGGCTCCTCAAAACAACAAAAACGCATATATTTTAATCGAAGATTTAAACATGCCTTCGAAAGAAAAATACGGTGCTCAACCTCCAATAGAAATTCTTCGTCAATTTTTTGATTATGGTGGATGGTATGACCGAAAAGAACAAGATTTCATTGAATATAAAAACATATTAATCAATTCTTGTATGACATTAGGTAGACCTATTGTTTCATTACGTTTATTATGGCATTTCATTCCTTTATTTTACCCAGAAATTGAAGAAAATAATTTAAAAGAAATTTTCAAAGAATATTTCGAAGTTTATTTCTTTAATTATCCCAACCCAATTCGAAAACTAAGAGACACTATTGTAGAAGGTACAATAAGTTCGTATAAAAATATTAAAAATACTTTTCGACCTCTTCCTATCACCCCACATTACAATTTTAATTTACGAGATTTAATTAAAGTTTTTAAGGGGCTATTTTCTATCACTTTGGAATCTTTACGATTTAAAGAAGATACGACAGATTATATGATGACTGCGTTAATGCATGAAACATGCAGAGTTTATAATGATCGTTTATGTAGTGAAGAACATAGAATGAAATTCAAAGATGAAATTTTATATAAACTACAAGATTATGCTTATCATGGAATTGATAAAAAAGACTCGGAAATGCAATATAACAATCTTTTTTTTAGTGAAATAAACGAAGATAAATTTTATGAAAGAGTGGAAGATATTGAACAATTAAGAAATTATATATATTCTAGAATAGATAGCTACAATTTAAACAAAAAAACAAAAGATAGAATTGATATAATTTTATTTGATTATTCTATGAAACATTTATTAAGAATTGATAGAATTTTATCGAGAGATGGCGAACATAGTGTTTTGATAGGTCTTACTGGAAGTGGTAGACAAAGTTTAGTGAATATATGTAGTTTTATTAAGAGTTTTAAGATATTTAAAACTCGCGGAAAAGACGAAGTTGAAGATTATGGACACAAAGATTGGCTCAAAGACATTCAAGAACTTTATTTGCAGGCGGGATTGAGATTAGAACAAACAGTGTTTTTATTAAATGATAATAACATTAATGACGAGCAAATGTTCGTTGATTTGAATTGTATTATTTCTTCGGGGGTTGTTTATAATTTATTTACGAATGACGAAAAAATGGAAACTATTGCGAATTTAAAGCAGGTGAAAGAGTATGAAGAATATAGTAATTTAGATGATCAAATAATATGGGATCATTTTATATTAAAAACTTTACAACGTTGTAGAGTGTTTTTATGTATGAATCCTTTGGGGAAAAATTTTACTAAAGTTCTTAGAAATTTTCCTGCTTTGACTTTCACTTCGATGGATTGGTATGAGCAATGGCCGGAAGATGCTTTGTATTATTTAGCGAAGAAGGAATTGATGAAAGAGAAGAATTTGAAAAAAGATGTTGAAAATTTGGCATATATTTTTAGTAAAACTTTTGTGAGTATTAATAAAGAAAATGAAAATTATTTTAATCAAACGCGTAAAAAAGTTATTATTTTACCGAAATCATTTTTGGATTTTCTTGTGTTTTATAAGGAATTGAATGTAAAATATAGTGAAAAAATAATAAATGATATTAAAAAATATAAAGATGGTGTGAAAAGAATTGATGAAGCGGGTGAACAAATAAAAATTATGGGTGATTTATTAGAGAAAAAAAAGCCTTTGTTAATTGAGCAGGGAAAAGTGATTGAAAAAACATTGAAAGACATTAAAGCGCAAAGTGAAGATGCTGAAATTGCAAAGGCGCAAACAGCGGAAAATGAGAAAATCGCTATTGAAAAACAAATTGAAAGTGATAAGCAAAAAGCAGATGCGGAAATTTCAAAAGAAGAAGCGGAAAAAATAAAGAACGAAATTAATATAAAAATTAAACAAATTGATAAAAAACAATTTTCTGCTTTGAGATCATATTCGAAGCCTCCGAAAGAAATTAATAAAATGATGGGTGCAATAACAGTAATTTTAAACAATTTCGAGAAAAAACAATTAGAATCTGTGCCTGATAATTGGGCATATTTTAAGAAGATTTTAAATGATGTGAAATTGTTAAAAACTTTGTTAGATTTGCCTAGAAAATTAGAAAAAAATTTATTTTCACCTAAAATTTTAACTTTATTGCAACCTTTTATTGAAGACCCTGATTTAGAACCTTCTTATATGGAAAAAAAAATTTCTAGTGCTTGTGGATGTTTTTGTCATTTTATTATGGGAATGTATAAATTAAATGAATTATTGAGAGATAAATTAATTCCTGCTACGAATAGATTGAATTTGGCTTTGGAAGAGAGTAAAAAAGCATCGGAAAATTTACATAAAATTCAAACGAAATTTAATGAAATTCAAAATAAATTAGATGAATTAACGAATAATTATAATAAAATTAATTCGGAACAGGAAATTTTACAAGCGGAAATTGCTGAAAGTCAGAAAAAATTAACGAGAGCACAGAAATTAACATCGAAATTAGGAGGTGAAAAAAAAAGATGGAGCGAATGTGCGATTGAATTGGAAGAAAAAAAACAATTTGTTTTTGGGGATATTATTTTATCTGCGATTTATATTAGTTTTTTAGGACCATTTTTAGTTCCGTTTAGAAATCAATTTTTGACGAAAATTATATTTAAATTTTTGGAGGAAAAAAATATTAAATTTTCTGGTGTGCCGGAAATTAATAAAATTATTGGTGATCCGTATTTAATTAGCAATTGGGTGATTAATGGTCTTCCACCAGACAACGGTAGCGTCGACAACGGAATGATCCTAAACGAAACAAAAAAACCCTGTTTAATAATCGACCCTCAAAAACAAGCAATAAAATTTTTTAACAAACTTTACAAAAACGATTTCGTAATATACAAAAAAATCGAAATAAACACACGTAAAATAAAATTAGACCAACACAGAGAAACTCTATTAGAAAACGCAATAAAAACCGGAAAATGTTTAATTTTCGATTACATTTCATACGACATTCAATCCGACGCAGAATTGCTATTAAACAGCGAAATAATTCATCGCAGCGATGGTGAATATTTAAAATTAACCGAAAGTAATGAAATTCCATACAACAGCAATTTTAAATATTATTTAGTTTCATATTTAACAAACCCAGTTTTTAATCCTGAATTGTACGGAAGAATTTCAATAATAAATTTCACTGTGAACACTGAAGGTTTAAATGAACAATTGTTGTCTGTCATTGTAAAAGAAGAAAGTCCTGCTGATGAAAGTGAGAAAAATAATATTCTTCAAAAGAAATTTCAATTGAATGAAACTGTTCATAAAACTGAAGAAGATATTCTTCAAAAATTAAGTGTGAGTTCTGAGGAATTATTAGAATCTGATGGGTTGATTTTTTCTTTGGAAGAAAGTAAAAAATTGTCTGATGAAGCTAATCAACAAATTCGAAATGCGAAAATTACTGAAGAAAGAATTGATAATAATCGTTTATTATATTTGCCATTAGCGAAATTGAGTACGATGATTTTTTTTGCGATAAATGAACTTAATAATTTAGAAGAAATTTATCAATTTTCGATTAGTTGGTACATTAAAGATATTTTAATTAATTCTATTAAGCAAAATGATTATGATAAAAACGCTGTTACTATAAAAACGAAGGAATTTATTTTAGATAGATTAAAAATTTTGACTGAAAGTTTGTTAAAAACGAGTTTTATTGCGGTTTGTAGAAGTTTGTTGAATAAAGATAAATTAGTTTTTAGTATGATTTTGTTGTTGAGGAAATTAATTTCTGATGGGGAAATTACAAAAGAAGAAAGTGAATTTTTTTTGGGAAACGAAGATTTTATTGTGATGAAAGAAGAAAATGAAAAATTAAAAGAAAAAAAACAACCTTTATTCGAACAAAATGTTTGGGAAAAATTATGTTTATGTAATAATTTAGAAAACATGCAAAACATATGTGAAGAAATTATAAATAACATTGAAGATTGGAGAAATTTCATAAATAATGTAATAAACAACAACGAAATTGAATATGAACAACATTTTAATTTCCCAATAAAAGAAAAAGAAGAAAACGAAGAAAAATCCCAAAAATTAACATTATTTCATAAATTAATAATTCTTAAAATAATCAATCCCGAATATTTATTACCATATTCTCGAATAGTAATAAGTAAATATTTAGGTCCAGAACTTTCAAACATTCCTTTATTCACAATAGAAGATTTATATGAAATATCTTCATTTAATACACCTCTTATGTTAATCGTCGCAGCAGGACTCGACCCAACAAACGACGTTAAAAAACTTGCGGAAGACAACAACAAAGAATTAGTAAGCGTTTCATTAGGACAGGGTCAAAGTGAAAAAGCTTTAGCGAGTATAGAAGAATGTCAAAAAAAGGGTCAATGGGTGTTTTTACAGAATTTACATTTAGTAACCACTTTTATGAAGAATTTAGAGGGTGTTATAAGTAGTCTTCAAAATAATGATAGAGAAATGAACATTGGATTTAGATTATGGTTAAGTTCATTACCAGCTGATAATATTTTATCTAGTATTTTAGTAAATAGTCTAAAAATCACTGTTGAATCTCCGACCGGAATGAAAAGCAATTTATTAAAGTTACTAAAGCAGCAAGAAAAGGGGTGGCAATATGAGCATGAACAAGCGACTCGATTTGGCAGAGAATTTGAATATACGAAATTGTTCATTGGTTTGATACATTTTCATAGTATTTTATTGGAAAGGAAAAATTATGGTCCGATTGGATGGAACATTAAATACAATTTCAATGAGAGTGACTTTCAGATAAGTAAATTGATATTAAAAAGTAATTTAGAAAGGTATTCAAACGCGGGTGAGTCGATTCCGTTCAAAGCGATTATTTATTTAACTGCGGATTGCATTTATGGTGGAAGAGTGACTGATGATTGGGATAGAAGAACTTTGTATGCGATTTTGAATGATTTGTATAGTCAGAGAATATTGAATGAAAATGAGTTTAGAATTAATGGCACTGATTTTGTTGTTGATTATCATGAAAGTTATGAACCTTATTTTAATAGATTTAATAATCTTAGTGAAAATGAGTCTCCTGAAGTTTTGGGATTGCATCAAAATACGTTATTAAGGAAACAAAAAGACGAGGGGAAATTTCTTTTAATGTCGCTCAATGCGTTACAAAAGGGAAATGAAAGTGGGAATATTCAAATTAAATTGAAGATTTTGGAGAATGTTCAGAATTTGATTAAGGAAAAAATCATACCTGAATTTAATATAGATGAAATTAAGAAGAAATTTCCTTTGATTTATGAGGATTGTTTTAATAGTATTTTAATTCAGGAAGTTATGAGATATAATAATTTATTGAAGATTATTTATTCGAGTTTGAATGATTGTGTTAGTGCGTTTAAAGGTTTGTTGCCTTTGACGGACG
>JAEEGL011337432.1_pt1 | contig 14574 bp, 13 predicted proteins | sample 9134231 | NCBI WGS metagenome assembly JAEEGL01 (sample SAMN16246548, study PRJNA631951) | gut metagenome | biome: gut microbiome; feature: rumen; material: fiber-attached | host: Bos | place: Iran: Karaj | collected 2018-10
AGAAAGAACAAACGTAACGTCTGCCGCCTCGACAAACGGGATTCTATTTATCTTTCTTTCCTTTGCTTATTGCTTCCACGGTCTTTGCGCGTCGGTCCATCCGTTGTGATTCCAATACCGATAGTCTGTATATTCGGGATCCTGCTTACCGAGGTTCTTCTGCAGCATTCTCACCATGTAGAATTTCATTTTTGTGATAAAGCCCGTGCGAGCGGGTCTTGTGAAATCGATTTTGCGCGTTTGCTTTGCGATCCGAACGAGTCTCTCCGACATCTCCGTTTTTTTCTTTTCGGGAATCTTATCCCATACGACTTCGCTCATCAGCTTGAAGCTACACGCCTTGATCTTGCTGATCCCCCACCATGAAAGGCTGTCCCTGATATCCTTTGCTGCCGACTTTCCGCCGGCGCCGAGGCATTGCGTGATGATCATGGCGCGCTTAGAAAACATCTCCTTTGCGGGACGGTGTGGCATCCATCTGTATCCGAAATGATCGAGCATCGTTTTCATCGCGCCTGTAGCATGGAAAACGTACGCGGGCGAAGTAAAAACAAGAAGGTCGGCATCGAGCATTGCTTTTTCGATCTTCTGAACGTACCCCGCGTCCTTGCACAAATGCTCGTCTTTCAGAAAACAAACGGTGCAGCCCGCGCAGAAGTTGGGGCAGTCGCGCGGAAGATAAAACTCCGTTATCTCGGCGTCCTCTCTGAACTGATCGAGGAATATCTCTTTCAGGTGATATGTAACGCCTCGTTTTTCGGTACCGTTTACAACCGTTATTCTCATTTTTACCTCCACAAATCCAGATTTATCAATTTGATTATACCACTCCCAAGCATATCAGACAACAAAAAACCTCTCTTGTCTTGGTAGACAAAAGAGGTTTCTTTGTTGTGAAAGAACGCGTAAAAGTGTACCAAAGCATAGAAAGAACGCCTAAAAGTACACCAAATTGCAGATGAGCGTATAGTTAAAAACACTTGAATCTATTTGCTGATATTTACTCTCCACTTTGGATCGTTTTTGCCGTTAATCTTATCCGCAATTAGATTGGTTGCCTTAATCAAAAACGCGTTGTTTTTATGATATAGGTTTAATTCCCAATCGTCCCCAATACCACCGTAATCGAATTCAATACGGCCTTTATAACCATCACGATATACCAACGCTAACTGTCTTTCAACCTCATCCAAGATCGATAACATTTTTTGCCTATCGGTCATCCGGTTCTCAACACTTTCTATAATCATGTCTCCATGCTCAAAAAACCACGCGACAAAAGAATTGACTTTCTGCTCATCAACATCAATAACAGCAGTTTTTCTAAACAAGTTAAACACTTTCACCAGTCCTTCCTTAGTCTAGGTATAATAAATGATACCAAATGATTTGATGCATTTCAAGTATAACAAAGAAACCTCTTTTGCCCTGGTAGACAAAAGAGGTTTCTTTTATGGTGGAGCATAGGAGATTCGAACTCCTGACCTCAACATTGCGAACGTTGCGCGCTACCAACTGTGCTAATGCCCCGCGAACATGAACCATTATACACGCTTTTCATAAAATTGCAAGAGGTTTTTCAAAATATTTTTGCAGATGTGAAAATATATCTTGCTTTTTTCGCCGGATTGTTGTAAGATAGCAAAGGTCCTTGAAAGAGCCTTGCAGAGATGGCTGAGCTTGGTCTAAGGCGCACGACTGGAAATCGTGTATACCAGGAATGGTATCGAGGGTTCGAATCCCTCTCTCTGCGCCACGTCGCCGCGAACCTCAAATCGTTCGCGGCGACATTTCTTTTTTTGTAGAAAATGTCACCGCTCACCCTCTCGGTTGCGGCTCCTTTCCGCAAAAAATCACGCTCGGCTCGCCTATTTGCTTGTAAACGCGCTCATAACGGCTCACTGTCGCTACCAAATTTTTGCGGGACGCGCCTGACGGCGCGAAAGGATACGCTGTTTTCGTTTTGATGAGGGGATTCGACCGAGCGGTCTTTGATTATTCCTCCGATTTTATAGTTTGTTCATTTGCTTTCCGACCCTCGCGGACGTACAGGACGTACAATGGGGGCAGGGATGGAAGCCGAATACGGCTCACAGCTTCAGACGGGTTTTCCGGGTTCCCGGCGCCGTGTACCGAGACCCGAAAAAAAGTGCGGCGGATAATATTGAAACCCGCATCGCAGTTTGATATACTATCAATCAACTGGAGGTATTGGTATGGGCTTTGTGAAAATGGTTTGTCCGAACTGCGGCGCGAATTTTGATATGAATCCGGATCTTGATTTCGGGGTGTGCAATTTCTGCGGCACGAGGATCGCGGTCGACAGGCAGATTATCGAGCATCGCGGCGAGGTAATAATGAAAGGCGATGTGGCTGCACTGCATGACAGAGCGATGCTGCTGCTCGAGGATAGTGACTTTTCCAACGCAAAAAGCTATTGCATCAAGGCGCTTGATATTGATCCGAGGAACTATAAAACCTATGTTATTCTTTTAATGTCGGAAACGAAAAAAAGAACAGAAGATGCGCTTCGATTATCCCCGAAACCACTCAACACATATAATTGCTTTCATAAGGCGATCCGTTTTGCGCCGAATGACATAAAAAAACGTTTGAATGAGTATGACACAGAAACCACGCAAAGATTCGATGCAGCCAACAGGGAAAAACGTTCCCAACTCGCAAAAAAGAAAGAGGCTTTTGAATCTATGAATCGCGAGGTTAGGGAAGCCGAAATGTGGACCGGAAAATTCAAATTGTTCATGATTATATTTACGATCGCAGCTTTCATACTCAGCGGTTTGCTGTTCCGCCTGATTTGGTGGGCGGGTTATCTCGGCCTTGCGATTCTTGTTGCAGGTATTGTATTCCTGATCGCAAATAAAAACAAAGGCTATAAGATTCTGGATCAATATGACAACATGGTCGCTTCCTACAACCACGACCTTGATGCATACAACTCGTGGCTGCATGAAATGCAGAAGCAAGTCAACTGAACGGAACAATCACATACTCTGATGCTATTTTATAGTTTGTTCATTTGCTTTCCGACCTGCGCGGACGTACAATAGAAACAAGGAGGGATCGGGTATGCAGATCGTGGTTTTGGACGGATATTGCGTGAATCCGGGCGACGTGGACTGGAGCCCGCTTAAAAAGCTCGGTACGCTTTCGGTGTACGACCGCACGCATCCGGATATGGTCGCGCAGCGGCTGCGCGGCGCGGAGGCGGTCTTTGTCAACAAGGTGAAGCTGAACCGTGAGATCATCTTAGGCGCGCGGCAGTTGAAATTCATCGGCGTGCTTGCGACCGGCTACGACGTCGTCGATACGGCGGCGGCAAAGGAACGGGGGATCACGGTATGCAACGTTCCCGCGTACAGCACCGAGGCCGTCGCCCAACATGCGATCGCGCTGCTTCTTGCACTGTGCCAGCATGTCGAATACCATGCCTCGCTCGTGCGGCAGGGCGCGTGGACGGCGCAGCCGGATTTTTCGTGGTTCGAGATCGCGCCGACGCTGCTTTGCGGCAAGACGATCGGGATCGTCGGCTGCGGGCGGATCGGCACGCGCGTTTCGAAGATCGCGGAGGCGCTGGGCATGCGTGTGCTCGGCGTGAATCCTTCGGAAAAGCAGGGCTTTTTCGGCACGTATGTTTCGCTCGACACGCTTCTGAAAGAATCCGACGTGATATCTCTGCACTGCCCGTCGAAGGCGGACACGGTGGGTCTGATCCGAAAGGATACGATCGCGAAGATGAAGGACGGCGTACTGCTCATCAATACGTCGCGCGGCAGCCTGATCTCGGAAACGGACGTGTGCGACGCGCTGCGGTCCGGGAAGATCGCAGGCTATGCGGCCGACGTCGTCAGCGAGGAGCCGATCCGGCTCCGGAATCCGTTGATGAGCGCGCCGAACTGCCTGATTACCTCGCATTATGCGTGGACGCCGAAGCCGATGCGACAGAAGATCATTGACGTATCGGCCGAAAACCTTCGATCGTTCGTCTACGGATATCCGGTCAACGTCGTAAACTGATTTCCCGAAAGCCCCGAAAGCGGGGCTTTTTTGATACATTTTTCCGAAATGTCATGTTGATTTCACATTTGCCACTTGCAAAAAATGCAGATTCGGGGTAAACTATGGTTAATTATTCTCGGAGTTGTGTATCATGTTGCTGTGGACCGAACCGACATGGCGGCGCTGCGGCGTTGAACCCTCCGACGGCGTGCTGGTCGCGCTGTCCGGCGGGGCTGACTCCGTGGCATTGCTGCTGGAGCTTCTTACGCTTCAAAGAAACGGCCTGATCTCCCGCGTGGAGGCGGCGCATCTGCATCACGGCATTCGCGGAACGGAAGCGGACGCCGATGCTGCCTTTGTGCGCGCGCTCTGCGAAGAACGGAACGTTCCGCTTGTTACCGAATTTGCGGACGTGCCGAAGGCGGCGGAGGAGAAAGGGCTCTCTTTGGAGCTTGCGGCGCGCAAAATCCGCTATGCGTTTCTCGAACGCGTACGGTCGGAACGGTCGCTCGATCACATTGCTTTGGGCCATCATCGGGACGATCAGGCGGAAACGCTGCTGCTGCATCTTCTGCGCGGGAGCGGGACCGACGGACTTGCGGGCATGCGCGTTCGTTCGGGCAGGCTGATCCGTCCGCTGCTGTATACGCCGAAGACGGAGATCGTCGCATACCTGAAGGAACGCGGACAGAACTTCTGCACGGACGCCACCAACTTTGAGACCGACGCCACAAGAAACCGCATCCGGATCGGCGTCATCCCGGCGCTTGAGACGGTCAATCCGGCGGCAAAGAAGGCGCTGTCCGATGCGGCAATGCACATTGCCGAGGACGTCGAATTTCTGAACGCGCTTGCGGACGAGGCGAAGCGGACATGCGGCACGGATCGCGAAAAGCTCTCTGCGCTGCCGCGGCCGATCCGGCTCCGGGTGCTTCGGGACCTGCTTCCGTATACGGACTTCACGGCGGCGGACCTCGATCGGCTCGACGCGCTGCTTTCGGGGCAGACCGGCGATACCGCGACGCTGAAAAACGGCGTCGTCGCATGGCTCGACGCAAAGGAGATCCGCGTCGGTAGACCGGAAACGCCGACGTTCTGCGAAAAGGTGCCGGAGACGGGATCCGTAAAGCTTCCGCACGGAACGCTTTCGGTCGAACGCGTCGATCGCGCAGCGATCCCGTGCAAAGGCTCGGACGCGTACATCGACGCGGACAGACTCACAGGCGCGGTCACCGTAAGAAGCCCGAAGCCGGGCGATCGGTTCACGCCGCTCGGGATGCGCGGCGTGAAGCTTCTGAGCGATTGCTTTACCGACCGGAAGGTCCCGCGGTTCGAGCGGAGCGTGCCGGTCGTATGCGACGAGGCGGGGATCGTCTTCGTCGCGGGTTACACGGTCGACGAACGGATGCGCGTTCGCGCGGATTCGACGCATATTCTACACTATCATTATGAGGAGGACTGACTATGTGGGGTAAGGCATTCATGCAGCAGGACATCGAAGAGGTTCTGCTCAGCGAAGAACAGATCAAAAAACGCGTACAGGAGCTCGGCGATCAGATCTCGAAGGATTATGACGGTGAGGAGATCATCGTGCTCTGCGTGCTGAAGGGCGCGAGCATCTTCTTTGCGGACCTGATCCGCGCGATCAGCGTGCACGCGAAGATGGACTTTATGGCCATTTCGAGCTACGGCGACGCGCAGAAGACCAGCGGCATCGTGCGCATCACAAAAGACATGGATTCGAGCATCACCGGCAAGCACGTTCTGATCGCGGAGGACATCATGGACAGCGGCCTTACGCTTTCCTACCTGACGCGCCTTCTGAGCGAACGTCAGCCCGCCTCGATCCGCTCCTGCTGTTTCCTGGATAAGCCCGAGCGCCGCGAGTGCGAGATCACGCCGGACTACTGCGGCTTCGTGATCCCGAACAAGTTCGTCGTCGGCTACGGCCTCGATTACAAGCAGAAATATCGCAATCTGCCCTTTGTGGGCGTTTTGAAGCCCGAGATCTACAGCTGATCCGGGCAATTCGGGGAAGACCCCCAAAACGGAGGATAAATTGGAATTCAATCCCAACAACAATCGAAATAAGGAACCGGGACAGGGCGGCTTCCGCAGCGGCCGTATCGTGACCGTACTGATCTGGGCCCTGATCCTCGGGCTTCTGATCTTCATGGTCACGAACGGATGCTCGTCGAAGGAACCGAAAGAGGTCAACTTCACCGAGTTCTCCGAGTCCTACAAGGCGGGAAAGATCAAGGCGGTCTACGAGGTCATTGCGGGCGGAACCTTCTACGGGCTCTATACAAGCAGCGAGCTTGACGCGACCGCGCTGCCCTCGAAGGCCGAGTTTGTCATGCACATCGACAACGACCAGTTCTACGAGAACATGAAGGTCCTTGTCGCCGACAAGCTCGACGAAAGCAAGACCGATCCGGCCGAAAAGACGGACATGGCCCGCATCACGGCAAACGATTACGGGTTTGTGCTGAAAAGCGCGCTGCCCGAGGGCACGCCGTGGTGGTTCTATCTGCTGCAGTATCTGCCGATGGTGATCCTGATGGTCGTCCTGATGGTCTTCATCTACCGTTCGCAGGGCGGCGGCAAGCAGATGATGAACTTCTCCAAGGCGCGCGCGAAGCTCAACGATCCGAACAAGGACAAGGTCACGTTCAAGGACGTGGCAGGGCTCGTCGAAGAGAAGGAGGAGCTTAAGGAGGTCGTCGACTTCATGCGCGACCACAAGCGCTTCACCGAAAACGGCGCGCGGATCCCGAAGGGCGTTCTGCTCGTCGGACCTCCGGGCACCGGCAAAACGCTGATGGCGCGAGCCGTCGCAGGCGAAGCGGGCGTTCCGTTCTTCAGCATCTCCGGCTCGGACTTCGTCGAGATGTTCGTCGGCGTCGGCGCGTCCCGCGTACGCGATCTCTTTGAAACGGCCAAGCGCAGCTCGCCCGCCGTGATCTTCATCGATGAGATCGACGCGGTCGGCCGTCAGCGCGGCGCTGGCTTAGGCGGCGGACACGACGAGCGCGAGCAAACGCTCAATCAGCTGCTGGTCGAAATGGACGGCTTCTCCGCAAACGAGGGCATCATCGTCATGGCGGCGACGAACCGTGCAGACATCCTCGACCCGGCGCTGCTGCGTCCCGGCAGATTCGATCGCCGCATCACGGTCGGCTATCCGGACGTGAAGGGCAGGGAAGAGATCCTTGAAGTACACGCGCGCAACAAGCATTTTGCAAAGGACGTCAGCCTGAAGACGCTCGCAAGGCGTACGCCGTACTTTACCGGCGCGGACCTTGAGAACATCCTCAACGAGGCGGCGATCCTCTGCACGCGCGACAACCGCAGGGAGATCACGCAGGCGGACCTCGAGGAGGCCGTCACACGCGTACAGATGGGTCCCGAAAAGAAGAGCCGCGTCGTCACCGAGAAGGACAAGGAGATCACCGCGTACCACGAATGCGGACACGCGATCCTTGCGCATGAGCTCGAAAACTGCGACGATCTGCACGAGGTCTCGATCATTTCCCGCGGCTGGGCGGCGGGCTATACGATGACGCTTCCGAAGGAGGACATCCACCACACGCTGCGCTCGCACATGCTCGATGAGATCTGCATGACGATGGGCGGCAGAGTCGCCGAAAAGATCGTGTTCACCGACGTCTCCACCGGTGCGGTGCAGGACCTCAAGCAGGCGACGCAGACCGCGCGCAAGATGGTCGAGGAATACGGCATGTCCGACGCGGTCGGTCCCGTCTTCCTGGGCGGCGACACCGAGGTATTCATCGCGAAGGACTGGGGACACGCCAAGAACTATTCCGAGGCGCTTTCCGCCAAGATCGATGCAGAAATGCGCTCGATCCTTGAGGGCCAGTTCGAACGCGCCGAAAAGATCCTCAGAGAACATCGCGAGGGGCTGGACGCCTGCGCGAATCTGCTTCTGAAATATGAACGCGTGACGGGCGAACAGTTCGTCGCCGTGCTCGAGGGACAGGATCCGGATGCCGTGATGGCGAAGCCGGAAACAGAACCCAAGCAGGAAGAGGACCGCGGTCCCGAAACGCAGGATCCCTCGCAGAACGGGAATACGGACGAAGAACTCGAAACGGACGGTACGGTAAAGGCATAACATGGAAGAAAACCGCTTTGATCTGCATACGCACAGCATTATCTCCGACGGCACGGTCACGCCCTCGGAGATCGTGCGCACCGCTGCGCGCGGCAAGATCAAGCTGCTAGCGCTGACCGATCATGACAGCATGATTGGCGTGAAGGAAGCGGTCGAAGCGGGAAAGGCATGCGGCGTGCCGGTGCTTCCGGCGGTCGAGATGGACAATGAATGGCGGCACGAGCTGCATATCATCGGGCTCGACGTCGATCCGAACAATCCGACGCTGCTGCGCGCGCTGGAGATCGCGCGGGAACGGCGCGAGCGCAGAAACAAGATCATCTACCGGCAGCTTCGTGAAGCAGGCTACGACGTGCAGGCGACCGTAAACCGGCCGGAATCCATGACGACCAAGCTGCACATCGCGCACGCGCTCATCAAACTGGGCTATGCAAACGACGTCCGCGACGCGTTTGCGCGGTATCTTCGTCCCGGAACGCCCGGCTACTATACCGAGCCCCGGTTCACGCCGCAGCAGGTGATCGACATCATCCATATCGCGGACGGGCTTCCGATCCTTGCGCATCCGTGCCACATCCGCGACAATCCGCACGGGCTCATCCGCGAGCTTTACGATCTCGGTCTGATGGGGCTCGAGGCTTACTACCCGACGTCCACACCGCGGCAGACGGAAATGTACGTATCGCTTGCGCGGCAGTATCACATGCTCGTCACCTGCGGCAGCGACTTCCACGGCGACAACCGGCCCGGCGTGCCGATCGGATGCGCGTGGCGTCCCGTGCCCGTGCTCGAACACACCTATGAAACGCTGATCCGGCGTATGAATTCCTGATCCGTCAAACGATTTTTACTGCTTTCTTCCGGGGAAGCAGTTTTTTTCATTCGGGGCTTGCAAAGAGACAGGGAATCGGCTATAATAATCATGATATAGTCATAAACGGAGGCGTATATGAACGATCGTATTGTTCGGCTTCGCGCCGAAATGGAACGTGCAGAACTGGACGCGGTCCTCTTGAAATCCGTGACCGCGATCCGCTATTTTTCCGGCTTTACGAGCGAGGACGCAAGCGTACTCGTTACGAAAGACCGCAGCGTGCTTCTGACCGATTTCCGGTACACGATCCAGGCGAAGGCGCAGGCGGGCGACTGCTGTGAGATCATCGAGGTCTCCGGCCTTGCGCACAGAGAGAAGCTCAAGGAGATCGTGGAGACCGAGAACGTCAAACGCATCGGCTTCGAAGAGGATTACGTAAGCTACGAGGGCTATCAGGCGTATGCGCAGTTCGGCGCGGAGCTCGTGCCGTTTGCAAAGGAGCTTTCGCTGCTTCGCATCAAGAAGACGCAGGACGAGATCGAGAGCCTTCAGAAGGCGCAGTCCATGGCGGACGAAGCGTTTTATGAGCTTCTGAAGGTCGTAAAGCCCGGCATGACGGAACGTCGCGTGGCCGCAGAGCTTGAGTACATCTGCGCCAAGCTCGGCAGCGAAGGCCCGTCGTTTGATACGATCGTCGGCTCCGGCCCGAACGGCGCAATGTGCCACGCGGTTCCCGGCGAACGCAAGCTGCAGGAGGGCGACCTCGTTGTGCTCGACTACGGCTGCATGTACAACGGCTACCACTCCGACATGACGCGCACCTTTGCGGTGGGCAAGGTCGATCCCTTCGCGGAGGAGATCTACAACATCGTTCTGGAAGCCCAGACCCGCGCGCTCGACGCGCTGAAGCCCGGCATCACCGGCAAGGAGCTCGACGCCATCGCGCGTGACTATATCACCGAAAAGGGCTACGGCGACTGCTTCGGGCATTCCCTCGGTCACGGATTCGGCCTTCTTATTCACGAGGAGCCGCGCGCGTCGGTCAACGGCGATACGGTGTTCGAGGAGGGCATGACGATCACGGTCGAGCCCGGCATCTACATTGAAGACAAGTTCGGCGTCCGCATCGAGGACTGCTGCGTGGTCACCAAGGACGGCAAGCTGAACTTTGCGCATGCAACCAAAGAGCTGCAGCATATTTAACAGAACAAGGAATCAAATCAGGAGGACATACTTATGATTATGGCAGGCGATTTCCGCAAGGGCGTGACGGTTGAGATTGACGGCGTGGTCTGGTCGATCTCCGACTTCCAGCACGTAAAACCGGGCAAGGGCGCAGCGTTTGTGCGCACGAAGCTCAAGAACGTAATGACCGGCGCAGTTCTGGAGCGTACCTTCAGCCCGACGGACAAGTACCCGCTGGCACACATCGAGACCAAGGACATGGAATATCTGTATTCCGACGGCGAGCTCTACTACTTCATGGACGTCGAGACCTACGAGCAGATCCCGCTGAACTTCGAACAGGTCGAGGACGCGATCGACTTCATCAAGGAGAACGATCAGGTCAAGATGCGCTTCTACAAGGGCAGCGCGTTCTCCGTCGAAGCGCCGAACTTTGTCGAGCTCAAGGTCACCGAGACCGAGCCGGGCTTCAAGGGCGACACCGCGACCGGCACGACCAAGCCCGCAGTCGTCGAGACCGGCTATCACATCGCAGTCCCGCTGTTCATCAACGAGGGCGATATGATCCGCATCGACACCAGAACCGGCGAATATATGTCTCGCGTTTAACGCAAACTGAACAATCAAAAACGGAGGTGCAGCATGAGCAAGATTTCTGAAAAGGTCGCATATCTGGACGGTCTGATGGAAGGCCTCAGCATCCATGAGGACAAATACGCGAAGATCTTCACGGCGATCGTCGACACGCTCGACCTGATCGCGGAGGAGATGTCGGATCATGAGGATACGCTTGCCGATCTCGACGAAAGCGTCGACGAGATCTTTGAGAGCCTCGACGAATACGATGATTTCCTGTACGGCGACGAGGACGAGGAAGAGGAAGAGGACGACTTCGACGAGGACGATTTCTTCGAGATCGTCTGCCCGAGCTGCGGCGAGACCATCTACTTCGATCAGGACATGCTCGATTCTCCCGACGGGCTGATCTGCCCGAACTGCAACGAGCCGATCGAGCTGCACATTCCGGAAAAAGATCCGGAAGAATAATTAGGACCGGGAAACCAAAGGGGAAGCTTATACGCTTCCCTTTTTGTTTTGATCGCACACGATATTTGAATAAATTTACAGTCTATTCATAATGATGTGACGTTCCGAAGCTTGCAAATGCTTTACAAAAAGCACGAAACAAGCTAAAATACAGATAACCGGAGCATGTATATACGCGGCACACCGCGGTACGGTCCGGATCTTTTTGACCATGGAAACAGCAAGAAAAATCTGCAGACGCCTGCACGCGTATCTCCGCCTGGGAAACTACGCCGGAACGGTCCATGCCGTCTATCCGGACGCGGTCTATTGCAATACCTCGATCGGCATGATCTCGATCCTCACGAACGCGCACTGCCTGAATCCGTTCTCGGCGATCGTCACGTCCACGCGGGAGCTCACCGGGTTCGGCATCGAGGAGGGACAGCAGGTGCTGATGGGAGACGAGCGCATCGAAATTCCCGGGAGCGAGTTCTCCGCAGATCTCTCGCAGAGCACCGACTACGATCTTTCGATGGAATCCATCAAAGCAGTTTTTCTGCCCGTCGATTACGACATCCGGCTGCGCCACATCCTGCACGCGGTCGAAACGAACACGAAGGAGGACGATCTGAGCCCGATCATAACGGACTTACGTCCGAACGGATATTCGGAGCAGGTCGAGCCGCTGCTGCCGCGTCTCAATACGGCGTTCCGCGATCAGGATCATGCGGAATGCATCGAAGCCGGCTCTCTGCTTGCCGGGCTCGGCGTCGGGCTGATCCCGTCGTCCGATCGACTTTTGTGCGGCTATATGGCGGGCTATGCAGCGTTGTCCGCTGCGTTCGGCAGAAGTTTTCAACGCGTTCTCGAAATGACGCGTGAGCTTGCAGGCGCTGCCGCGCAGCATACGACCGAGCTGTCCGCTGCATTCCTGCTGCAATGCGGGGAGGGGCTTGTTCCCGAGGATCTGTTCCAGCTTCTGCGGAACGTGTTTTCCGACGTTCCGTATTCCACGCTGATCGCCGCGGCAAATCGGATCGCGACCATGCCGTCCGGCGGCGGCGCGGATCTTCTGGTCGGCGTGTATCTTGCGCTTTCAGCTCTGTATTCCGGCGGACCGATCGACTGAACAGCATATGATTGAGAGCAGCGGGAGCGCTGCTCTTTTTACTTGCAAATCGGCTGATAAACCGCTAAAATGGAAACAAAGAACGAAGGGAGAAGCCGTATGAAATCCGTAGAGATCCGTGACTTTCTGAACTACAAATATCTGTCGAACGTCAAGTATGCGCCGGACGGCAAGCGCGCGGCGTTTGTCGTGTCGAACTGCAATGAGGAGGAGAATCGCTATGACAGTCGTCTGTGGCTCTATGACGGCGCGATCCGGCAGTTGACCGATCTCGGCAAGGAAGCGCGTTACTTCTGGGAGGACGCAGACACGATCCTGTTTCCGGCGGTACGTACCGACGCCGAGAAGAAGCGTGCGGAAAAGAAGGAGCAGTTCACAAGCTTTTACCGCCTGAACCTTTCCGGCGGCGAAGCGCTGCATGCGTTCACGCTGCCGTTTGCGGCAAGCCAAATCAAAAAACTGCCGAACGGCGCGTACGCGGTGCTCGGAATCATCGACGCGAACCGTCCCGACTATTATTCCATGTGCAAAGAGGACCGTGAGAAGGTCGAAAAGGAGTACGCGGACAACGCGGATTACGAGGTCTTCGACGAGCTGCCGTACTGGATGAACGGGGAGGGGATCGTCAACAAGACCCGCACGGCGCTGTTTCTTGTGTCGGCGGACGCAAAGGAGATCCGGCGCGTCACAGAACCGTTTTTCTCGGTCGATTCGATCGAAACGATCGGGAATCTCGTCTATTTCCTCGGCGACAGCTACGCCGCGCGACGCGATCTTACGCATCCGAAGCTGTATGTGATGGATGGGAATACGGGCGGCGTCCGTCTGCTCAAGGCGTATGCGGGACTCTATACCGAGCGCATCAAGGAGGTCGGCGAAACGCTGATCCTGACGGCGACCGAGGGCAGGGACATCGGCCTGAACGAGAACGTCGACTTCTACAGAGTCGACCGCGAAACCGGTGAATTGACCATGCTGTACGAAAACACCGAGAGCCTTTGGAACTCGGTGGGATCCGACGTGCGGCACGGCGGCGGTGAGAGCATGATCGGCACGAACGACCGGCTGTATTACATCACCACGCGCTTTGAGAGCTCGCATTTGTACGCTTTGGACCTTGATGGGAACAATGTTCCGATCGCAAAGGAGATCGGCTCTATCGACGCCGTGGCGATCCATCCGGACAACGAGACCGCGCTGTTCATTGCGCTGTACGAGGGTTCCTTACAGGAGCTTTACGCAAAGAACCTGAAAACCGGCGCGCTCACAAAGCTTTCGCACTTCAACGACGGCGCTTTCGACGATACCTACGTTGCAAAGTGCGAGCCGGTCTCCGTGATGAGCGAAGGCTTAAAGATCGACGGCTGGGTGCTGAAGCCGAAGGATTACGATCCGAGCAAGAAATATCCCGCGGTGTTCGATATCCACGGTGGGCCCAAGACGGTCTACGGAACCGTGTTTTATCATGAGATGCAGGTCTGGGCAGGGCTCGGCTATTTTGTGTTCTTCTGCAATCCGAAGGGCTCGGACGGCAGGGGAGACGCGTTTGCGGACATCATGGGACACTACGGCGAAACAGACTACAAAAACCTCATGGACTTTGCTGACGAGGTCCTGCGTCGTTTCCCCGCGATCGATCCCGCGCGCGTTTGCGAAACAGGCGGCAGCTACGGCGGGTTCATGACGAACTGGATCATCGGGCACACGGATCGGTTTTGCGCGTGCGCGTCGCAGCGTTCGATCTCGAACTGGCTGAGCTTCAACGGCATTTCCGATATCGGCTACTACTTTGTCGGCGATCAGAATCACGCGGATTTCTATACCGATCACGCGAAGCTCTGGGAGCACAGCCCGCTGAAGTACGCGAAAAATGTGAAGACGCCTACGCTGTTCATCCACTCGGACGAGGACTATCGCTGTCCGCTCGATCAGGGATTGCAGATGTACGCCGCGCTTGTCGATCGCAGCATTCCCACGCGCCTCTGCCTGTTTCACGGCGAAAACCACGAGCTTTCCCGCTCGGGAAAGCCCAAGCATCGCATCCGCAGGCTCAGCGAGATCACGAAGTGGTTTGAAAAATACGCGAAGGAATAAATCATGATATATAAATTACTTTTCAAAAAATATACTTTGAAGGTTCCTGGCGCAAAGGATCAGTTGGCAGAATCTCTGAAAATGCGGGTCAGGACGTTTCCCCCTGCGAAATGGGGCTTTTCCTGTCCGTGTACGCCGAATATGCTTTTCGGAACTTCCGATGACGAA
>JAEEGL013578260.1_pt1 | contig 14574 bp, 13 predicted proteins | sample 9134231 | NCBI WGS metagenome assembly JAEEGL01 (sample SAMN16246548, study PRJNA631951) | gut metagenome | biome: gut microbiome; feature: rumen; material: fiber-attached | host: Bos | place: Iran: Karaj | collected 2018-10
ACAACTCGGCCGACCGACGGCATTCCGTTCATCGACCGCAAGCACCTGAAAAAGAAACGCCAGGTCATCCCTACGAATGTCGTCAAGCAGATATCATTATATCTGAAACAGAATGATCCTTATTTCCTGCTGGCTTGCCAGCTTCTTTATAACTGTTTCATCAGGCCTGTCGAGATGACCAGGCTAAGAGTGGGCTGGTTCAACATCAAGGCAGGGACCATCACGATCCCTGCCGACGCAGCTAAGAATAGAGAGACTATGGTAGTGACTGTTCCCCGGAGGGTATTGGCGCACGCAATAGAACTTGGCACCTTCCATGCGGCCAGTCAGGATTTCCTGTTTTCCATTGACCTCAAGCCGGGAGACCACCAGGTGGATCCTGTCATCTTCAGGCACCATTGGGCGGTGGTGAGACGTGCATTGAGCCTGCGCCCCGAATGGCAGTTCTACAGTCTGAAGGACACCGGCATCACCGAGATGCTGGACAGGAACATCGCCAGCATTGCCGTCAGGGACCAGGCCCGTCACAGTTCCTTGGCCATTACCGAGGTTTACACACGTCACCTGCAGAGAGCGAATGATCAGGTGTTGTCCTGGGAAGGGTCACTCTAGGATCCTGTAGAATGTTCCCTTTTTCTTGTTGCTCATCCCGCTCTCTGTAATTTCCGCTTTGATGGAGCTGCAGAGGTACTTCTTACCCCGGATGATGAATATTGCCCGGACATCGGGCATCTGGTCACTCAGGAACGAGAACTCGTATTTTTTGCGGTTGTCGATGGTGATGGTCTCTGTCAGCTGCTTGCCCTGGCCATATTTGTTACTGTTGAGTCTCAGGCTGCCATGGTAGCGAGAGTACACCGTGGCGAACGACTGTACATACATTATTGTTGATGCAGACACATAGGTTTGCACTTCGTATTCGTCCAGGAATGGGCGTGGCGGATTGTTCAAGCCAAAGTACATCATGTTGTAGGGATCTCTCATGCCATACCAGAAACCCACCTGAAGGGTGGAATAGTTGGTTTTCCCATTGTTGTCACCTTCTTTGACAATCCGGAACTTCGTTGACTGAATAATCTGGTCAGGTTCGACTTCGCCTTTGTTGTTAGGAGTTACCCTGCCATCAATGCTGCTCTGGTATTCTTCACCGGATGTTGATACGTTGTCAAGTTCGCCAGCCTCAAAGAAAACGAGCCATCGGCCATATCCAACGTGATCGATCCATGCGGGGACGATGCCGATTTCCTCTTTTTCGTCCCATTTATCTTCATCGAAGAAGCGCGTGCCGTAGGCGTTAAGCGGCAGTATCTTGTACGTATTGAGGTATTTCCGCACATCATTGTGCTGTGATTCATCAAACAGGTAGCGTCCTGTCACATAAGGAATGAAGTAATTGTCAACATCCTTGGCATGGAAGATGATGTCAATGGCTTCGCCATAGAAATACGATGCTGGCTTGCCGCTCAGATAGGTTGTCAGCTCAAGCAATGTTTCGAACTCCGTCACCCATACCTTGCTTTTTCGGAAGTACCAGTCACACGAATAGATGTTGGACATGTTGTGCCCACCATCCGCATAGCCGATGTTTCTCAGTCCCCGGTACTGGCTGTCATCATCCTTTGTAACCGACGCCGTGAACTCATCCACCACCTGGTCGATGGCCACAGTTCCGGCGTTGGCAACATTGTCATTATTCCAGGAGAAATTGATGGTCTTCTCCTTATGGTTGATGTCGAACTCGCACAGCATCAGTTTCTCAAGGTTCTCAAAAAACTCGTTGACGGACCAATGCGGCAGCGTATCTTCCCACCTGCATGAGCCCCAAGCGTAGGGAACCGTATTGAATGAGTACAGATGGTAGTAGTCGCTGTCCTGCCACGGCTGGCCATTGAACGTATAGCCAAGAGCTGTGCATATTAGCTGTGTCAAATAATACAGTCGAGCCTGGCAGGACAGACCTTTCACGACTTCCGTGTCATCATCGTCATCCTGCTGGACGTGCCACACCCACTTGTAGGTGTTGTCATAATAGCCATAATCCACTCTGTTCTGGATGTTACCGCTGGTGGCATTAACCCATGGCAATGCGATAATGTCACCTATACCCCAGGCCTCCTCAGGCGACACGTCGGTACTCTCAACCTGTTCTTGATCTCCTCGAGTTCCCGTACCGTGCGGACGTGATGATGGCCGGTCATTGCGGTTATTGCTACCGCCCCCTTGCCCTTGGGCTCTATTGTTGGGCAACCATTTGGGTATCGCGCCGAGTTCCAACTCATCGATATAGGTATTATCGAAAGCCGGGTAGAAATTCTGGAACGAACGGCCGGCGATAAACTGCACTTTTGCCAATGACTCAGTGATCGAGACGAGAACCACGGCACCCGACTTGTGGAAATTGTCGGCGATGATCTCAGCATCGAAGTAGATATTATTGATGTCGGCATCCTTGCGGTGGATGTTCCCGAAGATTTCGGCATTCTCCTTGCAGTCCAGCGGAAGCTCGATACTCATAGTATAATCATCACGATCAGCGAACAGCCTATTATCGGATGTATAGTCAAAGCTCGAGCCTTCCTTGATGGCAGCAGGCTTATGGTCAATCAGCAGTATCATTTTCTTTTTTTCTTAGGCAAGGTGTTATTCATCATCTTCTGAAAATCGTCCTGAGCGCGTTTCATACCCATGTCACCCTCCACGGTGTTCACAGTGACAAAAGGCTCATTCAGGCGGTCGCCCAGCTGCTCCATGGTCTCTCCATAGCGAGCCATCACAGCCACCATCGCCTCCATGGTGCGCTGCATCGATCCATCTCCAGCTGCACCGGCAATAATTGTCGGTGCGGTGACAGATCTGGACACGTCTGCAGGGGAGAGGCGTCCCACCGTATTTGTGCGCTGAGCATAGTCCAGCGCCTCAATGGCAGCACGGGTCTGAGGATTCTTGAGCAGTTTTTGTGATGCCACCCATTCGCCTGCGTGGACGATACCGACAGGCTGGTCAGGTCGCCCATCAGGCGTGAAGCCACCACTCGAATAGCCCTGAGCCAAGGAGGCAGCCTGTTGTTTTTTGATGGCCGCGATCTGGATGCCGCCAGCTGCTACTGCCATGGCAGCAGCGATAGGTCCCCAGATCATTGTAGGCGCAGGAGCAGTTGCATAGGCTCTAATTGCAGCAAGCGCCGTTTCGGCCACTGCCGCAATCACCTGCTGGGCAAACTGTCGTTTAGTCGCTTCAGCTTTTAACTTTGCTTCCTCTTTCTGTTTCTTGCGCTCGATCTGCTTCACCATATAGGCATTACCTTCGGCCATGGATATCTCACGCTCATAGTATTTTTCCAGCCTGGCCATACGGAGTTCGCTTTCGGCTTCGGCCATCTTGCTCAGGCTGTCGAACACTGAGGCGATGGAGGAATACATCGACTTGAGCATTTCCCCGTATTTCTCCCAGGTTCCCTCACCGAACAGTTTGTCTAGCATCTTTCCAATAAACTCCTCGAGGGACTGAGCCTGTTTCCCGGTCTCGCCATAGATTTCCTCATACAGCTTCTTTATGGCTGCAGCATGGCGCTTTTCGATGTCAGTCCTCTTTTCAGCATTATCTCCGGCTTTGGCCAGCTCCTGCTTATAGACCTCATCGATGAGCAGTTTCGCCTCAGCATAGCGGCGGTCTTTCTGCTCTCTGTCGGACAGATAGTAGGTGTCGTAGATCTTGGTCAGCTCCTCCTGGTGCTTCTTGACGGCCGCCTCATATTCCTTTTGGCGCTGCTGCTGGTCAGACACCAATCTTGCCCGGTACTCGTCTTCAGCCTTCTTGCGTTCGTCGGTACCTTCACGAGTGATATAGGTAAGCGCGCGCATGTGAGCCATCTCGATATTCTCCAGCTCCATGTTGTAGGTCTCAGTGGTGATGCGCTTCTGCAGGTAGTTATCCTGGATCTCTCGCTTCAAGTCCTCATAAGCCTGGTTTTCCTCCTCGATGGTCCATTTGTCATACAGTTCCTGTTGCTTCTTCCTGGCCTCAAGATATTCGGCCTGGATGGTGACTTGCTCATTTCCCTCGAGATCTTCATGCTGGAGACGTTTCGCATGGTACTGAGCTTCTATCTCCAGCATGCGGTTGGTGTATGCCTCATAGTCCTTTTCACCTGTGAGCCATGCAATCTTATTGAGGGCAATTTCACGCTCACGCCAGGACTTTTCAGCAGCAAACTTGTCAGGTTTAGCAGAGCTGCCTCCAGAACCAGAGCCGGAACTACCACCAGAATAGCCCGCACCTGATATCGAGCTTTCAGTTACACCAGGAGCAGCCACAGCCTGTCGCTGCAAATCGGTGCCATAGGATTTGAAGATGGCTGTCATCATCGCATCTACCGATTTAAGGTCATCTTCGATAGAGCTCAAATCCCACCGCAGATTAGCCAACATGGAACTGTGGCCGACAGCAGCGCCAACACCACCAGGCACGGCATTACCTTGAGACGTCTGAGGTCTAGTTGACGGCACGTTTGCCATTTCACGATTGATGGCATCCTGAACTTCCTGTTTCTTGATGAGCAATTCTGCCTTTTGTTTACCCAACTCGGCCAATTTATCCTTGGCTCCCTGGATTTCGTAAAGCCTCATCAGCTCATTATTGTATTTCCGCAGAGCTGCCTCGCTATAGGTAAACGCACGGGTGGAGGCATCGATATTGCCATTAAATCCAGGTATGGTTTTGTTCAGTTCATCGACAGCCCTCTTTTGCTCAGCATAGGTAAGATTCATATTGTTGGCTGCAGCCATGAGGGTGTCGATTCTCTGTTTTTCTTCGACCATCCTCTTAGCAGCCTCCTTTTTGATGTCGTTCAGTGCTTTTTGGGCTTTGGCGGCATCATTCGTTCTACGGGTAAATAATACCAAGGCAGTAACGGCTGCCGTGATTCCTGCCACGAGCAGACCTATTGGACTTGTGTGCAATGTAGCATTGAACAGCTTCCAGGCAGCTGTCGCTCTTGTGACATTACCCGTGCAAAGGTTAACAGCAGCAGCTAAAGCCAAATAAAGAGCTCGGCCTGCTGCCATAGCTACATTAGCGAGCACCTGAGCTGCAGCGACCGCTTTAGTCCAGATCACGGAGGCCTTGACTGCGATGGTATAGGCCACGATGGCCGTTGTCAATGTAATCAGAGAGTTCTTATATTCGACGACAAACGACACAATAGTCGAAAGAGCCCTCATCATCGCACTGGAGCCAGTGATAGCATATCGCATCACCGGCATCAGCTTCTCGCCCAGTTCTACCGCCATTTCGTGGAAGCTCTTTTTGGCCTTGTCCAGCTGGGCCTGTACCGTATTGTTCTGCACATTGAACTCCTTATCGATGGAAACAGCCTCTTCAAAAGCCTTGTTTGCCTCTGCCTGTTGAGACTTTACCTCATCGATATGTTTGGCAAGGGTGGCAAGCGCCTGGATGGCACGTGAACCATTCTCGCCCATGTCGGCGAACATCGGAGAGAGCACATCCATATCACCGGCCTTGTTCAGCGTCTCGAGGAACATGATCAGCGCTGCGTTGGCATCCCGCTTCAGCAGGTCGGTAAACTCCTTCACATCCAATCCAGCCACTTTCGCATATTTGGCAGGCTCACGATACAGCCGGACAATCACCTGGGACAATGCTGTCGATGACGATTCCACTTTCTGGTTGTAGGAGTCCAACACTGCACCATAGCCCATAATCTGCTGAGTGGTCATGTGCGCCTGAGCACCAACGCCACCCAATCGACTTGCGAACTCAGCCAGGTATGATGCTGAGGCCGTCGAGTTCTGGGACAATTCATTGATCACAGAGCCGACAGCCAACAATGACTGTTCAACGCCCAAGCGCTCTCGGTCACCGAAGATGTTGGTCAGCTTGGACAGGGTAAGTGTAGCCCCCTCACCCAACTCATCCAATGCGACATTGATCTTGTCGGCCGCACGTACAAAGCCCATTACATCTTCCTCCGATTGCATACCCAGTCGGCCAGCCTCTTGAGCCAGTTTGTTCAGCTGCTGGCGGGATGAGCGGGTGTCCATCTTCTTGAACTCCTCATTGAGCGCTTCCACCTGTTCGGCAGCCATGCCGGTATATTTGCGGACGTTGGCCATCTCCTGGTCCATTTCCGCAAACGCTTCCACGGCTTTACGTCCAGACAGCACCAGCCCAGTCATAGCGCCTGCAGCCACCATGAGGGCGTTACCCCACTGGAACATCGTCTTGGAGAAGCGGGTCCACAGGGACTCATTGCCCTTCATCTGCTTGTTCACACGGTCGAGCTCTGTCTGAACACGTTTGATTTTCTTGATTTGTTCGTCCCAAGCCTTGGAGCCACGGTCGATATCGTTCAGCTCCTTCTTCAGCTGGCGAAGTGCAGCCCTCAGTTGTTTGGGCGTAGCTTTGTCCAGGTTGCGCATCACATGGTCTGCAGCCAAGGTTGCGCTCTCGAAGTCCTTGAGCTGCTTGCGAGCCTCCTTCAGCTCCTTTTTCAGATTCTTCAGCAGCGGTTTATTGCCGGCCTTGGCGGCATTGTTCACAGCCACCTCCAGGTCGACGATCAGCTTCTTCAGCTTAGGTATTTCGCTCTTGGCCTGGTTGCCGTTGACTTCCAGCACCGCAGTCGCTTTTGTTGTGTAGTCGCTCATCTTAGAATAATACTAATTGATCGTTTGAGTGGGTTTGATAGAAATGGGAATTACGACGCATCTTGTCATAGTCAAGAGCCTCAGAGAAGATGCCCATGAACTCCCTGCCAATACTATCAGCCATAAATTCTTTGATATTCATGGTGGAGGCATAGAATTTTATAGACATCCATTTGCGAGGTTGACGTACTGGCCACATTCCAATGTCGCCTGGGTTGCCTCTCCAAATTTCTTTACCCGTGCCATAGTTTTGCCATAGACCATACTCGAGGAAATCCCATTCAAACTTGGCGCTCTTAAAATCTTTATCAGAAATGTAGTGGCTACCTCGCACAGAGAAAAGCAGAGCTTTTGTATCGATAACACCAAGCAGAGTGATTTGCTCACACCATATATTAACCATGGTGGAATAGAACGCAGAAAAATATTTCCGACGTTCTGATAGCGCTTTATCCTCTTTCAGCTCAGCCATTCCTCAGGGCGATATACCAGGTTAGTGTAAACATCATAGGCGATATTGAAGAATGCGCAGGCGCATCCCATGGCGAAGTACTGTTCAATTTCCGTGAACTGAACTCGAGGATCCAGGTAGAGGATGCCCTGTTCAATCTGCGTCTTCTCTTTGAAGAGCACCGACATGAACTGCCGGAAGATCTCGCGCATTTCATCCATGCAGCGTTCACGGGCGGTCATATCGTCCAGCGCATGGCGCTTCATGAGGAACACCGTCTTTACGCGCTTGGTATGCGGTGTGTTGTTCATCTCCGTGAAGCCGGTGGAAACATCGCTCACACAGATGGCCGCAGTAGTCGTCTGCGCCTGTCCGATGTATTCCTCCAGCCCAGCCAATCCGCTGACGACGGCGAACCTGTACCCCTTTTCCTGAGCCAGCCTGTTGCGGGCATGGAGGTCACGGAAGAAAGGGATGGCATCCCAACTGTAGTTCTTATCAATGTTTACCATATTTTCGTTTGATTTCTTCGGCCTCTTCGGCCAGTGCGTCAAGTTCCGTCAATGCCCGTTGTGTCGGCATGGCCATCACTTCCTTCTCCTTGGTGATATCGCCCTTGGTCAGCGCGCGGATCTGTGTGTTCATCGCATCGCGAAGCTGTTTGCCTATAGGCTTCGGATTGCCCAGCAGGTTCCCGTCTTCAGGTGCTGAAGCCGGAACGAAGAAGTTAGGGAAGAGCCTGCTGAAGTATCCCTTGAGAGATGCCCACCAGTAGAACACATTCATTTTTTCAGCCTGGTTGAAGTGTACGCCATCGCAGTCGTAGAGGATTTCCCCCATTTCCTGCAGCAGCTGGTGGTTCTGCGTATGGATGTAGCCTTGGTAGAGGTTTTCCACATACAGGTATTTCTCGAAGGGCACGTCATCCAGTGTGGCATCAGCGGCATAATGCTTGCGGATTTTGCTGATACGGACAGGTACTGCAGGAAAATCCTCCAGAAAATTCAAGGACTTCATCGCGCTGGCCACGATATCCCCGGTGACAAAACACTCCAGGCGATTTTTGCGGAGGATGTATCCATCGCCGTAGCGACACACCACTCCAAGGCCGCTCCAGCGGAAGAAGCAGTAAGCGCGGATCTGTGTCCCGCTCAGCGAGTCGCCGATCAAGTCAAAGACATAATAGAGTTGTTCATTCGTCAGCTCTGCCCATGACTTCGGCAACGTGATATTGATGGTTACTTGAGGGTCCATGATTGTCAGAAGAAATAGCCGGATGAATTTTTCTTATTCTTGAACACAGGAGGATTGTTGTAGAGCTTAGCCGTATCGCTACCCTCCCAAGCCGGGAACAGATCGGGATGGTTGCGGATATAGTTAACGACACGGTCCAGGTCCCAGTGGTTACGGGAATTTCCACGAAGCTCATTGTACACACACGCACGCACCTTTCTCGCCACCTGGAACACTTCATTATTCGGGTTGCTGATGGCCAGCATTTCTGTGCGCAGCTGTGTCATCACATCATAGCTGATCCATTTCTCAGCAATGGCGTCCTCAATCGTGATGGCCCGCTCGCGCAGCTGCAGGAACAGATCCCATTGCTGTCCTTCCCTGATGCGGTCATATACAGCCCCCACACAGACTTTAGGAAATTGAATCAATGAGGATGCGAACCAGGCATATTGCTGCGATTCGGTCCATGCCGTTGAGCGGCACAGGTCATTCAGCAGCATATTGATGAGGTGGTCACGATGAGCTGCCATCTGATTGACCAGTCTCTCGATGCGATCCTTCGATGCCGGGGCAACATTCGTGTTCGACACGACGCCGAACCCGTTAGGCGTAAGCACCACGTCCAGCGAAGGAATGGCACGGCGCAGCGCTTCGGTTACCGTCAGCATCGCCATGTGTTCCCATACTGTCGATGCCGGGTCGTCAGCGATGGCCTCCATCTCATTGTGACCCGTGAATGTTTCCATCACCCAATCCTCAGCCGCCGTCAGCCACGGATCAATCTTGTCAATCAGCGGCTTTTCCCCTTCAACAGTGGTTACCACATTAGGAATCAATGCAGTCAAGGTCTCGTTAGTCGTTATTATTCTCATCGCCGTTATTTTTATTGAATTTCACTTGTTTGGCGTCCGTTCCCTCATCGAGTGTCGTCAGCTGGATGAACGGCACTTCAGGCGTGACGCCTTCCCAGCCGTTGAACTTGATGATGATTCGGTGAACGAGGAACAGCAGGTCATGGTATGGCTTCTGCAGGGCCTGGGCAATCGTGTAGAGCTCGCGTTTGTCGCTACCCGAGTTATTCATTTGAGACTTTCCGGGAACGGAGCCGACCAGGTTGGAGTGCACCTGGAACGTGAAACATATCATGTTCACGCTCTCCTGGATGTCGCTCTCCCAGTCTCCACCTTCTTTCTTGTCATCGACTCGCGTGATCATCACCTCGTGGCATTCTTTGCCATCCGGGTATGTCCAGAAGTTGGCGAACCAAGTCTTGCCGGAGTTCTCGGTACCAGAGAGGAAATCCAGGATTTCCTGCTTGGCTTTCACCACTCGAGCTTTCCTTTCTTCGGGGTCAGTGATGCCCTCCTGGTTGAACAGGCGCTCGAAGTACTTGTCTGAGATTTCGACCAGGTAGCGGATGGGCGCCGCATTCTGGATCTTGGATTTCTTGGCCAGGGCGATAAGACGCTTGATGTCGTACCAGTTCGAGCGGAACAGAGCGGCCCAGTAAGGGATAGGATAGTAAGTGTGATCAGCGGTCGGGATGCGTGTCACGATCGCGAATTTATTCTCCTTGTTCTTCTTGTTTTTCTGGTTGGCGATGCGCTCCTTCAAGTCGCCCCAAGGGTTATGCTCATCAAGCAGAGGAATCACCTCCAGATCCTTCAGCTCCACCGTATCGCGCCAAGGGCCGTAATACACTTTTTCGATGGCTCCTGTTTTCTCGTTTGCCTTGGAAAAGCGACAATAGCAAGCCTCTTTACGTATCAGCCGGGCGATGCTCTTGCCATCCTGGCTCAGGATGATCACGCTGATGGCGAAAGCCCAATGCTTCAAGTCCTGTGCGACTCCCAAAAAGTACGATGTAAGCGAGTTCTCAAGTTCCCATTCCTCCACTTCCTTTGCCACTTCCTCGCTGGCTTTATCCGTGTTGTACTTGAGCCCGCTGCCATAGCACATTTGGGCGTTCCACATCAGGCAGGTTGATACAGTCTCATCGCTCTCGATGAGATCCAGGATATTATATGGCAGGTCATTGTTTTTTCCCCATGGCATGTAGTAATCATGCTCTCCCAGTTTAACAGCGTCCGATTTCTGCTCGCGGAACGTCGAGCTGCTGTCGATCATGAATACCGCTTTAGCGGCCACACCGGGGATGTTCTCAATGCTCGGTGTCATCAATTTCTCTGTCTTCATAGAAATATTGTCATATCATTAATTTTGTACAAACACACATCGCGGATGGTGCGAATCTCTCGGCTGGAGAGCACTTTGACATTGTGTGTTCCAGCCCTGAAGTTATAGCGCAGCGCCACGCAGTCTTTCAGTTCAATCAGGTGTCCGTCCTTCGTCCAGAAAGCCAGGTCAACGGGATCCGGCGACTGGAGTATCTTACGGGCGGTTGAGATATGGATGGATTGTGCCATAATCAATCGAATTGGTAGCCGAACGGCGGTTGGGTGAATATGTTGATGTCCACACCGTCAATGTTCATCAGATCGCGCGAGTCGTCACGCTGCCAGGTGAATTTCACGGTGTTCATAGTAGCGGCGTCATCGCTGATGGAAGCATCGCCATCCGTGATAACGATGGCCGTGCCGTCACCAAGCCATGCCAGTTGCGAAGTGACCAGCTGCGACAGCCAGTCGGCCATCTCCAGCGGGAGCGGGCAGGTTTCCGTCTCATAGGTCACCTGCAGATCCAGGTCATAGACCTTCGCCCGGTGGGCCACATGGGCGACCTTGCGGCTGTCCTTTGTCTTCTTGGTCGTGACGCAGCTCAGCCAGGCGATCTCCGTCAGTCCGAAACAGTTCAGGAACGCGATGGCCAGGTTAGGCTTGAGGCCCGGTTTATAATAGTTCATCATGCGGCTGCCAGCCTTGATTGCCACCGCCAGCACCTCCACCGCATTTTCTTCAATATCTTGGGCTGCAGCCAGCATCGCCGGCAGGTTCCAGGACAGAATGCCCTTGGAAGATTCGCCGGCAGACACATCCGCGAAGTAGCTGACTTCTCTCGTACTGACTGATTCGTCAGACAGTCTGCAGGTAACCCATGTCTGAGGCGAGATGACCACGGATTGAGAGGCATAGAAGTAGAGCCGTTCCGTAGCATTGACATCCGGCAGTGGCTTGCTTTTCAGCGTAGTCAGGAAATGGGCATCTAGCCATGCGCTGCAGTTCCCCACTACATCCTGTGTGCAGTAATACACATTACACCCACCAGATATATTGTAGTATCTAGCGCCAGGCTCTTTCCATTGCACAAGCAGGTAGATCTGGTCTTTGCTCAAGTAACGCATCTTGCGCTCCACCGCATCGCGAACTTCCAGCATATCGACATAACCACCCACAGCGGTCAAGGTCAGCTCCAGTATATAGACGCCATCAGTTGGGCAGTAGAGACACACAGTGAGTGCTTCCTCGTCCGTTTGCCACCGGAAATCGGGCAGCTGTGACGAGAAGTAGAACTCCAGCAGATTATTTTGTAGAGTCGTTGCCATACTACAAAGATATATTTCATGCTTTTTAGAGGAAAAGACACCCCAAACACTACCGAAAACCATAAAAATGTATCTATTTAGATACTTTTTCGTCAAAATGTTTGGTTTGTATCTAAATTGATACTATCTTTGTATCGTCAAACAGAAACAATAACTTTAGAACTGGCGGCAACAGTAATTCGGCAACAAGATTATGAATAACGAGAGAATCAACCTGAGAGAGATTGCAGCAGAGTATGACCTTCAATTCGTCGAGACCACCGATCAGATGAACGGCTACCCCAGCAACATTAAGGGCGCGATCATCGGCATGGAGAATTTCGAGCAGGCGGAGGAGGTTGCCGCCAAGTACAACCTTGACATCGAGGTGATCGAGAAACGTAATGGCTGGCAGTTATGGTACAGGACCAGCAACTGGGCGACCGAGCCCCTGAACATCACTGAGGAAGATTTCGGCGACGACTACTGCTTCTTGCGAGACGAAGAAGGCTTCTTCGAAAACGAGGTCAAACCTTTCCTGGATGATTTCGAATCTATCGACGACCTCATGGAGTTCCTCAAGCAGAAAAAAGAGATCGAGGAAGCCTTATCGACTGCTGGAGACGAATATGTGGTCGTGACATGTCAAGGGAAGTATTATGACACAATCAACACCCGTCCAATGGAATTCAGCTACGACTCGAAAAACTGGGCAATCGCATTAATCAACCGGCAATGAGAACAGCACTTTTAACTAGCATGTTAACGGGCCTGTCGTTCGTTTGCCACGCAACGACCGAGCATCCCGACAGCCATCACGGCTGTCCCGTTTGGGTCGATAACCTAGGACGAGCCCACTGCGAAGTCGATAAGCCATCGGAATACTATACCGTGGACGAGAGGGTCGATGGAAATCCCCGTGTTGTAATAGGCCAGCGCATCGCTGAGCTCCGCAAAGCGGCCGGCTTGACCCAGGCACAACTCGCCGACAAGTGCGGCATGCAGCGCCCTAATCTCGCCCGCATCGAGACAGGCCGTTATGGCATCACGCTCGACTTGCTCTCCCGCATCGCCCAGGCTCTCGATGTCAGAATAGAGTTGGTGCCAAAAACTTGACCAATCCATTATCATGTTTATAAACTAAAAAATCGGGTCTCCCTGGAGGGAGCCCGATTTTTTCGCGCAGGTTTCCCCCAGATCTCAAAGGCGGCACCCGCGAGGGCGCCGCCATGGGTCTGTCGCTCATCAAATCACATTGTTAGAGCGGAGGAAGTTGACAAAAGCCATATTTTGCGGCAGTATCATGGTCTGCTCGGCGGTCTGCGGCTTGTAGAGGTCGGTGGCTGCGTTGTACATGTCCCAAGCGGAGAGGCGGCCGTTATGGTGTTGGCGAATCAGCAGCGCCTCCGTAAACTTGGAAATCTGCGCCTGGTTGAGGGGATAGACGTTATTAACCTTGATGTCCTTGTGGTTGGTGTCGGCCTGCACTCGGGCGGCGGTGAGCATCCCGATAACGAGTAGCACCTGGGCGGGGGTGAGGATGGCGCGCCTCATGCGCTCAATCATTTCATCATCTTCGGCGATGATGTTGCGGAGGTCGCGCATCCACTGGCGGACGGTGGCCAGCATGTCGGCAGGGGTCTTGTGGGTGCCCTTATGGTCGGCCATCGAGAAGTCGGCTACATACCTATCGCCCCCGAGCATGCACTGATTGTGGCAGACCATCACGTTACGGCCTATGCCGATTTGCAGGCCTCTCTGCGTGTAGCTCACAGCGATGTTAGTTGTCAGTTCTTCGGTGTCGAAGTCCCTCAGTCGGATATTGACGAACAGGCGGCGGATGGTGTGAGCCTCTACAGCCTTGGGGCCATATTGCGCCTCAAGTTCGGGGTAAACGCTCACGCCTGGGGTCATTTTGTCCCGATTGTTGGTGGCGAACATGTCATAAATCTCGGGCGCATAGTTGTAGCTACGGCAGATGTCCATGACCCCATCGATGAGGTCAACATGGGTGATGCCGTGGATGGCATCGCCTTTCTCGGCATCATGCTCCCGAAGGGTGCGCTTCAGCTGCTCCAGCGAGAGCGGCTGCACCTTGTTTTTCTCGAAGTCGAGAAAGCGGTCATCCTCATGGAGTTCGACGGCGGGAACGAGGGCGGCGGCCTGCTCCATCACGGGGACAATGTTAAGGGTCTGGGCGGTCATTGCGCCTAAATCGATGTCGTTAAACATAGTAGTAGCACTAAAATCCGTGTCGTGCGCAACTTCTAAAAACATAAATAAGTGAATTAAAAATTGTCCTTGTAGATATTCATGTAGCTGACCTGCATACCGCAGACGAGTTCTTCGGCTTTCTCGGCAGCCTCTGAGTGGCTTGAGGCCTCCACATTAAACTCCTCGGTGGCACCATCGAAGTCCACCACCTCGACCTTGTAATTATTGAGCTCGCAAGAGCGGTAACCTTTTTTACCTGTCTGGCGGGTGGTGCCAGCCATTGAATTGAGGGACGATGTGTTAAATACTGCTGTCATAATTATTTGTTTTAATTGTTAATAATCATTGATCACGCTGTCGCGTATAACCTTTTTACGATGCCCAATAAGTAGGCGGTGTTAGCGGCTAAGGCAAGGGCGTAGGGCCAAAATACTACCCCGCAGGGGATGGAGATTTTCGCCCGGAGTGCATTTACCCTTGCAGGCCGCGAGCCGCACTATCTTTGCATCAGAAAAAGGTAGCGACAG
>JAEEGL015164286.1_pt1 | contig 14574 bp, 13 predicted proteins | sample 9134231 | NCBI WGS metagenome assembly JAEEGL01 (sample SAMN16246548, study PRJNA631951) | gut metagenome | biome: gut microbiome; feature: rumen; material: fiber-attached | host: Bos | place: Iran: Karaj | collected 2018-10
CTCAAGATTATCACCTATCGAAACGGCCTCGGAAGGATGCTTGATCCTATTCCAGGAAAGTTCTGAAATATGTATCATTCCGTCAACTCCGCCCAGATCAACGAAAGCACCGTAGCTTGTAAGAGATTTAACAACTCCGTTATAAACCTTACCGACCTCTACTTCATTCCAGAATGCTTCCTCAGCTGCTTTTCTTTCTTCTTTGATTACAGCCTTTATCGAACCGACTGCACGTCTGCGCTGACGGTTTACTTCAAGGATCCTGAACCGTACTTTTTTATGAAGAAGCTCCGAAAGATCGTCATTACGTGAAGCCGTGGCCAAAGATGCGGGGATAAATACCTTCACTCCGTTAGTAGAAGCAAGCACGCCGCCTTTTATTATCTCTGTAACCGTACCTTCGAGTATCTCCTGGGTATCAACGGCATTCATGACTTTTTCAAAACCGGCAGCAGCATCTATGCGCCTTTTTGAAAGCATTACCGTACCTTCCACGTCATTTACCCTTACTACGAGAAGATCCAGTTCATCGCCTATTTTAACTATGTCATTAATATCTGCTCCGGGAACGTCCGTAAGTTCATTAAGCGGTACATAGCCTGCATGTTTTGTACCGACATCAACAGCTATCTCGGTCGGAGCTATAGCTGTAACGACTCCCCGTACCTTCTCTCCGTTATATATTGTTTTGAAGGACTGCTCAAGCATCTCTTCAAAAGACATTTCCTCAGTTGAATTTAAAATTTCACTCATTTTTACCCCTACCTTCTTGATTATAGCCTCCGGTGCAGAAGCGCCGGCAGTAATTCCGACTTCTGTAATACCATCAAAATCAATATTTGAAAGCTCGTCCTCGTTTTCAAGCAAAACAGTTCTGCAAATAGGCATACATGCATCGGAAAGCTTTCTCGTGTTCGAGCTGTCGCGCCCTCCTATTACAAGCATAAGCTGACTTCTTAGAGCTATCTGCTTTGCTTCGGCCTGTCTGTCAACGGTGACTCTACATATTGTATCAAAAAACTGAAGATTTGTATACACCCTTTTTAGATAATTAACGCTTTTTTTCCATATATCTGGACTGTATGTAGTCTGCGCTGCCAGTGCAATGCCGCGATTTGAATCTTTAATCCTTTTTTCGGTCAGTTCTATAAGTTCATCCGATGTATCTGCTACAAAAACAGGCCCCGTTGCATGACCGATTATTCCTTTTATCTCCGGATGTTCTGCATTTCCTGCCAATATCAGCTCATATCCTGAACTGCCAAGCTTTTCAGCCAGCATCTGGATCTTTCTGACTCTCGGACAGGTAGCATCTGCATATTCTATTCCGAGACTCTCGATCTTTTCGTAAACATCCCTTCCCACTCCGTGAGAACGAATGATCAGGATCCCGTCAACTGCATCCTCAACGTTTTCTATAAAACGGACTCCCTGCCCTGAAAGATCTTCAAGAACATATCTGTTATGTATTATCGGACCCAGACAATAAACCTTTTTACCGCTTTCAAGCGCCTTCATCACCATTTCAAGTGCGCGCTTGACTCCAAAACAAAAGCCGGCCGTCTTTGCGGTTCTAATCAATGGCTTTTTCATCCTTTCCGCCTGTCTGCTCATTCTCTGAAGGGACAGGTCCTGAATCAGTCAGATCCGGATCTTTCTTTTTTTCAGATAAGGGCTTCCCTGACAAAGAAGCTGTATCATCCATAAGCGAAGCTATTTCAGCCGATATTCTCCTCGTTATCGGACGTATGGCCCTGGGAGAGCTCAGTTCAAATTCGTCAGGCTCTATGATCTTGCCGAAACGGACGACTACCTTGCTTCCCCAGCCTGTTTTCCCGTAAAAATTCAGGGCGCAGGGCAGTATTCTCGCATTCGAACGCAGCGCAATATACGCCGCTCCGGATTTGATCTTTAAAAGTTCTCCTGTTTTTGAACGTGTTCCTTCCGGAAATATTGCCACACACCGTTCGTTTTCAAGATGATCCCGGGCCCAGTCGATGACACCTGTATCCCCTTCGCCTCTTTTCAGTTTATATGCTCCCATCGCAGAAAAAAAAACTGATAACAGTTTATTCTTGTATATTTCGGCTTTTGCAATAAAATGAAGCTCTTGTTTTATCCCGCTTGCGATTATTATCGGATCTGTAAGTGTCCGATGATTGCATACGAGCAGGTAACTGCCTTTTTCAGGGATGTTTTCACGGCCTTCATACCTTAATCTGTATTTTAATCTTAGAAAAACCCATGCCGCCGGCCTTAAAAAATTATACATACTCATTCATGCCACAGCTTTCAAATACAATTTTCAAGATATACTCTACGACTTCTTCTATCCCCATATTATCGGTGTTTACTACAATCGCCCCGTCAGCTACCCTGAGCGGTGCCGCTTCTCTTGTTGAATCGTTCAGGTCACGCTGTTTAATTTCTTCAAGAACGGTATTATAATCACTTTCTATTCCTTTCTGAAGGTTTTCCTTATGTCTTCTTTCTGCTCTGACTTCGTCTGATGCTGTAAGGAATATCTTTACGTCAGCCCAGGGAAGGACTACTGTTCCTATATCCCTTCCATCCATTACAACATTGTTTTCACGTCCCAGCTTCTGCTGCAGTTCAAAAAGATAATCCCTTACATCCTGTATAGCCGAAACATTTGAAGCCGCCATGGAGACTTCTCCTGTCCTTATTTTTGAAGTAACGTCTTCTTCGCCCAGAAATACCTTCTGTTCACCGTTATCAAATCTGACGGAGATTTCCGCAAAAGGCAGTATCCCGCATACTTCTTCTGCCGATCGGGTGTCCTTTCCCTTTCTTAGAGCTAAAAGACCTATTGCTCTGTAGAGCGCTCCTGTATCCACATAGATAAATCCCAGACGCCTGGCGATCTCTTTCGCTGCGGTACTCTTGCCTGCTCCGGCAGGTCCGTCTATGGCAATTGCTATCATTTTATCTTTCCACCTTATTCTTAATTATGGCATTTGCCGCTGCATAAGCAGTAGAAAAAGCAATCTGAAGGTTATATCCGCCTGTAAAACCGTCAACATCGATCAATTCTCCTGCAAAGTATAATCCCTTTACAATCTTTGATTCCATCGTTTTGGGATCGATCTCCCTGACATTGACGCCTCCGGCTGTCACTATGGCTTCTTCCACAGGCCTCAGCGATGTAATACTCAGTTTAAGCTTTTTCGTTGTTTCGATCAGCTTCCTTCGCTCCTGTTTTGTAAGCTGATTGGCTCTTTTGGATGGATCTATACCGCTTCGTTCCAGAATGACCGGGACAAGGCTTTTCGGATAAAGTGCAGATACGGCATTAACCATTTGTTTTGATGCATTTTCCTGCAGGTCTCTAAGCATCCTGATCTCAAGCTTCTCTTCCGTAAGGCCCGGCTTCAGATCAATATCCAGCTCATATCCTCCGCAGTCTTCAGTAATATATGCGGAAGCAGAAAGCACGAGCGGTCCCGATACTCCGAAACGGGTAAATATCATTTCTCCTATCTGGGAAAAGACCTTTTTCCCCGTTTTTTTGTCGGTTATAGTAAGCACCACGTTCCGCAGTGAAAGCCCTTCAAGTTCCGAGCAGAATCTTTCCCCGCACTCCAGTGGAACAAGGGAAGCTCTCGGCTCAACGACAGTGTGACCGGCTTTTGCCGCCAGAATATAGCCATCACCGGTAGAACCTGTCGCAGGATAACTGACTCCTCCCGTAGCAATTACTGCCGTATCGCATGAATAGGTCATTTTGTTACAATGCAGTCCGGTTATCTTTCCCTCATTAATATCGAGCAATACTGCCCTGTCCCTGATTATCGTTCCCCCATAATCCCTGTACGCATCTATAAGGGTATTCGCTACATCCTGGGCGCGCTGTGTTACCGGAAAGACTCTTCTTCCGCGTTCGGTTACGGTTTTAAGCCCTAGACTTTCAAAAAAGCTTATTGTATCCTCCGGGGAAAAACCATATATGGAACTCTGCATGAATTTTGAGTTCGTCCGTATTCCCTTCAGAAACTCCTGCGGAGGACACTCGTTGGTCAGATTGCATCTTCCCTTGCCGGTGATAGAAAGCTTGCGTCCCGGCGTCTTTTCCTTCTCGATAATAACAGTATTCAGTTTATTCTTAGCAGCAACGACTCCGCAAAAAAGGCCTGCCGCCCCACCGCCTATAATAACAGCATCATACTTTTCAGACATTTTTAAGCTTTATTATCCTCATGCTTTTCATATACATTCTGTTCCGACCAGATATTCTCAAGGACTTCATAAGCTTTGGATACCTCTTCGGGCAGTCTCATGCCGATTGCAACTATAATTGCATTGAGCAGGCTGAGCGGCGCGACCAGGGAATCTACAAAAGAAGCCATATCGGAATGCGCAAGCAGGAGATAGTCTGCAAACTCTGCAACAGGAGCAGCTGCGGTATCGGTCATTACAACTACCGATGCCCCCCTGCTCTTCGCAAACTGCGTAGCCTTGATCGTTCTGCTCGAATATCTGGGAAAAGTGATGCTTACAATTACATCACCGGCATCTATCCTGAAAAGCTGTTCAAATATCTCACTGCTGTTCACGGTGGTCACAAGACGTACATTCGGAAATATCTGAGAGAGATAAAATGAAAGAAAACTTGCAAGGATAGAAGAACTGCGTAATCCAAGAATATAGATGGTTTTTGCGGATTTTATTTCATCAACGGCATTTTCAAATACCTTTTTATCCATTTCCTCAAGGGTATTCTTTATTCTTTCAGCATCTGAGTTCAGCACTTTTCCAAGCATCTGCGCAGGAGTTATGCTCTCATTTGTAAGCTCCATCCTCTGTATCGCGGTAAGCCTTGTACGTATCATTTCCTGCATTGCACGCTGAAGCTGAGGATATCCCTCAAATTCAAGCTCTGTCGCAAAACGTACCACCGTTGATTCACTGACTCCCACGGCAGCTCCGAGTTTTGCCGCTGTCATGAATGCTGACTTATCATAATGCTTTAATATATAGTTCGCGATGAGTTTCTGGCTTTTGGAAAGAGTCTGATATCGTTTTTTGATTACATCTATTATATCGCTGTGCATAATAATCCACTCCCTGAAACTGCTGTCTGGAAGACAATCTGTATTATCTTTTCATACTAGGATAATTGTATTATTAATTTTTCCGGAACTCACGCAGGAACTGCACCGATTTGACTCAAATCGGTGCAGTTCCTGCAAAATTATTTCAACGGTCAGGTCATCCGCCGTATACCCTTTTAAATGCATTAAAGGTATTTTTCATGCCTTTGTCAAAAGGCGTGTACTTCAATCCCAGTTCCTGCTGGATAAGGTTTCCGTTATAAAGCTCGTTCTGATGGAAAGGAAACGGTAGCGGAATACGCTCCCGGTCTGCCTGTTCACAGCTTACATTCTGAACTGTAAATCCTCCAGAGCACTCCTTGAGCTGTTCGAAATATGATTGGTAATCCAAGATCTCAGGGGCGGAAAGGTTGTATATCCTGTTGCGTGCACGCTCATCGTCTATGACCTTTATCAGTGCTTCCCCTACATCCATAACGTAAACGAACTGTATCTTTGCGGTGGCGTCAACGGGATAAGGCACCGGTTTTCCGGTCACTATAAGCTGGACAAAAAAAGACTCTCTCGGTGCATAATTGTACGGTCCGTAAATAAATGCGGGACGCAATATGGTATAATCCATGTTGTGTTTTTTGCAGGCTTCTGTCAGCTCTCTTTCAAGCAGGAGCTTCTTATATGCATATTCTCCCCCCGCTACGTTCCCGGGACCCTCAAGCAGGTCTCCGTTTTCATCCGCCGCAAAGGAAGACGGCTTATATACGCTGCATGTGCTTATATAGATATAATGACTGACCTTTCCCGAAAGTACCTGTGCCATTGAGGAAATGTCTCCCGGTTCATATGCACAAAAATCGATCACGGTATCAAAACTTTCATTTTCGAGAAGTTTCATCGCCGTTGCAGTATCATGCCGGTCACAGGAATATTCCGTTATACCTTCCCTGTTGAATTTTACACGTCCCCTGTTAAGAAGATGCAGCTCGTACAGATCGTCGCCGGCTGCCATAAGTGTAAATACCCGGCCAACGAAATAACTGCCTCCTATAAGCAATACCTTCTTTTTCACCTTTTTCGCCTCCCGTTAATTGTATACTAATAATGTACGCTATATTTTATGAACAATCAATACCCTAAAAACTGTTTTTGCCGTTGTCGGAAAATCTATTCATCTTTATCAAGTGTATGATCTTTGTTTTTTATTATCATTAGTTCCTCTACCCTCATCGCTTCAGCCTTTGTAACTGTTACATCAAGGGGACCGAATCGGAAAGAATCCCCCTCAGCAGGAAAACGGTCAAGCATTTCGGTTGCCCAGCCGCCGGCGGTCGTATATTCACTTTCAAAATCATCGGGTTCATATTCAAGCATTTCAAACATATCATGAATGTTCATTCCCCCGTCGACTTCATAACTGCCGTCCTGCGCTACCGAAAACTCTTCTTCAACTTCATCGCTTTCATCGTATATCTCACCGACTATCTCTTCAAGTATATCCTCCAGCGTCAGGATTCCCATCGTACCGCCAAACTCGTCTACGACGACAGCCATCTGGCTATGCATATTTCTGAATTCCATTAATATCGACTGGATGTTCCTGGTCATGTGAACATATACCGGCGGCTTCAGAAATCTCCTTATGTCTGTTACATCTTCGCCTGATATCACAGCCTTAAGCAGCTGTTTCGTATGCAGTATCCCCACAATATTATCAGGACTGTCACTATATACCGGAATACGCGAATAACTCATAAGTTCATCGTCCGTAAGCAGGCTCTCGACAGGATCGGCAATATCAAAAGCCGCCATATCCACGCGCGGCGTCTGTATCTCGTGTGCAGTGACATCGGCAAAGTTTATTGCTGATTTGATCAGTTCCCCCTCTGCCTCGGTGAACACGCCTTCCTCTTCAATGGTCTCCAGCAGTGTGATCAGTTCGTCATCGGTCACGGTAGGAACAGTTTCTTTCGGGGTCCAAAGCACCGAAAGCCTGTTCACCGCAGCCGAAACCGTTATAACGATCGGGGCAAACACGAACATGAACAGTTTTATGGGGGCAGACACCTTCAGCACCAGCTTGTCCGCAATTTCCGCTGCAACGATCTTAGGCAGTATTTCTCCGAAGATCAGCAGCACTGCAGTGGTTCCTACCGCTGCGACAGTCTGTCCTCTGGCTCCGAAGTACCCTACACATAATACGGTAGCTACTGAGGAGGCAGCGATATTGACAAGATTGTTTCCTATAAGTATGGTCGGTAGAGTTCTTGAATAAGCTTCTATCAACTGTTCTGCACGTCTTGAAGCTTTATCACCACGCTCTGATGCAAGCCGGAGCCTAACCTTGTTTGCCGATGCAAGTGCTATTTCAGATGCGGAGAAAAATGCTGAAAACAGCACCAGTACGATTATCAGGAGCCAGATAAGCATGTTAATCATTCACGCTCACCGCCTTTGCCTGATCGGTACCGAATTCTACTGTATCCGTTTCATCATATATATCCCCTACAAGCTCCTCAAGCATGTCTTCCATTGTTACGATCCCCAGAGCTTTCCCGTCGGGGGTCTGAACGACTGCAATATGGCTTTGCGCCCTGGTCATCTGCTCCATAAGGGTCTGCAGATCTGTTTCCGGTGAAGTATAGCAAGGCCTGCGCATTATATTGGATAATTCAAAGGGCACATTACGGTAGAACATCAGCAAACATTCTCCGCTTTGAAGTATTCCGACTATATTGCTTTCTTCCCCGCTCCAGACCGGTATCCTGGAATACTTTTCTTTTAAGATCAGTTCCTTAACTTCTTCTCTGTCTGAGAAGAGATTGATCTTCACCACATTCCCGATAGGGACCATGATATCATTTGCCGTGGTTTCTCCGAATTCTATCGCAGAACATATGAGGTCGCTTTCTTCATTTTCGATAGTACCTTCGTCCTCGATCGTTTCAATTATGTTCTGAAATTCATCTTCTGTCATCGTAGGCTGTTTTTCTTCATCCGATATTATTTTTTTTATTTCATTTCCGATCGAGGAAAAAACGAAAGATACGGGCGTCAGCAGCGTCATCAGCACTTTAAGCGGAAAAGAAACAACAAGGGCAAACGCGTCGCTGTTTGTCCTTGCTATATTTTTGGGGATGGTCTCGCTGAAAATAAATATGATAAGAGTAAGGGCAAGCGTCGCCACGGCAGAACCGGCTGCCGGTCCCCAGACAGAGGTAGCCAGCATTGTCGCCACGGACGAAGCCACAACATATATCAGATTTATTCCCACAAGCAGTGAGGTTAAAGCAGCATCAAAGCGTTCAAGTATCTTTATGACACGCTTAGCGCGCTTATTGCCTTCATCGGCCCAGCATTTCATCCTTATTCTGTTGCAATAAGAAAAGGCTGTTTCTGTCGCGGCAAAAACTCCTCCGAATACTATCAGAAAAACAAGCAGAATACATCGGGGGATACTGTCATCCGACATTATGGATATCATCTCCTTAATGATTATTACACATGATTATACAAAAGAATCATATTATTTTCAAGCAGTGCAAAGAGAACCGCATCAGTTTTTCAGGCTTTGCATGGGAGCCGGCATCCTTCCTCCCCTGTCTATAAAACGCTTCGGGGAAAAGGTATTGACCTTCATCACGGAACCGCTGCCCAGAAGCCCTCCGAAACAAAGCTCGTCTCCTATTTCATGCCCGATCGCAGGTATGACCCTTACAGCGGTAGTTTTTGAATTTATCATTCCTATTGCAGCCTCATCGGCTATTATAGCAGATATCACTTCGGGCGGTGTGTCTCCAGGGATTACTATCATGTCAAGTCCTACGGAACAGACAGCTGTCATGGCCTCCAGTTTTTCTATACAGAGCGCCCCTCTTTTTACTGCTTCTATCATCCCTGCGTCTTCGCTTACAGGAATAAAGGCTCCGGAAAGGCCTCCAACGTTGGAAGAAGCCATTACTCCTCCCTTTTTGACCGCATCATTAAGCATTGCAAGCACAGCGGTAGTACCGCATGCACCGCAGCTTTCAAGCCCAACTTCTTCAAGGATATGCGCCACGGAATCACCGACTGCGGGAGTAGGTGCCAGAGACAGGTCAACTATTCCGAACGGTACGTTAAGGGCTTTGGAAGCTTCGGAAGCAACCAGCTGGCCGACACGGGTTATTTTGAATGCCGTTTTCTTGATCGTTTCGGCTATTTCGGTAATATCGCAGTCACCCAATTTTTTAAGCGCAGCCCGTACCACTCCGGGACCCGATACCCCGACATTTATGACGCTGTCAGGCTCTCCCGGACCGTGAAATGCCCCTGCCATAAAAGGATTATCCTCAGGTGCGTTGCAGAAGACCACGAGCTTTGCCGGCCCTATACACTGCTTGTCCGCCGTCGCTTCGGCAGCCTGTTTTACGATCTCGCCCATAAGCTTGACCGCATCCATATTGATCCCGCTTTTGGTCGAACCGATATTCACTGATGAACAGACATTTTTAGTAACCGACAGTGCCTCGGGTATCGATTTTATAAGGTCGATATCTCCTGCTGAGAAACCTTTATGTACAAGAGCGGAATACCCTCCCAGAAAATCCACGCCCACGGTATCAGCGGCATTCTGCAGCGTCATGGCCAGCCTGATGGGATCTCCCCGGCTCGAGCCTAAAAGCATAGCTGCCGGAGTTACCGATATACGCTTGTTGACGATGGGTATACCGTATTTCTGTTCTATCCTTTCTCCCTCGGCTACAAGATTCTCGGCTTTGCGGGTTATCTTTTCATATATCCTCCCGCACATTTTATCCATATCCGAATCGATACAGTCAAACAGTGAAATACCCATCGTTATGGTCCTTATATCAAGGTTTTCCTGCTGTATCATTTGAATGGTTTCGAGAATATCGCTGACATTGAGCATGATGTTTTATACCCCGTTTCCGCCCTGTCGGGACTGTTATCGCCTGTAAAGATACTTCTTTTCCTTTTCGGATATCATATTTTATGCATGGAATTGAATATATCCTCATGCATCACATGTATGGAAAGGCCCATTTCTCCTTCAATAAGGCTCATTTTTTTACGAAGTTCGGAAAAAGAATCCTCTGTGTGACCCAGTTCGACCAGCATAATCATGACAAAGAGATCCTGCAGTACCGTCTGCGTCACATCCACTATATTGGCCCCGCACGAAGCACACTCACCGGCAACCTTTGCAAGTATGCCCACCATATCTTTTCCAATGACCGAAACTACCGCTCTCATCTTGTTAACCTCCAGGAATAGGTATATAATGCTTTATGATACCACAAAATAATATATTTACAATGGGTTGGGGAATAATATAATGTTTAAAAACATTTATGACACACATTCACACTCGGTACATTCTCCCGACGGTGCGGTCCCGGTTGATGATTTCTGCCGTACGGCCATGAGCCGCGGAATGGCCGGTATTACTATCTCAGACCACTATGACATATGCGATCCGTATACAGATGATTTTCCCCTGAGATTTGAAGCTTCCCGCAAAGACACATACGAGGCAAGGAACAAATACGGAGACAAGCTGGATATCGCATTCGGCATAGAACTCGGTCAGCCCCTTTACGACATTGCATCCGCCGAGGAAGCCCTTTCTCACAGTTATGATATCGTGATCGCCTCACTTCACATTCTGCCGGGTCCGAGAGATTTCTACTTTCTGGATTATACCGGGATGGATCTTTATTCCCTGATAGATGAATACCTGAACGACCTTATAGATATTGTATGCTGGAACCGTTTCGATACTCTCGCACATATCAACTACCCGCTCCGCTACATGCCTCTGGAAGATCATTCACGTTTTTTTTGTGAGTTTCAGGATAAGCTCGACTTTATTTACCGTAAGCTTATCTCCAGTGGAAAAGCACTTGAAGTTAACTGTTCGGGTCTTCGCCAGAAAATAAGATCCACTCTGCCTGACCCCGTTCAGATAAAGCGTTATCTTGAACTCGGAGGAGAGCTTATAACGATCGGAACCGATTCGCACCGCACCGAACATATAGGCGCCTGCTTCTGTGATACCATGGAACTGCTCAGTTCCCTGGGTGTAAAGTATTATTCATTTTATAAAGAAAACAAACCGATTCTTATTCCCATTGAATAGGTTTTCCCGCAAAATATGATGATAAGGAATACTCTTCCCCGCATCCTCTCGGTTTCGGAAGAGTCAGAACATACATATCGGTCGCCCTGCTTTCAAAGTCAATGCATCTCTGAGCGGCCGGTCCGGACTCCCTGAGCTTTTTAGCACTGTGGGAAACAGGCAGACTGCTGTTCAAGGCCGCGATTATTTCGCGGCCTCTTTCATTTTGTGCCAGGATCCTTATATATGGCGGGGACATCATCGCAAGTTTTGCGTCAAGTCCCAGAAAAGATGAAAGCAATATCCTTCTTGCGCGTGCTCTTGTATATCTCTTCCCGCATATCTTTTCAACTGCCTCACCATATGAAGAGGATGACCTTGTCGATTTGGCTGCCAGATTATCAAGCCCCCCGGATATATCCGGCAGTTTACTGAACTCATGAGGTTCTTTTATTCTGGCCGAGGCCAGTGCAGCTGTTTCGATCCTGCTGATATCAGCAGGACACCTGCCCTGTATCGAGGCATATTCATATATGCGGAACGAAGGTTCAGGCATGTACTTCGAGGCGCTTTCCATATCATTATGCATGATTCTTCTAATTTCCGCCGCTGAACTGATCCCTCTGTATGAACTGTCTGTATCGTGTCCGTGACCCTTCCTTTTCACCGCAAAAGCATTCATAGAAGAATTCTGTTTTTTTAACTGGAGCAGATATTCCACTGCAAGAATATCATTAGGTCTCTGAAGCACACCGGCAACATCATCTCCGTAATACTCTGCAGCCGCCTGCATGCGAGCTGCCGCATAGCTTATTGGATTCGGCAGCAGTTCTTTCGTTCGGTTTATGACCCTCTCATCCGACACTGCTCTTGCCGCTTCCTCAAGAAGATGCATATCTGCGCATTCGCTTCCGAAACAAAGCGAATCCGCACATCCGAGGGAATCCGCAAGAAATACGGCACCATAGGCAAATCTCTGTGCTCCGGCCATTGCCCAGGGTGTAGGCAGATCGATCACCAGATCTGCTCCGCATTCACATGCGGCAGCGGCACGTATCTGTTTCTGAGCTATGGCTGTGTCTCCTCTCTGGACATAGTTTCCGCTCATGATCACGGTAACATGTGTAAATCCTTTTTTCCTGACCTGCTCTATCTGATACGCGTGTCCGTTATGAAAAGGATTGTATTCGGCTATTATTGCACAGTTTTTCATTCGTTTTTCCTTATATATCCAAAGGTTTTCATATATACTTGAATTTTAATATGTATTATACTATTATTATTGGGGGATTTGTCAAGATTATACGATATTCCCAAACTATCCATCCGGATCATGCCGGTAAGAGAGGACTGTAAATAAATATGAAAATACTTGTTATCAACTGCGGCAGTTCTTCACTTAAATACCAGCTATTTGATATGGCTGATGAGAGCGTGCTCGCAAAAGGTCTGTGCGAAAGAATAGGCAATACCGGCGGAATGCTTACACATAAAACAACCGATGGTAAAAAGATCGAACGCTTGCTTGATATGCCCACACATACCGAAGCCATACAGGGCGTTCTTTATGAACTTACCGAAGGAGACGCCGCGGTTATCTCAAATCTATCCGAAATAGCCGCCGTCGGTCACCGCGTTCTTCACGGCGGAATAAAATTCACCGAATCCTGTCTGGTCGATGATTCATGCATAGCCGCGATCGAAGAGTGCATCCCTCTTGGTCCTCTTCATAATCCCACAAACCTTATCGGCATCAGGGCATGCCAGAACGCTATGCCGGACAAGCCTCAGGTCGCCGTATTTGACACCGCATTCCATATGACCATGCCCCCGAAGGCATATATCTATGCGATCCCCTATGAATACTATGAGAAAGACAACGTTCGCCGCTATGGATTCCATGGAACTTCACACCGATATATTTCCGCACGCTGCATAGAATTGATGGGGCATCCCGAACACAGCAAAATAATCTGCTGCCACCTTGGCAACGGTTCATCCCTTTCCGCCTGCATCGACGGCAGGTGCGTTGATACCTCTATGGGACTCGGCCCTCTTGCAGGATTTCCCATGGGAACACGTTCGGGTGATATAGACGCGACCATTCTGGAATATCTGTCTGCCCGTTACGGATATGATCTCAAAGCCCTTCTGAACATACTGAACAAAAAATCCGGCGTACTGGGCATCTCCGGAGTATCCTCAGATTTCAGGGATATCGAGAAGGCCTCCAATAAAGGCAACGAGCGTGCTGCTCTTGCTCTTGAAAAATTCGCTTATGAAGTGCGGAAATTCATAGGTGCATATGCAGCAGCCATGGGAGGAGTCGATGCCATAGTGTTTACTGCCGGAGTCGGTGAAAATTCTCCCGGCATGCGTGAATCAATTGTTGACGGCCTTGAATACATGGGTGTTAAGATCGACGCAGAAAAGAACGACTGTAAGGGCAAAGAGATAGAGATAAGTACCGATGACTCATCTGTCAGGGTATTTGTAATACCCACAAACGAGGAACTGATGATCGCACGCGATACACAGGAGATCGTGAGCGCACTCTGATCTTTTCTCATCTTTATTTTCAAAAAGAAACATGGTACAATGTCATTGCCGTGATACTGTACCATGTTTTTATATATTAATTCTTAAGGTTTCTTCTGGATCATTCCGACCCGCTTTTCAGAGTTCTGGATAAGATTCAGGAGCGACGATGAATAGAGCGGATAATTCTCTATAATGGTTTCGGTGGTGACATGAAGATCCTCCGGATTTTCTATTTTTTCCTGCCAGCCTGACGGCGATCCGCTGATTATTGCAGATGCGTTTGTTTCGGCTATCTTCATGGCTGCGTCACAGCCGCCGCTGTAGAATTGGCTGGATATATTGAACATTTCCTGCTGATTGGTTCCGTCGGCTGAATAAAGCATCCTGAATATCTTGTATGTGGCAAGCATGAGATAAGTCGAGCTTTCATTTATAAGCCAGCGGTTCTTGCTTTTTGCCAGCAGGTCAAAAATGATATTCAGTGAGTTCATTATCAGCTTTTTATTGAGTACCGGCAAAGGATTGACCCCTTTTACTGCTTCCCTTCCCCGGTTGTCAGGTTCCGGTATTTCATCAACGGTAAGAGTCGTTCCGTTGCGGTCGGGTGAAAGTCCCAGCAGATAATCACATGACACCCCGTAAAAGTTTGCACATCTTACCAGAAAATCAAGTCCGCATTCCCTTATTCCCTTTTCATAATGTGAAAGCAAAGCCTGTGAAATGTTAAGCTGCGCAGCAGCACTTTTCTGGCTTATTCCGCGTTCCTTACGCAAAAGTGATAAAATCCGCGGGAAATCACTGTTCATCACCGTTCACCTACCTGAGATCATCCTGAAACTAACTTAA
>JAEEGL015220793.1_pt1 | contig 14574 bp, 12 predicted proteins | sample 9134231 | NCBI WGS metagenome assembly JAEEGL01 (sample SAMN16246548, study PRJNA631951) | gut metagenome | biome: gut microbiome; feature: rumen; material: fiber-attached | host: Bos | place: Iran: Karaj | collected 2018-10
ACATTGAAAAAGAAGTTTTGGAAGGAAAAAAACATGCCGAAGACTCGTTCGACAAAAAACAAGACCAGCCGGCAGACTGAAACGGCTGAACATACCATGGAAACCGCCGGAAGATCTTCGGGGAAGAGGGTTTCCGATAAGAATTCCAGGATCAAGGACATAGTGATGCTGGTCATCATCGCTGTCTGCATTCTGGCGATCATTGCCCTGTTCACCGAGACGATCACGTGGATGAGAGACGGAATGTATTTCCTGTTCGGGATCCTCATGTACGCGGTCCCGTTCATCGTTCCGGTGCTGTTTCTCGTTTTCTTTTATCACAAAAAGGGACCGGCGTTTCTCAGGAGAGTCATTGCGGGCCTCCTGATCTGGTTTGCGCTTTCGGGCATTTTCTCGTTTGCAATGAAACCGGAGGACGGCGGGCTGCTCGGCCGCGCGAATTATGCAATGTTCCAGGGCTGGCTCGGCAAGGCGGGATCCTTCGTGATCAACGGCCTCATCATTGCCGTCAGCATTGTACTCGTTATTGATTTTTCCGTATTCCAGTACCTGAAAGAAGCGACGGCGCAGTCCAAGGAAAAGAAAGCCCTGATCGAAGCGCGGAGAGAACGACGGCAGCTGGAACGCGAAAAAGACGAGATCGAAGACCGTGAGAATACGGCGTCGGAGATCGAGGCGGAGCGGAAGAAGGCCGAAGCGTACCGGAAATACATTGACGAGAAGCAGGAGCAGGAGCGAAGGAAACGCGAGCGCTTTGCGAATCATTATTACGGCATCGGCGACACGAAAATCGTGGACGACGGCCCGGCGAAGAAAACGGTATTTATGAATACGGAAGAAGAAGAGGAAGAAACCCGCTTCTTCGACACTTCGAAGGCGGACCGGCCTGAGGAAGTGCCGTTCATTGAAGGAAAAGGCGCGCCTTCTGAAGAGGAAGTCGTACCGAAGATCAGTTTCGGCGAGGAGTTTTTCAAGAACGACGATAACGACTTTCCTTCCGATTCCGACGAGGAAGAGTATACGAAGATGGTCATCACGAAAACCGGCAAGGTCGTTCCTTTCGAGAATGCCGGACAGGATGTGACGAAACCGTCCATCGGAACAGTGAAATCTTCGCCTGAACCCCAGAAAGAGCCGGAGCAGAATACCGACGGAACTCCGCACCAGATGACGATCAATGAAGTCGTTGAAAAGACGGCGAAAGAGTATCAGTTCCCGCCGATGAAACTGCTGAAGCGCGGCGCTCAGAGCAGCGCCTCCAGGGCCGACGTTCAGCGGGAATTGAATGAGAATGCCCTGAAACTGAAGGAAACCTTCGAGAACTTCGGGATCGGCATCAACGTGACCAGCATTTCCAGCGGACCTTCGGTGACGCGCTATGAGATCCAGCAGGACATCGGCGTGAAGGTCAGCAAGATCGTGAACTTAAAAGACGAGATCCAGCAGAGCCTCGCTGCTTCGGACATCCGGATCGAGGCGCCGATCCCCGGCAAATCCGCGATCGGCATCGAGATCCCGAACCGCACGAAGACCGGCGTGTTTCTCAGGGACCTTTTGGAAACCGATGAATTCAGAGAGTCGAAATCCAAGATCGTGTACGGCCTCGGCCGCGGTCTCGACGGAAAGGTCATCGTTTCCGACCTTGCGAAAATGCCGCACCTTCTGGTGGCCGGTACGACGGGATCGGGTAAATCGGTCTGTCTGAACACGATGATCATTTCCATCCTGTATCACGCGAAACCGACCGAAGTGAAAATGATCATGATCGACCCGAAGATGGTCGAGTTTGCGCAGTACAACGGCATTCCTCATTTACTGCTCCCTGTCGTCACTGACCCGAAGAAAGCCTCGATGGCACTCGGCTGGGCGGCTTCGGAAATGGAAAAGCGGTATGAAGCCTTTGCGAAATACGGCGTGAGAAGCGTGGACGTCTTCAATCAGTACATTGAGATGGAGCAGCCGGAAGAAGGCGGCGTGCCTGTCCGTCCGATGCCGTTGATCGTTATTTTTGTCGATGAATTTGCCGATCTGATGATGGCCGCATCGAAAGAAGTCGAAGCGAACGTCGTCCGGCTCGCGCAGAAGGCCAGAGCTGCCGGCATCCACCTGGTCCTCGCGACACAGAGCCCCCGGGCGACCGTGCTGACGGGACTGATCAAAGCCAACATTCCTTCCCGGATCGCGCTTTCCGTCGCGAACGAACTGGAATCCAGGATCATCATGGACAACCCCGGAGCCGAGACGCTTCAGGGACACGGCGACATGCTGTACGTTCCGCTCGGATCGAACAAACCGATCCGGGTTCAGGGCGCGTACGTTTCAGACGAAGAGATCCGTGACGTCGTGAATTACGTAAAGAAGGCCGGCCCGGTCAAAGGCGGCGGGATCAATGAATCCGTCGACTTGAATAAACCCGCTGCCGACATGCAGCAGAGTGCCGGCGGTGCCCAGGGCAACGCTTCGAACGGACGCGACGAACTGTTCTGCGAAGTCGGACGGTTTGTCATTGAGAAGCAGAAGGCTTCCATCGGCGCGTTGCAGAGACAGTTCAGCATCGGTTTTAACCGTGCGGCGCGTATCATGGACCAGCTGGCGGATGCGGGCGTCGTCGGAGAAGAAGAGGGGACCAAACCGAGAAAGATCCTCATGAACGCCGTGGAGTTCGACGAACTCCTGAAATCGCTTTGACGGGAAGTGGCGGCATGGTGATCCAATGGTATCCGGGACATATGACGAAAGCGCGGCGCGAGATGGAAGAAGCCGTGAAGAAGGTCGATCTTCTCATTGAACTTCTGGATGCCCGGATCCCGCTTTCTTCGAGAAATCCTGACATTGACAGGATCGCCGCGGGAAAATACCGGCTGATTCTGCTGAATAAGGCGGACCTTGCTTCCGAGCAGGCGACGAAGACCTGGATTGAATGGTTTCAATCAGAAGGGATCCGCTCCGTCGCCCTCGATTCCAGAGCAAATAAGGCCATGAAAACGGTCTCTCAGGCCGTCGCGGACGTTTGCCGGGAAAAGATCGAAAAAGACCGGAAAAGGGGCATTTTAAGCCGCAGGATCAAAGCCATGGTCGCGGGCATCCCGAACGTAGGAAAATCGACCTTCATTAATTCCATGGCCGGCAAGTCCGTTTCCAAGACGGGAAATCTTCCCGGGGTGACGCGAGGCACGCAATGGATCCGGATGAACCGGGAGATTGACCTTCTCGACACTCCGGGCATTCTCTGGCCGAGGTTTGATGACGAAACGGTGGGAGAGCATCTTGCGTTTACCGGTGCCGTGAGTTCCGACGTGATCGACGAAGCGGGACTGGCTGTTCGGCTTCTTGAGATCCTGTCCGCCTTCCCGGAAGAACCGGTGAAGACGCGATACGGGATCTCGATTGAAGATGCTGCTACTCCCGAAGAGTTGTTGTCTTTGATTGCCATAAAGAAAAACTGCATGAAGAAGCAGGCGGAACCGGACGTTGACCGTATGGCGCGGACGATCCTTGACGAATTCCGGTCCGGCAAACTCGGCCGGTTTACGCTGGAACTGCCCGGAGACAGTACGTAACCTGTTTGACTGTTTTATTCGAGGAACAAAATGAGTGAGTTGGTAAAAAAAGAGGCTCCTGAAGCAGAAGCAAAGGAGAATGTGACCGATCTTCAGAAGACGGAAGAAAACGGCGCTGCTTCGACAGATGAGGTCAAGGGCCTCAAAAAGAAGAAAAAAGAGAAGAAGCCGGAGAAGAAAAAATCCGGCTGGATGGTGGCGTTGGACTATGCCCTGACGATCCTCATCACGGTCGCCGTCTGCTTCCTCATCATCAAATTCGTGGCCGTGCGTTCCGTTGTGGAAGGTTATTCAATGGAACCGACACTTTCCGACGGCAACAATCTGATCGTACAGAAGGTCAGTTATTATTTCCACGAGCCGGAACGGTTTGATGTCATCGTGTTTGAACTGGAAGACCAGCCAGGCGTTCACTACATTAAGCGCGTGATCGGACTTCCCGGCGAAACGGTCCAGATCAAGGATGGTTACGTTTACATCAACGGAGAAAAACTGACTGATGACGTTTACGGACGGGAAGTCATGAAAACGTTCGGAATCGCGAAAGATCCGATCACGATCAAAGAAGGAGAGTACTTCGTATTGGGAGACAACCGTAATAATTCCAAGGACTCCAGATCCGCCGATCTCGGTCCGATCAAGAAGAAGCAGATCCTTGGAAAGGCTTTGATTCGGATCTGGCCGCTGACGCAAATCGGCATCATAGGAAAATGACCATGCAAAGACCGAGCATTAAGGAAATCGATGCGATCCTTTCGGAAACGCCCATGGAACGCTTGCAGATCACCTGTATGTACTACAAGCAGGACGAACGCGAGGGCGTGAAAAAAGTCGTAGAAAAGCATGAAAAACGTCTGCTGTTGTTCCGGAAGGAACTCGAGCGGATGGACACGATGATGATCTATGAGCGAAAGTACGCAGAGTATAACGTCATTGCCGGAATCGACGAGGCAGGCCGCGGACCGCTCGCAGGTCCTGTCGTCGCTGCGGCAGTGATCCTCCCGAAGAACCGTCCGATCCTGTATTTGAACGATTCCAAGCAGCTTTCTGCAAAGAAACGCGAGGAGTTGTACGACGTGATCATGAAAGAGGCCGTCTCCGTCGGCGTCGGAATGGCGGGAGAGCAGAAGATCGACGAAATCAATATCCTGCAGGCGACTTATGAGGCAATGCGCGAAGCAGTATCCAAACTGGATCCGCAGCCGGACATTACGCTGAACGACGCCGTGACGATCCCGGACCTTACGATGCGTCAGGTACCCATCATTCAGGGAGATGCGAAATCGGCTTCGATCGCCGCCGCGTCCATCATTGCCAAAGTGACGAGAGACCGTCTGATGATCGAATATGACCGGCAATACCCGGAATACGGGTTTGCATCGCATAAGGGATACGGATCCCAGTCGCACATGGAGGCGATCAAAAAGTACGGACCTTGTCCGATCCACCGAAAAACCTTCATTCAAGGAATTTTGAATCATGAATCACCGTAAAACCGGGAAGCTGCACGAGGAAGCGGCAGCTTCCTTTTTGTTAGGAAAAAAGTATCAAATCTTAGAAGAAAACTACAGAAGAAAGACAGGCGAGATCGATCTGATCGCGAAAGATCCGGACGGCAATGTGATCGTTTTTATTGAAGTTAAAAGCAGGAAAACGCTGCAGCAGGGCTATCCGGAAGAAGCCGTAACGCCGGAGAAACAGCGAAGGATCCGTCGAACGGCGGAATGGTATCTGCAGGAAAAGAAACTGTACGGCATCGCCTGCAGATTTGACGTGATTTCGATCGCAAACGGCGAAATCAGGCATATTTTGAACGCTTTCGGGGCGTTTTGAGGCAAAAAACGCCTAAAAAAGCGGGACCGAACAAAAATCGAACATTTTTTCGATTTTTGTATTGACAAACATTTGTTCGGGTGATATAATGACTATGCAATCGAACAAATGTTTCGGAGGTCCTGCAGTCATGAAAAAGAGAATCCTTTGCCTCAGCATCATCGTTGTCGCGGTTTTATTGATTATGATCGGCGTCAGAACGATTTGGACGTCGGCCAAACAGGAACCCGCACCGGCACCGGAGCGAATTTGCTTTGAGGTGTACGTAGTTCATTCGAATGACACGCTTTGGAGCATTTCCGAAAAGAATGCTTCCAGGCTGAAAATGAACACGCGCGATTATGTGAACGAGATCAAAAAGACGAACGGAATGAGTTCGGACCGGATCATTGCGGGCGGAAAGCTGATCCTGCCTTATGGGATCTATGAGTGAACCGAAGACCAAGTTGCTGTAATCGTTTTTGATTTTTAAAGACGTATGTTTGTATGTCAGAAGAAAAAATAATCGATTACAGCGTTCGTGCATAATTGGCCTGAAATCAGTAAAATGAGAAAACGCAGAGTAAAACGGTTTGTCTCATGAAATCGACAGGAAAAGAACCAGGGAGACTGCAAATAAAGATTTCGTTATGGCTTTTGAGATGAACCGGACGAACAAAAATACGAATGCGCAGGAAATGCGAATTGAGGGATTACGGGAAAACACGGAGTGCGAAAGATAAGAAGAACGCAGCCTGTTTTCCCGTTCTTTTCGAGATTTAATTATTCGCTAAACTCAAGTTTAACGAAAAGATATTGACAAAAAAACAAATCCATGGTATAGTAAGCGTGGAGCCGGTCAGTTTCTGCTTCTCAGGCCGGTTTTTTCAAGTTTTGCAGGTATTCACGTCCCGAAAGGAGTTTTTCATGGCCGAACAGAATTATCATAAGCAGGAAGAACAGAAAAACGCTTTAAAACTTCGTTCTCTGACAGAAAACCTTCCGCCGTACGTTCGTGATTTCTTTCGTGGGATAGAACCGACGACGGAATCCCGGACGAGGATCGCATATGCGTACGATCTCATCGTCTTTTTCCGCTATCTTCACGAGAATAACTACTATTTCTCAAAAAAAGAGAGCAAGGAAATCAAATTGCGTGATCTCGAAGAACTCCGTCCGATGGACATTGAAGAGTTTCTCGATTACGTCAAAGTGTATTCTTCCCCGGAAAACGGTGAACAAAGAGCCAACGTGCAGTCCACGATCAAGCGAAAGCTTGCCACTCTCCGCTCCTTTTATAAGTACTACTATATGAGGGAACTCATCAAATACAATCCCGTGGAGCTCGTTGCGATGCCGAAGATCCACGAAAAAAACATCATTCGCCTGGATACGGACGAGGTCAAGGAACTCCTCGATCACGTAGAAAGCGGTGAAAAACTGACCAAAACCGAACTTGCCTACCATGAAAAATCAAAAATCCGCGATCTGGCGATCATGACTCTCCTTCTCGGAACAGGGATCCGTGTCTCCGAATGTGTCGGACTGAACATGAACGACGTGGATTTCAAAAACGACGGCATCATGATCCACAGGAAAGGCGGCAAGGAAGTGACGGTTTATTTCGGGGATGAAGTCAAGGCCGCACTTCTGGACTACGTTACGGAAAGAAAATCGATCATACCGGCTGACGGACATGAAAACGCTCTGTTTTTAAGCAGCCAGAAAAAGCGGATGTGCGTACGCTCCGTCGAGAACATGGTCCGGAAATACACGCAAACCGTCACACTGACCAAACGGATCACCCCGCACAAACTGCGCAGCACCTACGGAACGAATCTCTACCGGGAAACCGGCGACATTTATCTCGTGGCGGACGTACTCGGTCATTCCGACGTCAATACGACGAAAAAACACTATGCAGCCATCGAGGATGAACGGAGACGTCAGGCCAGAAATAAGGTCACGCTTAGAAAAGACTGAGGTTTCCGTGCCTTTTCTACTAATAAATGTTCCGCTTGAAATAATACAAAAAAAGTGTATAATAACTATGTATGACTCAATTCATAAAACAGTGTGCGAAGGCCTCAGTCATACGATGATTCTGATCAACAAGGAGCAGTTTTTCGCTTTTTGAAAAACAAAAAGTATAAAAATGAGTTATTTGCAAATCGTTGATATAGTGACCGGCGTTTTGTTTACGATCCTCGGAGCCGTCATGGCCCATTTCGTTCTGTTTGCCATTGCCGGTGTTTTTAAGAAGCCGCCATGTCCCAAGGCGGAACGCATCAACCGTCTGGGCCTCATCATCCCGGCGAGAAATGAAGAATCCGTCGTCTGCGGTCTGATCGAGAGCATTCAGAAAAACAATTATCCGCAGGATCAGCTTCAGATCTTTGTCATTGCCCACAACTGCGTCGACAAAACCGCCGAGGTCGCGAGAGCAACCGGCGCGACCGTTTATGAGTACAACAACCCTGACGAAAACACGATGGGTTATGCGTTCAAGTATCTCTTTTCCTGCATCGAACGCGATTTCGGCACCCAGAACTTTGACGGGTTCATCCTTTTCAATGCAGACAACATTCTGGACAAGGATTACATCTCCAGAATGAACGATGCCTTTGAATACTATCACAGGGATTCCGTCATCACTTCTTTCAGAAATTCCAAGAACTTCGGCACCAACCTGATTTCCGGCCTGTACGGAATGTATTTTGCGTTGGGATCCAGACTTGACAGCCACGGCAGAACTATGCTCGGCTGTTCCACACGTGTTCAGGGAACCGGTTATCTCATTAATTCGGAAATCGTGAAAAACGGCTGGCCGTACGTTTCCCTGACGGAGGACTGGGAATTCACGGTGGACCAGATCATGCTCGGGAAAAAGATCCGCTATTGCAATGATGCGGTCTTCTACGACGAGCAGCCGACCTCCGTGAAGATCATGTGGCGTCAGAGAGTCCGCTGGTCGCGCGGGCATTTGTTGGTCTTCTATGCCAGATTCATCGAGATGGTTTCCAAATTATTCAAAAAGGAAACCAAAAACAGGGTCTCCTTGTACGACATTACTGCGTACATCATGCCCTCTCCGCTGATGTTCCTGGTTCTTCAGGTGCTGCAGGCAGGCTTGATGCTGCTGGCTCCCCTGTTCGATCCGAACATCACCTTATCGCAGTTACTGTTCGGAGAAGGGTCGATCCTGACTTCTCACGGCATGATTTTCAGCTGGCTCCGCTCTTCCGCTTTCTCGTTTGTCATCATGATGCTTCTCGCGGTCGTGGTGTTCATCATCGAAAGAAAACGGATCTTGGGTGTCTCGCTTTGGAAGAAGATCCTGATCACGCTCGTCTGGCCGGTGTATCTCGCGCTTCAGCTTCCGATCGACGTTCAGGCGTTTTTCTCCAGAAATCTCGGTTGGAAACCCATTCCGCACAATGATCAGACCTCTTTTGAGCATGTGAATCAGCCAAAAGAGTCAGACGAAACAGAATAAACAAAAAAAGAGAACCGGTTTTTTACCGGTTCTCGCTGTCTATAATGATCGTTACGGGGCCGTCATTGGTCGACGTAACGAGCATATCCGCTCCGAAGACGCCGGTTTTCACTGGAAACCCGCGTCTTTTGATTTCCGAGATCACCGTTTCATACAAAGGGATCGCAGTTTCCGGGCGGGCGGCTTCGGTAAATCCCGGACGCCTGGAACGAACGTCTGCATAAAGCGTAAACTGGCTGACGATCAGGATCTCGGCGGAAGCGTCTTTCGGTGAAACGTTCATCCGCCCTTCTTCGTCGGAAAAGACGCGTAGGCCTGCGATCCGGTCCGCCATTTTTACTGCAATTTCAGCCGTATCGTCCGTCTTGATGCCGAGAAGAACGAGAAATCCTTTCGAGATCTCAGCAGTCTTCTTCCCTTCGATCTCCACGGAGGCGTTCAATACGCGCGTCACTACTGCTCTCATGATTCGGAGATTCCTTTCGCTTACTCAGCCCGGCAAAGATGGACCAGGACATCGACCATCCGGTTCATGTCGTCGACGGATACGAATTCCAGGAAACCGTGGCAGTTTTCCGTACCCGTGGACAGATTCGGACAGGGAAGTCCCATGAAGGAAAGACGCGCACCGTCGGTGCCGCCGCGGATCGGAACGGCCTTCGGCTCCACGCCGGCCTTCCGGAAGGCTTCCATTGCCCGGTCGACGATGTACATGCAGGGCTCGATCTTCTCACGCATGTTGTAATAACTGTCTTTCAGATCCAGGAGGAAGGTCCCGTCGCCGTATTTCACATTCAGGAACCGGACGACCTCCTTCATGAACTCTTTTCTCTTCTCAAACTTTGCGCGGTCGTGATCACGGATGATGAAATGGGCTTCCGCCGAAGATTCATTGCCGGAGAAATCGGTCAGATGATAGAAACCTTCATATCCTTCGGTATGGGAAGGCGTTTCGGCTGAGGGCATCATCGATATCAGTTCGGAAAGCATGAGCGCGGCGTTTTTCATGCGGTTTTTCGCGCTGCCGGGATGGATGTTCAGTCCAGTCACCGTGATTCGGGCAGAAGCCGCATTGAAGTTTTCGTACTCGACTTCTCCGATCGTTCCGCCGTCGACCGTATAGGCGTATTCGGCAGGGAATTTCGAAAGGTCGAACAAATCCGCACCGCGTCCGATCTCCTCATCCGGCGTAAATCCGACGTAGATCCTGCCGTGCGGGATCGAAGGATCTGAGATCAGCCGTTCCATGGCCGTCAGAATCTCCGAAATGCCGCTTTTGTCGTCTCCGCCGAGCAAAGTTGAGCCATCGGTCACAATGAGTTCATGACCGCGATAACGGGCCAAATTCGGCGTATTACGCTCATTCAGTTCCAGTTCGCCGGAAATAGGGAGCGATCCGCCCCGGTACACCTTTCTTACAGGATGCACCGGGTCACCCGGAACGGCCGGCGAAGTGTCCATATGGGCAATGAGTCCGATCGGAGGGACATTGACTCCGTCAGTCTCCTTCAGGTATCCGTAAACGTAGCCGTGCTCATCCATTTCGACGCCGGTGAGTCCGATCTCCTTCATCTCGTCCCTCAGATATTTGCCGAGGACCAGCTGCTCCTTCGTCGAAGGACAGGCCTCATTGCTTTCATCGGAATTCGTTCCGAACGAGACGTATTTCAAAAAGCGTTCTTCGGGTTTCATTTGACATCCTTCACTTGATTCTTTCTTACAATGGCTTCGAAACAGCCGCCCCCTTCCGCAAAGGAAAAGGGCGGCCGGAACGATCAGAACCGAAACGTTCCGATCACATCATTCCCATGTCCGGATTCCCTGCGGGCATTGCCGGAGCGGGTTCTTTAATGGTGGCCACGACGGACTCGGTCGTAAGAAGCGTGGAGGCGACGCTCGTCGCGTTCTGCAGCGCGGAACGGGTGACCTTCGCCGGATCCAGGATGCCGGCCTTCACCATGTTCACGTACTCGTCCTTATAGGCGTCGTATCCGATGCCGGCCTTGCCTTCGTAGACCTTGTTCACGATCACGCTGCCGTCGAGACCCGCGTTTTCGGCAATGAAATACAGCGGAGACTCGAGCGCTTTCAGAACGATCTTCGCTCCGGTCTTCTCGTCGCCTTCGAGCGTGTCAAGCAGCTTCTCGACTTCCTTGGAAGCCAGAATGTACGCGGTGCCGCCGCCGGGGACGATGCCCTCTTCCACGGCCGCTCTCGTCGCGTTCAGCGCGTCCTCCATACGGAGCTTCGATTCCTTCATCTCGGTTTCCGTCGCAGCGCCGACGCGGATGACCGCAACGCCGCCGGCGAGTTTCGCCAGACGCTCCTGCAGTTTTTCTTTGTCAAACTCGGACTTCGTATCGGCGATCTGATTACGGATGACCGCGACGCGGTCTGCGATCGCCTGCTTGTTTCCGAGACCGTCGACGATGATCGTGTTCTCCTTCGTGACCTTGACGCTCTTCGCTCTGCCGAGGAGATCCATCGTCGCGTCTTTCAGCTCGAGGCCGACTTCTTCGGAAACGACCTGCCCGCCGGTCAGGATCGCGATGTCTTTCAGCATTTCCTTACGTCTGTCGCCGTATCCCGGAGCCTTGACCGCAACGACCTGGAAGGTGCCGCGGAGCCGGTTCACGATGAGCGTGGTCAGAGCCTCGCCTTCGACGTCTTCGGCAATGATGAGAAGCTTCGCGCCGGTCTTCACGATCTGCTCGAGAAGCGGCAGGATCTCCTGAATGTTCGAGATCTTTTTATCGGTGATCAGAATGTAGGGATCTTCGAGCACCGCTTCCATCTTTTCCATATCGGTGCACATATAGGCGGACAGATAGCCGCGGTCGAACGGCATGCCTTCCACGAGGTCCAGTTCAGGCTTCAGCGTCTTCGACTCCTCGATCGTGATGACGCCGTCTTTCGAAACCTTTTCCATCGCATCCGCGATCATCTCGCCGACTTCGTCACTGGAGGCGGAAATCGCAGCGACTCTCGCGATCTGCTCCTTGCCCTTGATCGGGCTGGAAATGGCAGCGATCGCTTCGACAGCTTTGTCAGACGCTTTCTTCATGCCTTTTCTTAAGACGATCGGATTTGCGCCGGCGGCCAGATTCTTCATGCCTTCCGAGATCATTGCCTGAGCGAGCACAGTTGCGGTCGTCGTGCCGTCGCCCGCGACGTCGTTCGTCTTCGTCGCCACTTCCTTCACGAGCGCTGCGCCCATGTTTTCAAAGGGATCCTTAAGCTCGATCTCTTTCGCGATCGTCACGCCGTCGTTCGTAATGAGCGGCGTGCCGTATGCTTTATCCAGAACCACGTTTCTGCCTTTCGGGCCGAGCGTGACGCGTACCGTATTCGCCAGCTGGTTCACACCGCTTTCAAGCGCTTTTCTCGCTTCAGCACCGTATTTGATTTCTTTTGCCATGATAAGCCTCCTTATTTCACAATTGCCAGAATGTCTTTCTGGCTGACGATGATGTATTCTTCGCCGTCAAGTTTCGCCTTCGTTCCGGCGTACTGGGAATAGATGACGCGGTCGCCTTTTTTGACTTCCATCTTTACTTCCTTGCCGTCCGCGGTCGTACCGGGGCCTACGGCAATGACTTCAGCCATCTGAGGTTTTTCCTGAGCGCTGCCCGGAAGCACGATGCCGGAAGCCGTGGTCTCTTCCGCTTCCAGCTGCTTTAAAATGACCCTGTCCTGTAAAGGTACTAATTTCATAAGTTCCTCCTATCTGATCCCATAAGGGTTTCGTTTGAGTTTAGCACTCTATATCATTGAGTGCTAACGGTTAAATCATACCACAGTTTACGAAAAATGCAAGCCCTATTTTATGAAAAATCTGTGTTCCGAAGTGATTTTTTGATGACTTTTTTTCTGAAATGTGATATAAGGGTTTTAGAAGACGATCCGTCTTCTGTTTCTCACATCGGATCAGATTCCACAGAACTTTTTATTTCAAACAGATCAAATGATTTCAGGAGTATTTCTATGCGTGAAAAACTGATGACACTCACCTTGACCGAACTGCGCAACATCGCGAAAACGCTGAACCTTTCGGGCATCTCCACGTTAAAGAAGACCGAACTCGTGGACCTTCTCGTCGAGATCGATGAAAAGAATCGGGCAAACGAGGAAAAGAACGCGGCAGCGGCTGAGACGCCTTCCGCTCCTTCCGATGAGAAGGGAATGAAAAAGAGCAATTCCCGGAGAAAAAAACGCGGCAATGAGAATGCGGCAGATACGGAGAAAACTCCGGATGCTGCGGACGAACCGGAAAGATCGGAAAGTGAATCCGCATCCGATAAGACCGAGAAAACGCCCTCTCCCGTGAACGAACTCGAAAGCGGCGAAATCGGCGGCGGCGTTCTGGAGATCACGTACGGCGAAAAAACGAACGGTTACCTTCGCGGCGACTCGTATTATCAGAACGATCGCGGAGACATCTACGTCGCCCAGTCCCAGATCAACCGCTTTTCCTTAAAAACCGGCGATTACGTGACCGGACATCTCCGAATCCAAACGGATACGGATAAGCGGGGCCCCTCTCTTCTTTTCGTCAATACGATCAACGGCGTTCCCGCCGACTCTTTCCAGCGCCCGACGCCCTTTGAAAACCTGACGCCCACGTTCCCTCATGAAAAACTGCGGCTCGAAACGCCGAGATGCGACGTTTCGGTCCGGATCATCGATCTTCTGAGCCCGATCGGCAAAGGCCAGCGCGGAATGATCGTCGCGCAGCCGAAAGTCGGCAAGACGACGCTGCTGAAGCAGATCGCGAAATCATTGATCGCAAACCATCCGGAGCTTCACGTCATCATACTGCTCATCGACGAACGGCCCGAAGAAGTGACGGATATGAAAGACACCTTTGCGGATACGGATGCCGAGATCGTGTACTCGACGTTCGATGAGGATCCGAACCACCACCGTAAGGTCGCCGAACTCGTCATTGAACGCGCAAAGCGGCTGGTCGAGATCAAGACGGACGTCGTGATCCTGCTAGATTCCATCACGAGACTTACCAGAGCCTACAACCTGACCTGCACCCCCTCCGGCCGGACGCTTTCCGGCGGTTTGGATCCCGCGGCCCTCAATATGCCGAAACGTTTCTTCGGTGCGGCGCGCTGCATGAAGGAAGGCGGGTCATTGACGATTCTGGCCACGGCCCTGCAGGAAACCGGCTCCCGGTTGGACGACATGGTCTATGAGGAATTCAAAGGCACGGGCAACATGGAACTCGTCCTGAACCGGAAACTGTCGGAACGCAGGATCTTCCCTGCAATCGACATTCTGAAGTCATCGACGCGTCGCGACGATCTTCTGCTCTCATTGCCGGAACAGGAAGCCGCGGCGTTGATCCGGAAAGTGACGACGACGGGACCGCGTCCGGAATTCGCGATCGAGCAGGTGCTGGATCTCTTCGCAAGTACGAAGAACAATGCGGAATTCATGAGCCGTCTCGGCTATCAGTTTTTAGATAAGTAAAATGATCCCCGTTCCGGACTCGGAGCGGGGGGCTGTTTTATAAGGAGAAATCATTATGGCAAAGTACATCAAAACACCGAGTTACGTCGATTCCATGCCCGTGGACATTTCATTCGTTTTCAAGGACGAGAAACCTGCGGGAAAGCACGGATTCTTAAAAACCGCCGGGGAAGAATTCCGCTTTGAAGACGGAACGCCTGCCCGCTTCTGGGGCGTCTGTATGAA
>JAEEGL016439367.1_pt1 | contig 14574 bp, 14 predicted proteins | sample 9134231 | NCBI WGS metagenome assembly JAEEGL01 (sample SAMN16246548, study PRJNA631951) | gut metagenome | biome: gut microbiome; feature: rumen; material: fiber-attached | host: Bos | place: Iran: Karaj | collected 2018-10
AGCCCCTCTTCCAAATGATGGTGGGTCCATTATAATTACATCATATTTATGTCCACGTCTTATTTCTCTTTTAACAAACTTAATAACATCATCAACGATATATCTAATCTTTGTTTCATCAAGATTATTTAATTTAACATTTTCTTTGGCCCAATCTACCATTCCGCGAGATGAATCAACATGAACTACACTTGCTCCTGCCATCATAGAAGCTACTGTAGCACCTCCTGTATATGCAAATAAATTTAATACTGATATTTCTCTATTTTCTTTAGATATTCTTTCTCTTATATAATTCCAATTAGTAGCTTGCTCAGGAAATAAACCAGTATGTTTAAAGCCCATTTTCTTAATATTAAATTTCATATCGTGATAACTAATTACCCAGCTATCAGGAACACGTTTTTTATCTTCCCAATGACCTCCACCTGTACTACTACGATAATAAACACTATGTATTAAATTTTGATATTTTTCTTCTAAATCACCATTATCCCACATAACAAGTGGATCAGGTCGAAGTAAATAAATATTACCCCATCTTTCTAATTTATTACCACAACTAGTATCTATTATTTCAAAATCTTGATAATCATTCACATATTTCATAACTCAACTCCAATAATATTATAAAAAACTTACTATTATTTTACAATAGTAAGTTTATTTTAGTTATTATTTGTTTCTTCTTCAGTTGATATATCTGCATTAATTCTTTCAAAACGAGCTGTTAAGACAATATTCTGAGTTATTGGGGTATCAAAATTAAATGTAACATTATTATATAACCAACCAACAAATCTATAATCACTTCTTACTGGATCACTTGGTTTAGTAGCCTTACTTCCTTCTTCAACATTTTGAGTAGTTATTTCATTACCATTTTCATCATTAAATCGAACTGTATATTTAGGCTTTTCTTTTTCCCATATTGCTTTTAATGTTATATCAGAAGTTACGGTAGTATTAAAATCAAATTCTTGACCATTTAATTCCCAACGAACAAATTTATAACCATTCTTAGTTGGATTACCTGGTTTAGTAACTTTATCAGTTACTTCTTGAGCTTTAACACTACTTCCACCATCACTATTAAATGTTACTTTAAATGAAGTTGCTTCTTCAAAGTAAGCATTTAAAGTTATTTCAGAAGTTATCTTGGTATTAAAATCAAAAGCTTTACCATCTAATTGCCATTCAATAAAACGATATCCTTGTTTAGTTGGATTACTTGGTTTAGTAACCTTAGTATTTTCTTTAGTTGATACTGTTTTATAAACTGTACCATCTACTTTAAAGATAACATTTACTTTTGGACCATCATTCCATCTAGCTTTTAAGGTTATATCTGAAATAATAGTAGTTTTAAAATCAAACTTAGTTTCACCTAAATACCATCCATCAAAGATATATCCATCTTTCGTTGTTTTTGGTTCTTTAATTGTTTCATCAGTTTTAACTTTTACTGCATCAACTTTACTTCCACCATCACTATTAAAAGTAACAGTATAAGTTTTTATTTCAAGATATTCTGCTGTTAATTCTATATCAGCGGTTACTGGTTCAGTTAAATCATAAGCTTCTTTATCTTTATTATATAACTTAATTAAATATCCATCTTTAACTGGTGCATTCAAACTTTCTATCGTTAATTGTTCACCATCTCTGATACTTGCAATATATTCTTTTTCTTCAAGAGTAACTTTAACACTATGACTTACTATTTCTTTCCATAAAGCCTTTAAAGTAATATCTCCTGGAACAATCGAAGTAAAGTCATATGCTTTTCCATCTAATTGCCATTCAATAAATTCATTATTTTCTTTTGTTGGATCCATTGGTTTAGTAGCTTTTTCACCAATTTTAATAACTTGTTCAGGAATATTATTTCCTCCATTACTATCAAAAACTACTTTGTAATTAGTAAACTTATCTCCCATAAGAAAATACATGGCAAAACAACCTATCCCTAATAATAAAAATAATGTTCCAATTACTTTTGATCCTTTTCCCATCTTTATTCCTCCTACCAGTACCCCTACTATAATATAATTATACATAGATATATACATTTAATCAATAATTATTTAATTATTTATTTGCTTAATAATTAATTATTTAGTACAATTAAATGGTGATGTTTATGAAATTATTTGTTACAGATTATGATGATACTCTTTATCTAGATGATGAAAGTATTAAAGAAACTAATAAACTATTAAAAAAATTAAAAGAAAATGATTTTTTGGTTGTTATTGCAACTGGTAGAAGTTTTCCTTCTATTCATAATCAAGTCATATTACATAATATAGATTATGATTATTTAATATGTGCGGATGGATCTATTATTTATAATAATAAAGAAACGATTGAAACAATGTATCGATTAAATAAAGAAATACTAAAGCCATTCAAAGAATTTTATAAAGATTTAGATTATGAAGAAATACAGTTTTCTTATCCTGAAGGATATTCTAATATCTATAAAGACAATGACAATCTAATTGGTATAAATGTTTGTCTTACAAGTGATAAATATACTGATGAATTAGTTAATAGTTTTCTTTCAATGAAAAATAATTACCCTGATTATAGTTTTTTAGCTTATCGTCATCCAAATTATTCTTATTTATGTGTTAAACCAATTGGTATTAGTAAATCAGCTGGTATTAAATATTTAATGAATAAACATAATATCAAAAAAGAAGATATCTATGTAATTGGAGATTCTTCAAATGATTGTGAAATGATTAAAGATTTTAATGGTGCCGGTGTTTCTTGGTCTAATCCTGATGTTTTATTAATCACCAATAAAATCTATTCAAATATAGATAGTTATATTAATGATATATTAAATAATTAAAAAAAATCTACTATATAAGTAGATTTTTTATTTAAATAAACTTTTGATAATACTACCAATAGCACTATCACCTGATGATTTCTTAGAAGATTTTTTCTTAGATCCACCTAATAAACCTCCTAGGATACCACCAACATCAATACCTGCAGCTTCAGCTACTTTAGCTCCTTTTACGGTATTAGTAATCTTTCCAAAAACATCACTAATTTCACTATTACCACCACCAAGTGATGTAAGTGAACCTAAAATTGAAGTTAAACCACCGCTTTTATTTTCTTTAATTGTTTTGTTAATAGTTTTCTTTGTATCTTTAGATACATCTTCACCTTTAACAATCTTCTTAATATATGCTGCTGGTTTTTGAACTAATTTTTTTACCAAATCTGGATTAGCTACAACAAATGCAAGAATTGCTGCTCCTACTTTCTTTAGATCTCCTAAATCAATATTTAATCCAGATTTCTTTGTTTCTTCTTTTGTCGATTCAACACGAACGACTTTTTTTTCTGACATAATTATTCCCCTGTATCTTCTACAACTTGATTAGTTGCTGCTTTTTCTTCATTAATCTTTTCCATTGCCTTAATACAAATACGGCATGGTTCAGTTAATCCTTTTTGGAAAGCATCATCAAGTGTTCCTGCTAAAATAGTATCACTTGTATTTGTTCTATTAATAGCAGAACATGTACTACGAATATGATATTTCTTACTATTTGTTACCCAATATACAATTGGTTCACCAGTATCTTTATCAACATCGTAATTTCCATTCGCAAGAATTTCAGCCTTAGCTGCTTCTAATTGTTCACTTGAAACAGGATTAAAATCATAGCTTGCAAGTCCACCAATTAAAAGTGCTACAATAGCGATAATACCAGCTACTTTTTTAGTCTTACCATCTAAGTCTTTGTTTGTGAAAATGATAATAATAAGTGGTAAGAATGCAAGAACTGCAACGATACTTCCAAGATTATTCCATAACCAAAACTTAGTTTTGTTTTTCTCACTAGCTGGATCAATATGATTAGCTTTCTTCCATAACATAGATCCAATTACTAAGAAAATTAAATCAGCAACGATTAGAATAATTAACCAAGTTAATTGATTAAAGCAATCAGGTAAAGTAATCTTCTTGAAAATATTTAATATACCAACTACTTCACATGCAATTGCAAGTATCCATAAAATAACTGCGCATATTCTTCTTGGTTTAGCTCCTTCTTTTGGAATAGATTCAACACGATTTGCTTGTACGATATTACCATCTTTATCTAAAGTAACTTTTTCTTTCTTTGCAGTTGGTTCTACACGTACAATTTTCTTTTCTTTTGCCATCAAGACTCCTCCTTACACAATACTTATACCATAAAATTAAAAAAAAGTCATTATTTAATGACTATTTTTTTTATATTATTAATTCCTATTTTTATTTATCACCTAATTTATAAGCAATTAATCCACCAACAACGATTAATACTACTGAAATAACTATTTCAATAATACTTGGACTAACACCAATTATTGGTTTAATAATTGCAACAAGTGATGCTAAAACAAATCCTAATACACCATAATAAGTTTTAATTGGATAACGTTTAAATAAAAATTCAATTAATCTAGCAATTAATATAATTCCAATTACAATACCTAATCCAAAAGGAACTAGTATTACTAAATTATGGGATAATAAACTAAAATTAGTTAAGTCTTTAATTGTATTAACAATAGGTTCATAATAACCTAAAAGCATTAATACAAATGATCCACTAATACCTGGAACGACCATTGTAGCCGCACTAATTACACCAATAACAAATAATTTAATGTAATCAAATAAACTCATGTTATCAAATGAAACAACATAGTTTCCACTCTTAAGAAAAGCAAAAGTTAAAACTAATCCAAAAGTTATTCCAAACACTAACCAATTCTTCCAATTACCTTTTGCAGCTTTAGATTTTTTCCATATAAGTGGTAATCCTCCAAGAATAAGTCCTATGAAAAACAATGTTGTTGGAAATGGGTATTTATCTAAACAAACACTAATTAATTTACTAAGAATTAAAATTGATAAAACCATTCCAATTCCTAAAGGAATAATTAATTTCAAACTCTTTTTGATATTCTTAAAGAAATGACTTATTGTATTAATAACTTCTTCATATAATCCTAAAGTAATCATTAATGTTCCACCAGAAACCCCAGGAATAATATTAGCTACCCCAATAATCATTCCTTTTAATATTAATAATATATATTCCATTCTACCTCCTATTTTGCTTCATACCAATCTTTACCGTATTCAATATCTACTTTAAGTGGTACTGAAAGTTTATAAATATTTTCCATCACATCACGAATAACTGGTATGACTATTTCTACTTCATTATTAGGAACATCAAAAACTAATTCATCATGAACTTGGACTAACATTTTAGTATTTAAATTCATTTCATCTAGTTTTTCTTGTAATTTAATCATCGCCATTTTAATAATATCGGCAGCTGTTCCTTGAATTGGTGTATTCATGGCCATTCTTTCACCACTAGATCGAATTAAATAATTTTTATTTTTTAATTCATCAATAACTCTCTTACGATTAAACATCGTTTTAACATAACCATTTTTATAGGCATTAGCTACTTCTTTATCCATATATTCTTTAATACCTGGGAAAGTATTTAAATAATTATCAATAAAGTCTTTAGCTTCATAAACATTAATACCTAAGTCTTCAGATAAACCAAAACTACTAATACCATAGATTATTCCAAAGTTAACAGCTTTCGCACTTCTTCTCATACCTTTATCAACTTCACTAAGTGGAATATGAAAGATATCACTAGCTGTTTTCGCATGAATATCCAAATCATTCTTAAAAGCTTCAATCATATTAGTAGCATTTGCCATATGAGCAAAAACACGTAATTCAATTTGTGAATAATCACTAGAAACTATTATACTATCATTACTTGGAATAAAAGCTTTTCTAATCTTTCTTCCTTCTTCAATACGAATAGGAATATTTTGAAGATTAGGTCTCTCTGATGATAATCTTCCTGTTCTTGTTAATGTTTGATTAAAGATTGTATGAATCTTACCATCTTCTTTTATTTCTTCAATTAAACCAACAATATAATTACTATATAGTTTAGCATACATACGATATTCTAAAACTAATCTTACTATTTCATAATCTGGCGATAATTTATCTAAAATATCTTTACTTGTTGAATAATTATTATCTTTAATTCTTTTTGGATATGGAATGGCTAGTTTATTAAATAAAATATCTGCAAGTTGTTTTGGTGATGAAATATTAAACTCTTCATTACTAATAGCATAAATTTTTTGTTCAAGTTCTTTTAACTTTCCATTAATTTCTTCTTTCATCCCATCAAGATAATCTCGATCAACTTTAAAACCAGTTAATTCCATATTAGCTAAAACATAAACAAGAGGTAGTTCAATGTCATGATATAAACTTATCATTTCTTCATTAACTAACTCATCATAAAACTCTTTTTGTTTATTAAAAATATAAATAGCTTTTTTAATAGCATTTTCCATGACAATACTATCTTCTATTTCATGAATAGTTATCTCACTACCAAATTCTTTATCATAAAAGGCAATTTCATAACCATCACTATTAGCTAAATAACTAATATCATTTTTAATATTTTTATTAAGTAAATATCCTTCAATCATCAAGTCACGAATATTTTTATCTATCTTAATATCATACTTATCAAAGACAACTAACATCTTTTTTAAATCATATGTATATTTCTTTTTATTATCACAAAAAATATCACTTTTAATAAGTAATTCAAAAGGAATATAATAAGCTTTTGTTTTAGAGTAAATACTAACACCTAATGGTTTAGCATCATGATAATTATAACCTAATATTTCTAAATAAATACTATACTCATCTTCTAAAACTAAATCATTTAAGTTATTTACAACAACTAAATTATTAATCTCTTGTTTTTCTTCTTTTACATCGATTTTCTTTAAGAGAGAAAAGAACTCTAATTCTTTTAAAATATTACTATATTCTTCTTTATTAATTTCTTCTTTTTTAATCGTATCTAAATTAGTATCAATAGGAACTTCTTTATAAATAGTAGCTAAATCATAACTCATAAAAGCATTATCTTTATCCATTACTAATTTATCATGCATACTACCTTTAATACTATCAATATTTTGATATACACCATCTAAGCTACCATACTCTTGAAGAAGCTTAATAGCCGTTTTTTCGCCTATTCCTTTAACCCCTGGGATATTATCACTAGAATCCCCCATTAAAGCTTTTAAATCAATCATTTTGATTGGATCCAAGCCATATGTATTCTTAAACTCTTTTTCGTCCATCATAATATAATCATGAGTTTTAAGAAGTTTTACTTTAACATTAGGAGTAATTAATTGTAATAAATCTTTATCACTACTGATAATTAAACCATCTAAGTTTTCTTCATTACATTTCTTAGCAAAAGTACCAATAATATCATCAGCTTCATAGTTATCTATTTCTAAAGCTTTTATTCCTAAAGCCTTACATATATCTCTAGATAATTTAAATTGTTTAATCAAGTCATCTGGAGTTTCAGCTCTTGTTCCTTTATAAGTAGTATATTTTTCATGACGAAATGTTTTACCTTTATCAAAAGCAACCATCATATATTCTGGATTTTCATCAGCAATTATTTTTCCAATCATATTAATGAAACCATATAAAGCATTAGTTGGAAAACCTTTGGAATTCTTCATTAAATTACCACTATATGCGGTTGCAAAATAACTACGATATAATAAATTATTACCATCAACTAGAACTATTTTCATTACTTTCTCCTACTACATAATCTATTGTTATTTCATATCTATCTTTTTCAAAATATGTTGATAAATCTAAAACTATTTTTTGAACTTCCCCATTTTCTTTAACATGAACCATTATTTTATTATCACCATCAACTTTATTAGTTAATAATACTTCATCTATTTCTTTGTTTTTAAGTTCATAAGATAATATATAATTTTCACTACTAACTAATTTACTTTTTTTAAGTAGTTGATTAATATTATAAATATCTAAAAAATATTTATTTTCATAGTTAGCATAATCTACATTATTCTTTGTACCATTAAATACTATTTCATTTTCATTATCAATTATTGTAATATGATATTCATAATCATTATTAATTAAATTATTAAGATCATACGAAGTTATTGTTTCTTTTTTTTCTACTGTTTCTTCTTTAGGTGTTTCTTTAGGATTATTAGTTTGAACAGAACGAATATAGAAAGCTAGAACTATAAAGAAGATTAAATAAAAGCCAAAAAACAAAATATATTTACCTTTTCTATCAGTATACCAAGTTTTAAAATTATCCATATTAACTCCTATTACATATTAAGCCTAATAAACTATCTTTCTCACCATTTAAGTAATCATTAATATTCATTAGTTTCTTTCCTTCACGTTTTATTCTTTTTAAATAAATTAGTCCATCACTTGCTTTGATAACTAAGTTATTTTTATCTTGAATTACTATTTCACCATTTTCTTTATTTTCAAATTTATCAGTTTCTTCATAGTCAACTTCATATACTTTATAGACAACACCATTTATCTTAAAATAAGCTACTGGGTAAGGATTCATTCCTCGTACTTGATTAAATATTTCAAGTGTGGTTTTATTAAAATCAATTACTTCTTCTTCATGAGTAATATTATGACAATAAGTAGCTAGACTATCATCTTGTTTTATTCTAGAATTAGTACCATTTATAATACTTGGTAATGTCTTTAATAATAATTCACTACCCAATACACTTAATTTATCATGAATACTACCAACAGTATCTGTTTTTAAAATATCTATTTCTTCTTGAGTAATAATATCCCCTGTATCCATTCCTTTATCCATATACATAATGGTAACGCCAGTTTTATCATATCCATCAATTAAGGCGTGATGCAAAGGACTTCCCCCACGTAATTTAGGAAGAAGTGAAGCATGAACATTAATACAACCTAATCTTGGACAATTAAGAATAACTTCAGGAATAATTTGTCCATATGCACAAGTAACAATTAAATCTGGTTTTAAATTAATTACTTCATCATACTCTCGTCTTATCTTTTCTGGTTGTAAAACTAAAATATTATTATCAATAGCTAATTTTTTTACAGGAGTAAAAGATTTTTCTTGATTTCTTCCCACTATTTTATCTGGTTGAGTAACAACAGCAATAACATTAGTATTTTTTATTAACATATCCAAAACATTTAAACTAAATTCTGGTGTTCCCATAAATATAACGTTTATTTTATCTTTCATAATATCACCTTTTTAACTATCTATTAATATTCTATCATAAATGACTATGTTTTTTAATAAAAAAAGTAAATATCAATGATATTTACTATAATTTTCTTCCTCTTTCTTCAAAACCATCATGATTTATCCAATTATATATATTATTATCTAGATCATCATATAATGTTATCTTTGTCTCTTCACTTTTTATTTCAGTAGCATATATACTATCTGAGTTATTATTCTCTTCTTCAGGTAATATATTGGTGTTTTGACTATTCATTCTGCCTCCTAAAAATACTATATCATAAAACTAAAATAAAATAAATATGCTTTGTAAATTAGATAAAAATATAATATAATAAAATTAAGGAGGCTAAATGAATATTGATGAAGCCGTAATCATTCTAGGTGGTATGGGAACAAGACTTCTTCCCCTAACAAAAACCGTACCAAAGGAAATGTTACCTATTTATGATGTACCAGCTATTATGTTATTAGTTGAAGAAGCTTATAAAAGTGGAATTAAAAAGATAATTTTTGTCGTAACTAAGCATAATAAAAAAATAATTGAAGATTTCTTTAGTAATGATTTATATTTAAATAACTTTTTAAAAGATAAACCTGATAAAAAAGCTTTATTAACAAGAATAAATAAGCTAATTAATAATATAGAATTTAAGTATGTATATCAAACTATTAAAGGTACATTTGGAGCTTTATATTCAGCTAAAAATTATATTAAAAATGATTATTTTATTCTAATGTATGGTGATGATTTAATTGATAATGAAACTCCTGTTACTAAGTTATTAATAGACAAATTTAAAAAAGATAATAAAATGTATGTCGCAGTTAAAGAAAGAGATATTGATGAATTACCTGAAGTTGGTATAGTATGTTTAGATAAAGATAATTATATAAAAGATTTAGTTAAGAAAAAAGAATTACATTCAGGTTGTGAATTACATGGAAGAATGCTTTTAAATAAAAAAATCTTTACTGTTAAAAACAAGTTATATCGACATAGTAATGATGAATATTATTTACCATATGCCCTACTTCATTTTCCACAAGAAATAAAAGCAATTAAATATACGGGAGAATACTTTAATTTAGGAGAAAAAACAGGATATATTAAAGCAAGTATTCATTATGCATTAAAAGATAAAAATGAAAAAAATAATTTAATTAAATACATAAAGGAGGAAAAATAATGGATTGTATTTTTTGTAAAATAATAAATGGTGAAATACCATCAAGTGTAGTATATGAAGATGATTTAGTAAAAGTATTTTTAGATATTAATCCAACAACTAATGGTGATACATTAATTGTTCCTAAAAAACATTTTAAAGATTTTCGTGATATTGATAATGAAACACTAACTCATATCTATCAGGTTATTAATAAGTTATATCCTATTTATCAAGAAAAACTCAATTGTGATGGATTAACTATTTCTCATAATACTGATTATGGACAAGATATAAAACACTTTCACATTCATTTTATTCCAAGATATAAAGATGATGAAGTAAAACATTTAAGTAATAAAGAAATACTTTTAGATATCGATAAAGTATTAAATAAGTTAAAATAAAAGACACTATTCTAAAGTGTCTTTTTCATTATCTTCTATTTCTTGTTCATGAGCACCAACATATGTTTCATGAGCACCAACATAGTTTTCATCAGGAGTACTTTCTTCGATCGGATTATCTAGATTATTTTCTTCTAGAATAGTATCTTGATTAACTTCTTCTTGAACTTCTGGTTGATTAACTTCTTGTTTTTCTAATACTTTTTCAAAGGCATTAGGATCAGCTACTGGTTCTATTTCATCATCTAATTTATCAAACTCAGCATTAGCAAGTTTTTTCTTACGATAAACTATTATTCCAATACATATTCCAAGTAATAATAGTAATACTAAAATAATAATTATTATTGGTGAAATACCTTTTGATCCTTTTTCAATATTAATGAAATATCTAGTAAATGAACCATCTTCTGCTTCAACATTTATTTTTATAATAGAACCATTTTCAAGATTCTCATTACCTTCTATTTTAATTGTAGCATTTGGATCTTCTCCAGTAGCCGTGATATCTAACTTATCATCACTATCTTTAATTTTTAAATCATATAATGTTTCTGTAGGTTTAAAATTAATATCATAACCCTTAATTTTAAGACTAGTTAATAGGGAATCTTTCGATAATATTTTCTTTCTAGTAACATTTAAAATGTATAAAGCTTCTTGACCACTTGGTGCTAATACTTTAATATTTATTTCATTATCTCCTTCTTCAAGAGGATAACTGTTTTCAATATTTACTGTTGCTCTAGAGTCAGTTGGAACAGCTACTATTTTTACTTCATCAACATCATTTTCAACAGTAATATCATAACTAAACATATTTTCATCTAAAGTGATTTTTTCATCATTTACTTTTAATGATTTTAAACTATTATTACTACTTAAAGCTCGATTAATATTAATAGTATAAGTCTTTTGTTCACCCTTTTCAGAAACAACTTTAATTTCTATTTTATTACTTCCTTCAACAAGTTTAACTTCTTTATTACGATAATCTTCAACGTATTTTGATTTAGAATCTGTAAGAGATGATGTAATAGTTATCTTTTCAATATTATTTTCTACATTAACTGTATAATCTAACACACTTGATTTAAAATTAATTTCACCTTCGGAAAGAGTTAAAGTTTTTAAAGTATTAACATTACTTCTTTTATCTTCTCTAGTTACATTAATATGATAAACATTCTTTTCACCAGATTCACTAGTTACATTAATAACAAATTTATTAACTCCATAATCTAATTTCTTTTCACCAGTATCTCCAGTTATAGTTGATTTATTATCTTTCTTTACTGCCTCAATCATTATTTTATCTGTTGTACTTTGAGCAGTAATATCATAATCATTATTATCTTCATTAAAATATTCAAGGTCATGTCCATCTATTTTAATTGATGATAGTTTATTAACTGTTGATTTACTAATATTATATTTAATTTCACTTAAAGAACTTTCACCACAAGAAACTGCCTCTTCTTCACTAGTTAAACATTTTAGATTATCTTCTCCATCCATTTGATATATTTTAGTGTTTCCTGAAGGAGCATCTTGAAGGACTTGAAATTTAAATTCGACAAGTTTGTTTAGGTTATTCTTAAGAGTTCCTGTTGAACTTATTTCACCAATCGTAATCTTATTCGAAGTCTTATTAACTGATGAAATATTTAAACTAGTTACATCTGAAATAGAATCATTATAATATTTACCATTTACTTCTTGTAAACTTAAATATTTATCATCCCAACGAATGGTTAATTTACCACTTTTAATCTTATAACCTGTGGCATTATTAGAATTATGTAACATTGCTGTTACAGTAATTGTATCTCCTCTTGTAATATTTTTAGATTCACTATTATTAATTGGTTCATAATTATTACTGTTTGTTATATAGTATTCAAAACTTTCTGCTTTAACATTAAATACAAATCCAATTACCAAAATAAATAGTACTAATAATAAATTATTCTTTATTCTTTTCATATTCACTCCTATTATAAGCCTATCACAATTTAGCTTTAATATCAATAAAAAACTAGTTATAATCTAACTAGTTTTATTAACTATTAACCTTCTTCAATAATTGTTAATTTAGACTCACATTGTTCTCCAATACCAGTAAATTCTGTCATCTTCTTTTTGGTTAATTTTAATGATATTGGATTATTTGCATTAGATGCTAATAACTTTTTAGTAAAATCTTTAGATAATGAGAGAATCATTGGATTTGACATTCCACCATATTCATCCGCATAAGTTTTATAAGTTATTTTATCATTATTAAGACATCCCATCCTAATTATTTTTCCATCTGAGTTACTCCACCATCCATCAATAAAGACTTTTTTAAAGTTTTCACTATTAGTACTTACAAAGTGGAATATTACCGCATCATTAGTAGTTATGGCTCCTGCTGCACAACCTGCATTAACACAATATTTTTCATTCTTTTTAACTTCAATATATCCTTTTACGATTGCATATCCATAAGAATATTCTCCATTCTCACCAGCATATATAAATGTATCATTTGATGTTGGTTTTGGGGTTGGAGTTATAGTTGGCATTGAAGTTGGAGTTATAACTGGTTTTTCAGTTGGAATAGGTGTTGGGGTTTCTTTCTTTTCATCATTTATCTTATTACCATTATAATCATATTTTGATTCTTTAATACATTTATTTTCATTATTTATACTATCACAAATATATAATCCCGTATCATCATATTTTATATTATCAATATCTCCTGAAATAATACCAATTTCTTTCCATTCTGGTGTATAAATATTTAAATCAAATTCATTTTCAATAACAAACAAATCATGGCCATTAAGATTAATGAATGAAAATCCCTGACAACGATCATAGAATCTTGCATATTCACCATATGCTGATCCACAATCACTTCCTACTTCTTCAGGAGAATAACCTGGTTTTTCTTCAATCAATTGATTTTCTTTATTAAGAACAAAACTTAAACCAGTAATAGCTTCCATTGATGGTTCAAAATCACCACTAATTTTTAAATATTTATCATTTTCTTCTCGTTCACTATTCTCAACAATCTTCTTTTTATTGATAAACACTTCGTTATTATCAGTTATTTCTATAGTATATTTACCATCTGCTGTTTTATATTTCGTATCATTCTTATCGACTTGATTCTCATCCTTTTTATTATCATCTTTTTTGGTAGTTGGTTCTAAATATGCATATATCAATAAAGCTACAGCAATAACTACTATAGTTACAATTAAGCCTATTATTAATCCTTTGTTACTTCTTGGTTTTTCATAATATTGTTGTTCTTGAACTACATTTTTATTTTCTTCCATATTCTCTCCTCTATAATAAATAATATCACTAAACTAAGAAAAGCACAATAAAAAAAACTAGTTATTATTTAACTAGTTCTATGATAGAGATAAGTGCTCCATCGCCACGTCTTTCATCAACTTTAAGAATTCTTGTGTATCCACCATCACGTTTTTCATAACGTTTTGCTAAATCACCAAAAATCTTATCTACTACTTTAGTATCATTATGAAGGAAAGCAAGAGCATTTCTTCTAGATACTAAATCACCACGTTTACCTAAAGTAATCATCTTGTCTACAGACTTTCTAACTTCTTTAGCACGAGTATCAGTTGTTTTAATTCTTTCATTCATGATAACTTGCTTAGTAAGAGTTGCTAACATACTTCTTCTGTGTTTGTTATCACGACCTAATTTTCTATATGCCATAACTTTACCTCCTAA
>JAEEGL011234734.1_pt1 | contig 14573 bp, 9 predicted proteins | sample 9134231 | NCBI WGS metagenome assembly JAEEGL01 (sample SAMN16246548, study PRJNA631951) | gut metagenome | biome: gut microbiome; feature: rumen; material: fiber-attached | host: Bos | place: Iran: Karaj | collected 2018-10
ACGGCTGGCTACCATTGTCACGCCCCGCTGGGGCTTTGTATTACAGCTGGTTCTTCGAAGAGTCGAAGCGAACAAAGTTCGAGCGAGCATACTTTCGAAACTTGAGTAAGAAAATTTGTAATCTGTTAATTGTTAATTGTTAATCTGTTAAGGGCGAGGCCGAGGATGAGGAGGAAACTGAACATGAGTTGGAGCTTGGCAGTTAGCTCATCGAGGTTGGCGTAGGATTCCTTGCCGCCACGCTCGTAAGCCAGGATGGTGCGGGCATTCTTCACAGCAACGGGCATGGCGAGGAAGGCGATGCCCAGCCACCAGGGTTCTACGCGCGCAATCATCAGTCCCAACAGCCAGAAGAAAGGCAGCAGGACCTCGAAGGCATAGAGCCAGGTGCCGAAGCGACGGCCTGTAAGCATCGGGAAGGTGTGGATATTGGCCCGCTGGTCGGTCTCGATGTCACGGACATTGTTGGCATGGAGGATGGCAACGGTGATCAGTCCCACAGGCAGCGCCAGCCACAGGACGTTCCAATGGATGGCGCCAGAGACGATGAACGAGGTGCCGCTCATGGGGAGCAGCGAGTAGCACAGGATGATGACCACATCGCCCAGCGCAGCATACTTCAGACGTGGATAGCACAGCGAAAGCAGGATTCCCGCGGCACCTATATATAATAAGGTGGGCCCAGTGAGCCACACGAGCAGCAGTCCGCCGATGATGGCGATGATGTTCAGGGTGAGCGAGAGCCGACGGAACTCCTCGGGGGTGAACTGTCCGTCGACGAGCAGGCGGACGCCGAAGGTGTCTTTGGCATCGACACCGCTCTTGTAGTCTGCAATGTCGCTCCAGACATTGCCGGCAGCATGAACGAAAATGATATTCACCAGCGCCCATAGCGCAAAGGCCCAGTTGACGTCGAAGCCACGGCTCCACAGCCAAGCAACGGTGACCATCACGGGCATGGCGGAAGCAGGAAAGGACCACGGACGGGTGGCAAGGATCCAGTCTTTCAGAGAATGATTCATTATTGTAGTTGTTTTATTGTTTGATAATTAGGGTTAGAAATCAAATTGCAGGCAGACGCGTACGCCATTCTTCTTCACTCCGGGATAATGGTAGTTCAGGCGGCGCACATAGTCCACGCGGATGAATTTAAAGATGTTGTGCAATCCAATGCTCAGTTCCATGTAGGGGACGTTGCTCATGGTGTGGACGATGCTCTCTCCATTGCGCGAAGGCATATAGAAGAGGTCGGGGTCGCCCGGATTCATAGCGGGATTGTTCTTGTTTGACAGGTGGCCGTAGAGCATCTTGAAGCCAATGACCTCGCGCAGCTTCAGCTTCTTCAGCAGCGGGATGCGGTTCAGCAGTTTGCCGGAGAGGTCCCACTCTGCCTGCAGCGAGGCATAGCGGTCGTTGACGAACTCCAGATTCTGAATCATATTGAACATATCACGGGTGATGACATAGGAGTTGTTGGCGACAGGCATCAGCAGCAACGGGAAGGGTGCTTTGTTCCAGGCGATGGCTCCGCGGAAGTTCAGATCGATGCGTCCGTAGGAGTTCAGCCAGATGCGCTCGAAAATGGTGATCTCGGTCGTGTTGTAGCGATACTGACTGCCCAGGACTCCCTTCAGTCCGAAGGTGTGGGCAAAACCGAAAACGGGGTTGTTATGGTTGACGTAGCGGCGACGGTGTCTCGTGGTGATAATCTCTTCGCCGGGAGCCCAGCGGAGGGAAAGCGTCAGCTCCGAGGTGTTGAGATGACTGACGACATCGTCGGCCTGTGTGTAGGCGGGGTGTTCGCTGTTGAGTGGTTGGTAGAATAATGCTCCACAAGGAGTTATGCGTGATTGCTTCCACTGGAGCTTTATATCGAGGTGGTTGTTGGTTTCGACTTCATAGCGTAGCAGCCAGTGGCGCTGCAGCATCATGTGATCGACGGGTGTCCACTTGAACGAAGTCCAAGCGTTGTCCTTGTCGCGACCGTGCTGCCACATGAGGTCGGCAGGGCTGAAGACATCTGACTGCCACTGTGCGGTGATGCTGTGGCGGGGGAATTCGATGGGAGAATACTGTTTCCGCAGGAAGGAGTATTCCACTTCGCCCATTCCATACCAGTTATGACTTCGGGTGCCGTAGGCTACATAGCCTTTGAAGAACAGCTTCGGGAGCAGCCGCGCCGTGGTCTGGGCACTCAAGCGGAAGCGCCAGCCGTCGATGAAGTTCTTCGAGATCATCGACATGATGGGGCCGATATCTATGCGGCTCTGGTTCTTTCGGAGGTTGGTCTCGAAGTTGTTGGCCACCACCGACCGGGCCATGTAGAGCCAGAAGTTGCCAAAGGTCTTCGCTGTCATCTGTTCGGCCATGTCTTTCAGGTGGCCTTCGCCCGACGAAAGGGTATCTACCCGATGACGTGCCCAAAAGGTGGAATCCTCGATGTTTGAGGTGCCTTCGCGCCGTTTGTCGCTGGGTAGGAAATAGATATCGGGAATGGAATCGGTGGAGATCTGAGTGTAGTTCGTGGCCCGATGCAGCACGACCTGCCGGTACTTCTTCAGCAGGCCGAGTTCAGCAAAGAGGTCGTCGGTCTGCAGCACGCGCTGTCCGTTGGGCAGATCGGTGAACTTCTGCTCGATAACCAGGTTGCTGATCCAGTTCACGCTGGATCGGACGGGCAGGCTGAGCTGGCACTTGTGAACTCGATAGGTGCTGTCGGCAAGGATCCAGATACGGCCGCTGAAGCCGAAGTCCTGCGGATTCTGTGGGACAAAGTTCAGCTGGTAGGTGAGCTGTCCGTCGACCTGTAGCGTGTCTTCGATGAAGAACTGGAAGAAGCTGATGGCGGCGCGCGAGGAGAGGGGACTGGTGAACTTGCGTTCGAAGAGGGTCAGCACATCGTCGTAGATATTCACATCGGAGAAGATGCTGGTTATCACCGTGTTGACATTCTCGCCTATTGGCAGCAGATCAGTGATGCCTTCGGAATTGGTGCCGAGAGTATAATTGCGTTCCAGCTTGGGATGGCGTCGCCACAGGTGCTGGGTGAGCGTCTCGGAATAGTTGATGGGGAGGATGTATTTCCCTGTCTGCTCGCAGAACTCCACTTGCCTGCGGATGAGCGGTTTCTGGAGAATTTTGATGGAGTCTATCATCTCCTGCGTGATGTTGTCGAACGCGGTGGTGATGCGCTGGTACTTGTTATATCGGAAGTAGTCGTTGTTCTCCAGATTGTGGTCGGCCTTGGCTGCTATCACCTTGCGCATCAACTCTACGGCAGGATTGCCTTTGCGCTTGTAGCGTTGGCGCTTGGGTTTCACCAGCACCTCCTTCAACTCTCGTTCCTCATAGACATCATCCTTCTGTCCCCATGCCACAGGGCACAGGGTGATCAAGAACAAGAGTAAAAGGAAACGTCGGAGCATCAGCAGGCTTTGAAGCTCATATCCAGACCCTTGACGCTGTGGGTGAGGGCTCCAACGGAGATAAAGTCGACGCCGCATTCAGCATAGTCGCGCAGGGTGTCGAAGGTGATGCCTCCGCTGGATTCTGTCTCGAAGCGGCCGCCAATGAGCTCCACGGCCTTCTTCGTGTCGGCGGGAGTGAAGTTGTCGAGCATGATGCGATCCACACCGCCGATGGCGAGCACCTGGTTTAGCTCGTCGAAGTTGCGCACCTCGATTTCGATCTTCAGGTCCTTGCCCTTTTCCTTGAGATATTCGTGGCAACGGTGGATGGCATTGGCGATGCCTCCAGAAAAGTCCACATGGTTGTCTTTCAGGAGTATCATGTCGAAGAGTCCGATGCGATGGTTCACGCCTCCGCCGATCTTCACGGCAGCTTTCTCCAGCATGCGCATTCCCGGCGTGGTCTTGCGGGTGTCGAGCACGCGGGTTTTGGTGCCTTCCAACTTCTTCACGTATTTATTGGTCATGGTGGCAATGCCACTCATGCGCTGCATGATGTTGAGCATCAGACGCTCGGTCTGTAGGAGGCTCTGCACCTTGCCGGTAACAATCATAGCAACGTCACCAGGCTTGACGTGGGCTCCGTCCTCGATGAAGACCTCCACCTGCATAGTCGGATCGAAGCGGTGGAAAACTTCTTTGGCGATCTCTACTCCGGCGAGGATGCCCTCTTCCTTGATGAGCAGTTTGCTTTTGCCCATGGCATCTGCGGGGATGCAACAAAGGGTGGTGTGGTCGCCGTCTCCAATATCCTCGGCAAAGGCGAGGTCAATGAGGCGGTCGATTAATTCCTTAACGGACTCTCCCCCCGCCCTCCCTGTTAGGGAGGGAGCGGATTGTATTGAAAGATTGTTTTCGTTCATATCTGTATAAAGTTTATTTATTAATATTTAATGATTTATGTGCTATTCTTGAAAGTATTCGCTCCCTCCCTAACAGGGAGGGCGGGGGGAGAGTCTTCCTACTCAAACCTCATTACCCTCGCAGGTTCTATCCTCGATACGAGGAAGGAGGGAAGGATGAGTACGAGCACGGTGATGATGAGAGTGGCCACGTTGAGTAGCAGAATCAGAGGCCATGAAATTTGCATGGGAACGACATCGACGTAGTATGTGGCAGGGTCGAGATGCACGAGTCCCGTATATTTCTGCAGGAGGGTCAGACCCACTCCTAAGATGTTTCCTATCAGGAGTCCGCGGCCCACCAGCAAGGCAGCAAAGTGGAGGAAGATGTGCCTGAGCTGGCTGTTGGTGGCTCCCAGACTCTTCATCACGGCTATGAAGTTTGTGCGCTCCAGGATGATGATAAGCAGTCCGGCTGTCATCGTGAACAGCGAGAGTCCAATCATCAGTGCAAGAATGACATACACATTGGTGTCCAGCAGCGACAGCCACGAGAAGATTCCTGGATAGAGTTCGCGGATGTTGTGGGTGGAGTAGGTGGCAGAATAGTGGTCCTGGGTGCGATTCATGACAGAGGCCACCTCTGCGGTCACCTCGTCCAGACGGTCGAAGTCATTGACGGTCAGCTCGGCACCTGTACATTGGTCGCTTTCCCAACCCGCCAAGTGCTGGGTGGTATAGAGGTCGGTGAACACCCAGGTGTTGTCGAATTCCCTCAGGTGGGTCTGGTAGATGCCAACCACATGATAGCGTCGGGCCTTCACTTGTTCGGAGAAGAAATAGGCAAAGACGCGGTCGCCACAATGCAGGCCGAGTTCGTTGGCAATGAGTTGGGAGATGGCGATTTCGTTGTAGGTGGTGTCCTGCAGGAAACGTGGTAAGTGTCCCTCGATGATGTGTCGGGACAGGAAGGTGGTGTCGTATTCCTCGGCCACTCCCCGCAGGCTGATGCCCTTGAAGGCCTCGTTGGTCTTCAGCATTCCGGTCTTCATCATGAAGCGCTGGGCGTGGGCTACGCCAGGAATGCGCGACAGCCGATGCAGGAGCAGTCCATCGACCACTACAGGTTGCGGCTCGGCGGAGTAGAGGCTCTGATAATTAATGACTTCCACATGTCCGCCGAATCCTATCACCTTCTCGCGGATTTCGCCCTTGAAGCCAAGGATGATGCTTACCGAGAGAATCATCACTGCCAGTCCTACAGCCACACCCCACATAGCAATCACGACGGCAGGACGCGAGATGCGCCGTGTGTCGTCGCGATGGCCAAAGAGGCGGCGGGCTATGGTGAATTCAACTTTCAACTTTCCTTTCTTCCTGGATAAGCCTCAAGGGCTTTGCGAAGTACGAAGAGGGCTCGGGTGAGGTCTTCTTTCTTCAGGACGTAGGCCAGTCGGACTTCATTGCGTCCGAGGCCGGGCGTCGTATAGAAGCCGGCGGCAGGAGCCATCATCACCGTCTCGCCCTCGTAGTCGAAGTCGCGCAGGCACCACGCACAGAAATCCTCAGCATCATCCACTGGCAGCTTGGCCACGGTGTAGAAGGCTCCCATGGGAATGGGACTGTAGACGCCGGGGATGCGGTTTAGCCCGTCGATGAGACACTTACGGCGCTCGACATATTCATCATAGACTTCGCGGCTGTATTCTTCGCCGGCGTCTAATGATGCCTCTGCGGCAATCTGTCCGATAAGGGGAGGAGAGAGTCGAGCCTGGCAGAACTTCATCACAGCCTGGCGCACGTCTTTGTTCTTGGTGATGAGTGCCCCTATGCGGATGCCGCATTCTGAATAGCGCTTGGAAACGGAATCGATGAGCACCACATTCTGCTCGATGCCTTCGAGGTGGCAGGCAGAGATGTAGGGGGAGCCCGTATAGATGAATTCACGGTATACTTCGTCGGAGAAGAGGTAGAGGTCGTACTTCTTCACAAGGTCGCGAATCTGGTTCATCTCGCGGCGGGTATAGAGGTAACCTGTCGGGTTGTTGGGATTACAAATAAGAATCGCGCGTGTGCGTTCATTTATTAGTTCCTCAAACTTCTCGACTTTCGGCAGTGAGAAACCTTCCTCGATGGTCGTAGTGACAGTGCGGATCACAGCGCCAGCCGAAATGGCGAATGCCATATAGTTGGCATAGGCGGGCTCGGGCACGATAATTTCATCGCCGGGATTCAGGCACGAGAGGAAGGCAAAGAGCACCGCCTCGGAACCGCCACTGGTGATGATGATGTCGTCGGCAGTGACATCGATGTTGTATTTTGCATAGTACGCCACCAGTTTCTCGCGATAGCTCTTGTAACCCTGCGAGGGGGAGTATTCGAGTATGGTGCGATCAATGCCTCGGATGGCGTCGAGTGCAGCTGTTGGGGTGGGTAAATCGGGCTGGCCGATGTTGAGATGATAGACATGTATGCCGCGTGATTTGGCATCATTGGCCAAGGGTGCCAGCTTTCGAATTGGTGAAGCCGGCATTTCGTGGCCTCTAACAGATATTTTTGGCATAATAATGCGGGTTGGGTTCTTAAAATCGGGTGCAAAGATAAGGCAAATAGATGGATTTATGAAGTGTTTTCACATTTTTTTAGCCAAAAGACTTGCTTGACTGAAAACTTTTGGCTTAATTTGTGCCACGAATATGCAATTTTTAAACATTTATCCATGGAAATAAGCTCTCTTTCGGGTCTGAAACGCGAAGATTTTCAGTCCACTATCCAAGGCAAGCAAACAGATTTGTTCACGCTTGTCAACAAACAGGGTCATGAAGTAAGTATCACCAATTATGGTGGCGCGCTTGTTGCCATCATGGTTCCTGACAAAAATGGCCGTTTCGGCAATGTTATCCAGGGGCACGACAGCATTCAGGGCGTCGTCGAGAGTCCCGAACCTTTCCTCTCAACGTTAATTGGCCGCTATGGCAACCGTATCTGCAAGGGAAAGTTCCAACTCGACGGTGTGGCCTATCAGTTGCCGGCCATCAACAATGGCCCCAACCACCTGCACGGAGGTCCCACTGGATTCCATGCCCGTGTTTGGGATGCAGAGCAGAAAGATGCCAAGACCCTGGTGCTGCACTACCTCTCTGCCGACGGCGAGGAAGGCTACCCCGGCAACCTGGATGTGACGGTCACTTATCGCTGGACAGATGCCGATGAACTCATCATTGAGTACAGTGCCACCACGGATAAGGCTACCATTGTGAACCTCACCAGCCACGGATTCTTCTCTCTCGCCGGCATAGCTAATCCCACTCCCGACATCATGGATTTGCAGTGCTATATCAATGCCGACTTCTTCGTGCCCATTGATGACACCAGTATACCTACGGGTGAGGTCATCGCTGTCAAGGGCACTCCCTTCGACTTCACGAAGATGCATGCTGTCGGCGACATGATAGATGCTGACGACGAGCAGACACGCAACGGTGCCGGCTACGACCATAGCTTCCTCGTCAATAAGGCCGAGTTCGGCGAACTCTCCTATGCCGCCAAGATCTATGAGCCCCATAGTGGCCGTAGCATGGAGGTCTATACCACCGAACCCGCCGTGCAGGTCTACACCGACAACTGGGCTACCGGCTATCCCGGCCAGTGCGGCAGTACCTTCCCTCGCCGCTCTGCCATCTGCTTCGAAGCCCAACATGCACCTGATACTCCCAACCAGACACATTTCCCCACCTGCATCCTGCGTCCGGGCGAGAAGTACTGGCAGAAGACTGTCTATAAATTCGGCACCGATAGCAATCAGGCTGCCAGCGGACTCTCTGCAGAGGCATAACCGAGAAAAAGCAAAACATCTTAAACCAATAAAAAACCAACAAACTATGAGTCAACAACAAAAACAATGGGGCGCAATTATTGTGATGATTGCCCTCTTTGCAATGATTGCTTTCGTGACTAACCTTTGTTCGCCAATGGGTGTCATCGTGAAGAATCAGTTTGGAACAACCAACTTCATGGCCATGATTGGCAACTACGGCAACTTCATGGCCTATCTGGTCATGGGCTTCCCCGCAGGAATGTGCATCAAGAAGTACGGCTACAAGAAGACCGCTCTCATTGGCCTCCTGGTAGGTATCACGGGCATTGTCATCCAGTGGCTCTCCGGATGGGGCGGTATGGTCGTTTACCTCATCGGTGCCCTTATCTCTGGATGCTGCATGTGCATACTCAACACGGTTGTGAACCCCATGCTGAACCTGCTCGGCGGCGGTGGCAACAAAGGTAACCAGCTGATTCAGACAGGCGGTGTGTTCAACTCCACAGCTGCCGTGGCCGTGTATATCATCATGGGAGCGCTCATCGGCGATGCTGCCAAGGCCAAGATCTCCGATGCCACACCCGCGCTGATGATTGCCCTCGCCATCTTCGTCATCGCATTCATTGTCATCTTCTTCACCAGAATAGACGAGCCCCAGCAGGCCGTGGAGAAAAAGGATGGCGTGAAAGATGAACACAGCGCTTTCTCCTTCCGTCACTTCAATCTCGGTATTCTTGCCATTGGCCTCTACGGCGGCGTGGAAATGGGTATTCCCGGCTACATCCTGCAATACCTGACCGCAGCTCCCGAAGCAGCCACCCCAGGTCTGGGAATGGATGCAGGCTACGTCGGCACCTTGGCTTCCATTTACTTCCTGTTCATGCTTATCGGACGTTTCGTGGGTGCCAGTGTCGGTGGCAAGGTCAGCACCAAGGCCATGATCACCTTTGTGGCAACGTCTGCTGTGATCCTGATTTTGCTGGGTATCTATCTGCCCACCTCATCCACCATCAGCGTGCCAGGTATCGACTACACCAATATGGCTGTTCTCTGGGGTGAAGTGCCCGTGGGCATCTTCTGCTTCCTGCTTGTGGGCCTCTGCGCCAGCGTCATGTGGGGCGGCATCTTCAACCTTGCTACCGAAGGTCTTGGCAAATACACCGCCATTGCTTCTGGTGCCTTCATGACCATGGTCTGCGGTTTCGCTATTATGGTGGGTATTCAGGGTCTCGTGGCAGACTGGACAGGCAACTATCTCACCAGCTTCTGGGTGCCACTGCTTTGCGCAGCCTATATTCTCTACTATGCCCTTATCGGTTCCAAGAACGTGAACAAGGATATCCCCGTAGATTAACTATAAACATTAAATATTAAACTAAATCCAGACCCATTGCCCCCAATGGTCTTCCCCTCAGAGAGGGGATATGAGGGGGGCCATACGAATTATGAAACTTACAATTGACGACGTTCGCAGCCGCTTTATCAAGCACTTCGATGGCAGCACAGGAAATGTCTACGCAGCCCCCGGCCGCATCAACCTCATTGGCGAGCACACCGACTATAACAACGGTTTCGTGTTCCCAGGCGCCGTGGAGCAAGGCATGATTGCCGAAATCAAACCCAACGGCACTCGCAACGTGGACGCTTATAGTATCGACCTCAAGGATCGCGTGCAGTTCTCCCTCGACGACGAGCAAGGCCCCAAGGCAACGTGGGCACGCTACATCTTCGGTGTCTGCCGTGAGATGATGGCCCTCGGAGTTCCCGTGCAGGGATTCAACACCGCCTTTGCCGGTGATGTGCCCCTCGGTGCTGGCATGAGCTCCAGCGCAGCCCTAGAGAGTTGCTTTGCCTTTGGTCTTAATGACCTCTTCGGCAACAACAAGATCGATCGGCTCGAACTCGCCAAGGTCGGACAGCGCACAGAGCACAAGTACATCGGCGTCAACTGCGGCATCATGGACCAGGCCATCTCCTGCCTCGGCAAGGCTGGCCACCTCATGCGCATGGACTGCCGCAGCGGTGAAGTAGCCTACTTCCCCTGGAACCCCAAGGGCTACAAGCTCGTACTCGTCAACAGCAACGTCAAGCATGCCCTCGTCGGTTCGCCCTACAACGACCGCCGTCTCTCCTGTGAGCGTGCAGCTGCTGCCATCCATGAACTGCATCCCGAGGTCGAGAGCCTGCGCGACGCCAGCTACGAACAGCTCGACGAGGTCAAGGGCAAGATCAGCGAGGAAGACTACAAACGTGCCCGCTATGTCATTGGCGAACGTGAGCGCGTACTTGCCGTCTGCGACGCCCTCGAGAAGGGAGACTACGAGACCGTAGGACAGATGATGTATGAGACCCACTACGGCCTGAGCAAGGAGTATGAGGTCAGCTGCGAAGAGCTCGACTTCCTCAACGACGTGGCCAAGGAGCAGGGCGTCACCGGTTCCCGCATCATGGGCGGCGGCTTCGGCGGTTGCACCATCAACCTTGTTGATGAGCACTACTACGACAGCTTCGTCAAGGCTGTCAAGAAGCAGTTCAAGGATAAGTTCGGCAAGGAACCCGTCATCATCGATGTCGTCATCGGCGACGGTGCCCGCAAGCTCTGCTAATTCTGCTTAGCAACTCCGACACTTCTCTCGTGCCCCGCAAGCCTCACCGCTGCGGGGCATTTTTTATGCAGATTGCATGGTTTTCGATAAAATAATGGAGTCTTTTGCTTGTCTTTAATAGATTTTTCGTACTTTTGTGCCGAAAATAGAATTGAAAACGTAATCTAATAGATGAATAGTATTATGAAAAAGACGGTTGCGTTTGCGCTGTTGGCATCGATAGGGATGCCGATCTTTGCGCAGGACTACTCGCTGACGGCCTCGGGTGTGGTGACAGAAATCACGTTCTACTCACCAGAGATTGTACGGGTTACGAAGTATCAGGCTTCGGATGCGTTTGGAAAGACGGATCCGAAGGTGGTGGTGACAATGACACCGCAATCGGTGAATCCCACGCTGCTGGAAGGTAGCAAGACAGATACACTGCTGACAGACAAGGTGATGGTAACCTGTACCAAGCAGACGGGTGTGCTCGGTTTCTTCCGCCCCGACGGCACCGCACTCATCAAGGAGCGCACGAAGGCCACTTTCACCAAGCGTACCTCGCATACCATTGATCCCTACACCGTTTCACAGTCTTTCAAGCTCTCCACAGGCGAGGCCATCTACGGTTTCGGACAGGTGCAGGACGGCAGCTTGAATCATCGCAATAAAAGCTACAGCCACATGATTCAGAACAACATGTCGGTGTGGATTCCTTTCTTCCATTCCACCCGTGGCTATGGGTTGTACTGGGATTTATATGGCCCTTGTGACTTTAGCGATAACTCTTCGACGGGTGCCACGTTTACGACAGAGGCGGCTCATGCCGTTGATTACTATGTGCTTGTGGGTGACGAGAATGACGGCGACGATGTGGTTCGACGTGTGCGCGAACTGACGGGTAAGGCTACGATGGTGCCGCTGTGGACCTATGGTTATTTCCAGAGCAAGGAACGCTACCAGAGTGCGATGGAGACATTAGGGGTGATGCAGAAATACCGCTCGCTGAATGTGCCTATCGACTGCGTGGTGCAGGATTGGCAATACTGGGGCGACAACAACATGTGGAATGCGATGGAATTTCTGAACTCTCAGTTCAAGAGTGATTATCCGAAGATGATTAACGGACTCCATAATGGTGGCGCTCATCTTCTCATCTCGTTCTGGGCAAACTTTGGACCTGATACCAAGCAATATAAGTACTTCAAGGAGCATAACCAGCTGATGAAGCAGGGTAATGAAATAATGACCACCACTTATCCAGGCAATTCCGGCGTTGCCATCTACAGTCCTTATCAGAAATCTGCCCGCGAGTACTATTGGAAGTGTCTCTGGGAAGGCCTTGTCAGTAAAGGCGTAGATGCCTATTGGGTAGATTCCTCTGAGCCAGACCATTATCAGGGTGGTGAGGATTGGGAGAAAACCAACGATTTCGTTGTGCTGAATAAGGACGACGAGGATAATGCCACCCTGAATCCGCATTCTCTGGAGAGTCAGCATACCTGGCGTTCGATGCGTAATGTTTTTCCATTGATGCATGCCAGTGGAGTTTATGACGGTCATCGTGCACAGAAGGACGAGCTCACAGAATCCAAACGAGTGATGATTATGACCCGTTCTGGCTTTATGGGAATGCAACGCTATGGCGCAGGCACATGGAGCGGCGACATCACGGCTTCGTGGGAGACGCTGGCTAAACAGATTCCGGCTGCACTGAACTATTCTGCCTGCGGCATCCCCAGCTGGAACAGTGACATCGGCGGCTTCTTTAACGGCGCATATCAAGGTCCAGGGCAGGATACGTACAACGAACTCTACTGCCGCTGGATTCAGTTTGGAACCTTCTGCACGATCATGCGCAGTCACGGTTCTGCCACAGATCGTGCTATCTATCAGTTTGGTAAGGAGGGCGAGAGTTACTACGACATCATCAACCGCTACATCCGTCTTCGCTATGCTCTGCTTCCTTATATTTACAGCACGGCTCGAAAGGTGCATGCAGATGATTTTACTTTTATGCGTGCAATGGGCATCGCCTTCCCCTCCGATGCCGCTACTCATGAATTGAAGGATCAGTTCATGTTCGGAAGCGATCTTCTTGTAGCTCCCGTCGTTCAGGAGCAGGCTGCTCAGCGCAGCGTCTATTTGCCTAAAGGGTGCAGTTGGACGGATCTATGGACGGGCGAACAAGTTGAGGGTGGCACTAAGGTAAAGCGCGACGTGAGCCTGGCTGTGATGCCGATCTATGTGCGTCAGGGAACCATCCTTCCTTGGGGACCCGAAGTTCAATATAGCTCTGCAAACAACTGGGACAATCTCGAAATACGCATTTATCCTGGTGCCGACGGACAATTCACGCTCTACGAGGATGATCGTGACAACTACAACTACGAGCAGGGCCAGTATTCTGAGATTCCTTTCACTTGGGACAATGGCACTCAGACGCTCACCATCGGAGTACGCCGAGGATCGTTCGGTGATATGCTCACCAGCCGCACCTTCCGCATCGTGCTCGTTGACCCTGCAAACCGATTGGGCTTGGGCCTTCAGCAGTCTGTGCGCTTCAGTAAAGAGGTTGCCTATGACGGCAGTGAGATCTCAGTTCAGATAGATAACGACCACTTGGTGGCCGAGGAACTTGCAGCTGTGCAATCCATACAGGTCAATCCCTCCACGGTGAAACTCTATCTCGGACAGAGCAAAACCATTGCCGTGAAAGCCATGCTTGAAAACGGTTCGTCACAGTTCGTAACCCTCGATGCTATTTGCGAGAGCTCGGATTCGGCTGTGGCCATCGTTCGCGACGGAATCGTCAGAGCTGGTGACCAGGTGGGGCAGGCTGATATCAACATCTCTTATACAGACGGAATGGGAACTGAGCACACTGCCACCATCCACGTAGAGGCCTCTATCCCCACGAACCTCTATGTGTGGAAAGCAACCGAATGGTATCGCAACCGCGTCTCTGACCGTTTGTCGGCCTCTGATATTTCGTGCAGCAGCAAGGAAAACACCATCACCATCACCAAGAAAGGCGCACAAAATATCGCCCTCCGTTATAGGGAACAGAAATACATGCAGCCGGGAGTGAAGTACCTCGTGGCTGTAGCTACAGAAGTTTCGAAGAATAAGGATGATTCGCAGCTGTGGCACATCAACGGACGATGGGTCAATATCGTGAATCCCTCAACCGTGAAGACCTTGAAGGACGGACGCATCATGGTCGTCTGGAATATTGACGAGACCCAGGGCTATCAACTGACGGGAGAAACCGTATTCGGCCTTACGTCCACTAATTCACAGGGACGCTCTGTCATCAGCTACGTAGGATTCTCCGCTGATCTGAAGCAGACTGAGAAGGAGCTGAATGATGCGGTAGGCATCTCTGCACAGCACACTTCAACTCATGAAACTCAGTTCATCTATGCTCTTGACGGCACCCCACGCACTCATCTCACTCACGGCTTGAATATTGTCAATATAGGAGGAAAAGTCTCAAAAGTATACAAATAAAAATAATAAAACGAATATGAAGAACCTACGTACATTATGGATGCTCGCCGCCATTCTTTTTGCCGGCCAAATGTACGCGCAGGATACAGATGCGCGACAGACGGATAATGACCTGTATGCTGCTCTCGGCACGATACCTGCTGCAGATGACACGGTCTATGTCTTCATCGATGATGAGCCTGACGCCCGTATATATTTACCTGCACCGCCCGATACGTCAAGCATGGAGTTCATGGACGACCTGCTGCAGTTCCAATGGGGCAAGGCCCAGCGCAATACACCTCGTGGAGCTCAGGCAAGCCGCGAATCGTTGTGGACTGTTGAGATGATGAGAGTCCTGATGGCC
>JAEEGL013011698.1_pt1 | contig 14573 bp, 11 predicted proteins | sample 9134231 | NCBI WGS metagenome assembly JAEEGL01 (sample SAMN16246548, study PRJNA631951) | gut metagenome | biome: gut microbiome; feature: rumen; material: fiber-attached | host: Bos | place: Iran: Karaj | collected 2018-10
GGCCTGCTCGACAAACTCGGCCTTCCCTACCACATCCTCAAGCTCTGCGGCGGCGACATCAGCTTCACCTCCGCCATGACCTTCGACTTCGAGGTGTGGAGCGCCGCGCAGAAACGCTGGCTCGAGGTGAGCTCCGTCTCCAACTTCGAGACCTTCCAAGCCAACCGCATGAAGCTCCGCTTCAAGGACGAGAATGGCAAGATGCAGCTCTGCCACACCCTCAACGGCTCCGCCCTCGCCCTCCCGCGCATCGTCGCCGCCCTCCTCGAGAACAATCAGACACCCTCCGGCATCGTCATGCCCGAGTGCCTCCGACCCTACCTGGGATTCGACGTGATTGACTGATCGCCGCCATTATCGCGTGCCGACCACCAGCTTCCTTGTCGCCACGCCGTTGGCGGTGGCCAGTCGGAGGATGTATTGTCCGGCGGGCAGGCGGCTGACGTCCACGGTGGTCGTGCGCTGGAAGCTGAAGGCCTTGACCTCGCGGCCGGCGAGGTCGGTCAGGGAGGCGCTGACGGGCGCCTCGCTGTCGAAGCGGATGGTGACCTCGCCATCGGCGGGGTTGGGGAAGAGCTCGACCTTGTGGAGGTCTTCGGCCTCGACCACCCCGTCGCTGGCCGACCAGAAGGTCAGGCGGCTGACGCCGGGGTTGACGTAGGTGGAGTCGAAGCTATAGTATTGATACCTGCACATGCTGCGCACCTCCACCGTGTAGAGGGCCTCGGTTGTCAGGTTCTCCAGCAGCATCGAGGTGTCGGTGGTCACCCGGACGAGGGTGTCGTCGGGTCCCAGCAGGGTCACCTGATAGCCGTCCCCTCCGCCGTTGTTCCAGCTGAGGAGAGCGCTCCTGCCCCCCAGGGGCATCAGCCGTAACCCCGTGGGCTTCCCGCACCGTCGCCTGTCGGGCTCCAAAATAGGGAACACATGCCCCCAGGCTTCAAGTCCTGAATGAGAATGGCCACTCGTGTCTGGAACGTGATAATTGGGTATGATTCCATTCTCAATCCCTATCCAAAATTGTGGAAATACAGGATCATTACATGTGAGAATTAGCATCCTTCTGTATTGTTGCGCATAATCATCTTCGTAGTGTGTTTCTATGTTGTTGTGTATATAAACTCCAAACATTTCCGGAACAGGCCATGGACGATGAAAGTAAATCTCGGTGCATTTTTCTCCGAATTCGAACAAATTATTATCCTCTTCGTAATTACAATTTTGACGCGCTCTGAACTTAAGATACCGTTCTGGGGCAGAGGATTCTATATATGCAGTGTCATGAAAAATAAAGTCGGAAATATATTCGAATTCGGTATCTTTCTCCGGCCAAAGCAACGAGGCGCTGACTGCAGAGTCTCCAGGTATATTACCACGAATGGATACTCCATATACTAAAGTGCCAGATTCTGCATAATTTATTGTCATCCAATCTATTGGGGTGTTCATATAACAACAAGTCGTGGTGTCATTACACCATAGAGGTCTTGCATGTCTGTAAAACAGATAGCAGTCATCACCATCCCAGATGGTGTCCTGTCCATGCAAGGAGGTTATCGCCAGCAGACCAAACAGGAAAACATGCAATCTCTTCATTTTCATCTTGAAAAACATTTAATTGATAACATTCGTGGATTGACGGAATTATTCCCTGTGACATAATCTTCAGAAGTGATTCTCCTCACAAGGGGTTCTATGACTTGATTTTGTCGAATATTATCATTTACTGAAATCTCTTTTCATACTTTTATGTTTTTTATTGTTGACAATCAGTGTATTAAGTGGTACAAAGGGGAGACCTTCATGATGCAAATATAAAAAAAATCCGAACAAAAAACAAAATAAAGAAAAAAATGATGAACTTTGTGTTCCCGCTCTGAAATCGCCCTTCCTAACCCCTTGCAACCCAGCATCAAGCCGCCACCCCCTCTTACTCTGCTCTTACTCCTCTCTTTATCCTCTCCTTATAAAAATTTTCTCCAGTAGGCAATAATAAGGTGAAGATAACGTTATGATAAGGTATAATATAAACCTAAACCCTTAGTTATCATGGCGAAGACAGAGAATGGCATACTGGACAGCTTCATCGGCAAGGTGGGCACGGTGGTGGGCTACAAGTGGAACGGGAAGGCCTGCATACGGGCCTATACCAAGGAGGTGAAGAATCCTCGCACGGCGCTGCAAGTGGCGCACCGTGAGATGTTTAAGCAAGAGGTGCAGCTGGCGGCGAAGATGCATTGGGCGGTGAGCCTCACGCTGCGCGACCTGGCGCGCGAGGCCGGCATGACGGCCTACAACCTCTTCGTGAAAGCCAACCAGCGGGCCTTCGGCTTTGCCGACGGAAGCCTTCAGGTGGATTACAGCTCGCTGCACCTGAGCTTCGGCGATGTGCCGCCGGTGGAGAACCCCGAGGCTTCGCGCTCGGAGGCCAATGTGCTGAGTGTCAGCTTCCGCCGTGGACGTGGGGCGGGAACCGACTATGTCTACCTCTATGCCTATGCGCCCGACCTGGGCGAGGGCTACCTTTCGGCACCCGTCTATCGCCATGAGAAGCGCCTGTCGCTTGCGCTGCCCGACCACTTCGGGGGCCATGCGGTGCATCTCTACCTGCTGGTGCAGCACGCCGGCGGCAACTGGGGTAACAGCCAGTATATCGGCGCTTTGACCGAAGGGGAGACGACGGAGGTGGCGCCCGAGGAAGCCCTTCCGCAGGTGCAGCAGGCCCTTTCGCCGGAGGGGACCCTGGCGCTGTCGGACGGCGGTGTCGTCGACCTCGCCACCGGCGAGGTGCTTCCCGACGGGCCCGATGGGGACAAAAAAAATAGCCGTGGGCGAGCGCCTACGGCTATGAGAAATTGAATAGTGTTTTAGGGTCTTGTTTTTTCCAAACGTTTTTTCGGTGTCGGATGCACTAGAAGTGGAATCCGATGCGGAGCATCACGCTGCCGACGGTGCGCTGTTGGCGGCCCATGCCGGCGGCTTCGTTGGCCGTTACCTGGGTGCTGGCGGCTATGTTGTCGTCGAGGGTGCCCTGGGTGTAGTCGATGGGGTGTTTGCCAAGGCCGTAGTAGTAGAGGCCTGCGCTGACATGTTCGCCGAAGTAGGCACCGGCGCCGATCATCCAGGCAAAGGCGAAGGTGGCCTTGTAGGCAAATTTGAAGTCGTCGGCGCCTTCGGAGGTAATCCAGAGGAGGTCGGTGCCGACGCCGAACTCGCCATAGGCGGAGATGTCGTCCCAGGGGAGGTCGTCATAGATGTAGCTGACACCGGCAAGGAGGGGGATGTTGAAGTAGGTCGGCGAGCTGAATTTGGCGTCGAGGTATTTGTCGCTCCATTTGCCGGAGATGGTGTTCCACATGAAGTCGATGTTAGCAAAGGGGGCCACGAGGCCGTATCCGATGTCGAAGCGGTAGCTGGCACGGTAGCCGAGACCGAAGCCGACGGTGGCGTCTTTACCCACTTGCTCGTAGGTCAGAGGCACACCGGAATTGTATGCGGTAATCAGGGTGGGGCCGTTGGAGGCGTCGCTTGCGAAGTCGCCGGTGGGAATGTTGCCGTTCAGGAAAATAGACTGGCGGAACTGGGCTTGCGCCGCGGTGCCGACACCCATAATCATGGCGGTCAGGCACAGAACTTTTACTAATCTTTTCATCGTTTGGGATTGTTTTATTGTTTTCTTTTTTTTTTATTTTTCGGTTTTCTTCTTGCGGCCGCGCTTCTTGGGTTCGCTCGACGAGCTCGCGGTGCGCGCAACGGTTTTGGCCATCTCCTCTTCGGGGATGGTGGCGTCGAGGGGCGGGTTCTCGGCGTCGAAGTATTCCTCTTCGATGCCGCGGATGTCCTCGTCGGAGGGTTCGAAGTCGTCGTCGGAGGGCTCGTCGTCGTCGCCGATTTTCTCGTAGCTGTCGAGTTCCTCGACTTCGTCGTCGCCGAAGGCGGCGCGGATTTCCTCCTTGTTGATGCCGAGGGTGAGTTTCTTCTTGCGTTTCTCGTCCTCCTCGAGGTTGGTTTCGAAGTCGCCGTGACGGAGCACGCGTTCCTTGTGGGTGGGGTCGATTTCCTCCTTTTCGAGGGCTTCGCTCAGGGGGGCGAACTCGTCTTCCTTGCCGCTGTCGTCGTCGTCGTCGAAGAGGGCTTTGTCGAGGTCCTCGCCGAGGGGGTCGATGCGCACTTCGAATTTCACCATGTAGTTGGTGTCGTCGGTTTCGAAGGGGACGACAAAAATAGTTTCCCCGTTGGGCTTGACGAAGCGTTGCAGGAAGTTATTATAGCCGTCGGGATAGGCTTCTTTGAACTTTTCCTTCAGGTCTTCGGACAGGTTTTTGTAACTGACTATCAGGTTCTTTTTGTGTTTTTTGGTAGTTGCCATAGTAGTTTGATTTTGGTGCAATAATAGTAAGTTATTTTGATATGGCCAAATTTTTTTTATGCCACCACGATGGATTCGTCGTCTTCGACCCTCAGGTTGTTCATGATGAACTCGCGTCGCTCGAGGGTGTTCTCGCCCATGTAGAAGGAGAGTACGCCCTTGGTGTCGAAGTCTTTGTGCAGGATGACGGGGTCGAGGCGCATGTCTTTGCCGATGAAGTTCTTGAACTCGTCGGGGGAGATTTCGCCGAGACCTTTGAATCGGGTGATTTCGGCCTTGGGGGTGTCGTGGATGGCGGCGATGCGCTCGTCGTCGGTGTAGCAGTAGGTGGTCTTCTGCTTGTTGCGCACGCGGAAGAGGGGTGTCTGGAGGATGTAGACGTGGCCCGTTTGGATGAGCTCGGGGTAGAAGCGGAGGAAGAAGGTGAGGAGGAGGAGGCGTATGTGCATGCCGTCGACATCGGCATCGGTGGCGATGACGACGTTGTTGTAGCGGAGGTTCTCGATGCTGTCGTCGATGTCGAGGGCGTTGTGGAGGAGGTTGAGTTCCTCGTTGCGGTAGACGTCGGCCTTGGAGATGGAGTAGGTGTTCTTGGGTTTTCCGCGGAGGGAGAAGACGGCTTGGGTGTCGACGTCGCGGCTCTTGGTGATGGAACCGGAGGCCGAGTCGCCCTCGGTAATGAAAATGGTGCTCTCGAGTCGACGGTCGTGGTTGGTATTGTAGTGCACGTGACAATCGCGGAGCTTGCGGTTGTTGAGGCTGGCTTTTTTACCGGCCTCACGGGCTACCTTCTTGATGCCGGCGATATCCTTTCGTTCCTTCTCATTGGCATTGATTTTCTGGAGCAAGGCATCGGCGGTCTCGGCGTGCATGTGGAGATAGTTGTCGAGGTTGCTGCGCAGGATGTCAAGGATATAGGTCTTGAGCAGTGGGCTGTCATAGTTTCCGTCTTTGTCGGGCGGAGCCATGTGGGTGGAGCCCAGTTTGGTCTTGGTCTGGGCCTCGAAGACAGGCTCTTGGATACGCACGCAGAGGGCGCAGACGAGGCCTCCACGGATGACCTCGGGGGAGTAGTCTTTCTTGATGAAGTCCTTCACCACACGGGCGTAAGCCTCGCGGAAGGCGCTTTGGTGGGTGCCGCCCTCAGTAGTGTGTTGGCCATTGACGAAAGAGTAGTAATAGTCGTTGGATTGACCGTTGATATGGGTGAAAGCGGCCTCAAAGTCGCCCTCCTTGATGTGAATGATAGGATAAAGAGGGTCGCTCTGGAGGTTGTTCTCCAGTAGGTCGAGGAGGCCGTTCTTGGAATAGTAGCGTTTGTCATTGTAGTACATTGTCAGGCCTCGGTTGAGGTAGCAGTAGTTCCAGATGCGGCGTTCGACATATTCGCTGATGAAGTGGTAATTGCCGAAGAGCTTGCTGTCGGGAATGAATTCCACCAGCGTGCCAGTTTCGGAGACGGCGCTGTCAATTGCAATGATGCCGGTGTCATCGGTGACTTTTCCTTCGGAGAATTCAGCGATACGGGTCTTTCCGTCACGAATTGACTGCACTCGGAACCAGCTACTCAAAGCGTTGACGGCCTTGGTACCCACGCCGTTCAAACCTACCGATTTTTGGAAGACCTTGCTATCATATTTAGCGCCAGTGTTCAGTTTGCTGACAGCGTCGACCATCTTAAGCAGCGGGATGCCGCGACCGTAGTCGCGGATGGAGACCTTGCGCTCGGCGAAGTTGATTTTTACTTCAATCTTTTTGCCGAACCCAGAGGTGTACTCGTCGATGGCGTTATCGATAACCTCCTTGATGAGGACGTAGATGCCGTCGTCGTGAGAGGAGCCGTCGCCCAGTTTGCCGATGTACATGCCGGGACGGAGGCGTATATGTTCCATGTCCTCGAGGTGGACGATGGAGTCGTCGTTGTATTCGATAGGGGATAGGAGGTCTTCCATGAGTGATAAGTGTTTGGTGTTTAGCTTTATTCTTCGTCGAGTTTCATTTCGGATGTGATGGCATAGCCAGTCTTCTCGCCATCAGTGACGGGCTCGCCGGTGGTAACGGAGAACTGACGTTCATTGACACCCTGTTCAACAAGGTAGCGGCGCACGATATCGTTGCGGAAAGCGTATCCGCGAGCCACGGTGTCGTTGGCGGGAGCGGGCATGCGTTGTTCAAGGGTGAAGTGGACAAGTGTATCACTCTTAGCGATGGTGGCGAGGTCGCCGAGGATATGATATTGCTCAGAAGTGAGCCCCCGTTGGTCGGCCTCAATCTCAATGAACTCGAGATTGTCGTTGCCGAAGCCGAAAACATTGCCGAGGGCGCGGAGGGGCGAGGTGGCCACCTTGACAAGTAGGTTGCCGAGTGTTTTCCACACAATTTTCATGTAGCTGAACTCGGGACTGTCAATATTGCCCTTGACGGGGATATCGAAGAGTATCTTGTCGTCCTTGTCTTTGAGGATATAGAGGGCGGTCTTGAGGGGTAGCTTCTGCTGGGGATCGACGTCTTTGCGGCGACTGCCGACCTGAGCCTTGTAGATGTCAATCTTGTTCTTGCCGTTGAGAATGCTGCTCTTGATGGTGTTGTGTGAGGTGAGACTGAAGATACCATCCTCGATGGGCTGGCCGGTATAGTAGACCGACCAAGGGGAGAGTTGCTTCATGTCAAGACCTTTGATGGCGATGAAGAGATCCTGGTGTTCTTTCCAGTGACTGATGTCGCCGGTCCATTTCACCAATAGGTGGCCGCCGCCAGGCAGGGTGGCGCGGAGCTTGGCGTTGTTGTTGCCGTTGAGGGAGAGGTCGGTGGCTTCAATATTGAGGTCGGTTATGGGGAAAGAGAAGAGGTCGGGCAGTGTATGGTCATTGTAGGTGAGGTTGGCGTTGGTGACAGCAAGGCTGTGGAGATTGAGGGTGAGGGGGGCGGAGGAGTTCTCGGTGTTCTCGGAGTTCTCAGAACTCTCAGAACTCTCGGAGTTTTTTATCAGGCCGTCGATATTGCTGTGGTCGGCCCACTGGTCATAGCGGGCGGTGAAGCCGTCGAGTTTCAGGCTCTGGATGTCGTAGCTGTTATCGTCGAGGTTGATGTTGTTGACGGCAACATCAAGGCGTTTCCATCCTGCCAGTGTGCCGTTCTGGTCCTGCAGGTCTACGCCCGTCACCGCCACAGTGCCGCCAATGCGGCTCTTGGTAATTTCGCTAACGTTGCCTTGGGCTTTGAGGTGGATGTCGACGTTGCCGCCCAGTTTCTGGTAGTTGAGAATGTCGGCGATGATGGGGTCGAGGTTCTTGATGTTGAATTTCTCTAGGTTGACAGCGAGGTCGTAAGTGCCCTGCTTCTCGTGGTAGTTGCCGTTGATATTCAGGTGGCCGCCTTCGGTGAAAGCGATGTTGAGACCGCCCTCACTGGCTTGATCGCCGCCAAATTCGAGGTTGGGAACCAGAAGGTTGATGTCGGGCAAGTGCCACTGCTTCTTCTCAGTGAGGTCGTTGTAGTGTATCTGTGCGTGGCTGATGCGGATGTTGTGCAGCTTGATGACCCACTCGCTCGGCGTGGTGTCCTGCACCTCTTCAGTGGTGTCGGAGGCGAAGTGGTCGAGCATGCTCTGGAAGTTGAAGGTCTCTCCCTGCTTGAGTACGTTGACGTTAAGTCCGGTGAGGGTAATGTGTTCGAGCTCAACGGTATTTCCGAGGAGTTTGAAGAGGCTGGCTTTAGTGTCGAGGGTGTCGAAACGGGCGAAGACATCCTTGCCGTTGTCCTCGTAGAGTGTAAGTCCGAGGATGGCTACATGGCCGCTGTAGACGTTGATGGTGACGTCGTCGACATGCACCTCGCGACCTACCAGTTCCTTGCCGTGACTGTTGATGTAGCTCTTGGCGATGGGCGATATGAGCAATGTTGCCAATAGGATGATTCCCAGTAGTATGCCTACCACCCATAGGACTATTTTCCAAGCACGTTTCATATATGGTATATATACAATATTACAGACAACGGAGGGTGGTTGTCTTTATTGTGTCGCCTTTGACGTTTTTATAAAAAAACTTTATTGTGAGGTTGACACAATATTTTCCGGTTGGTGACGTTAAAGACATATTAAACTGAATAAAAAATGAGAAAGATAAGTACTTGCGTCATGATGTTTGTGGCTGTCGCTATGTTGGCGGTGGCATGCGAAAAGGCCGAAGAACCTATAGTTCCTGAAGCCAAGTTGGTTGGAGCATGGACGGCACCACTCTCGTCAACCGACGAGATAATGCACGACCTCGGTGGCAAGAACTTGGTAATAAACCCGAACCATACGGCATCCTTCAGTTATTTGTCGTTCAAGAACTGGAAAATTGAAGGCGATGTTTTGACGATGACCAACTATACGGGAGAAGGTGTGAACCGTCATGTCGAGGTTCTGCGTTATACCATCAATAATTATACCGACACCTCGATGCTTCTCACGGGTAGGTATATCTATGCTGTGGGCGACAGCGTCTACCGTGAGGGCGATTTTAGTGGCTTGTACAAGAGGGATAAGAGCTATCCGGTACAATAATCTTTTTTATTCATAGAAGTGCATCTCCTTGAGGTACTTGTACACCGGTTCGGTGAGCAGGTATCGCACGTCCTTGTGTGCGGCAATCTGTTGCCGGATGTAGCTGGAGGAGATGTCCATCATCGGTACGTCGACCATGGTCACGCTAGGGTGTGAAGCCAGTGTACAGTGCTCTGTCCCGGGACGGGGATAGACGAGGAGGCGGTAGTGGTCGAGGAGGTACTCGTAGTTCCGCCAGCGGTGGAAAGAGTCGAGGTTGTCGCTGCCCATGACGAGGCAAAATTCGCGGTCGGGGTATTTCTCCTGCAGAGCCGCCAATGTAACAACGGTGTAGCTGGGAATGGGCAGGTGCATCTCGATGTCGCAGACTTTCAGGCGGTAGTTGTCGTCGATGGCTCGTTGCACCATCTGCAGGCGGTGGTGGTCAGCGAGGAGGGTGATGCGTTCTTTCAGTGGGTTCTGGGGCGAGACAACAAGCCACAATTCATCGACACCTTCATGCTGCAACATCGAGTTGGCAATAATCAGATGCCCCACATGTATGGGATTGAACGACCCGAAGAACAGCGCGGTTCTCTTCATTACTAACGCATTAAACGCATTAATAATATTTATACGCTGTCTCGATTTTGATGTGGCGGAGTTTCTGGCCTTTGAAGGTGTAGATTTCGGCCACTTCATTGGCACCGGAGATGACCTTCAGCACCTGCACGTCGGCGGTGTACGACTTGGGATATTTCTTGAAGAAGACCTTGAAGACATCATCTTTCGACATGCCCACACGTAGGCCGTTAGCCAACACTACCTCGGAGTCGTTGATGCGGCCGTCAAGGAGCTCTACTTTGCGAGTCCAGATAGAGTAAAAGAGGTCGAGGTAGCTGTCGTCGAGGCGTTTCAGTCGGTTGACACTCACCTCCATGGAGTCGAGGTAGCGACGATAATCGCTCTCGCGGTACCAGTGCAGCTGGTTGTCAGTCATGAAGTATTCGATAGAGTCCCACTCACCGAAAGGATAGATGACCTGTCTGGCCAGCGAGTAGACGGTCATGGTGTCGGCATATACCTTGATGTCCTTGATTTGATATTCGGGACGGCTGAAGTTCATCATGCGCATGGCTTTGGCACGCGAGGCCACCTGCTGAGAGAAGGCTATGGAACTGCACAGCATCAAGGCTGCAAGGGTCAGTATACGTTTCATCTTATTACAATAAATTTACAATGTAACGCGGGATGCAACGTTTTATTGCATCCCGCGTTACTTTTTTTATATTATTCTATACCCTAATAGGATAGAGGTTGTTTACTTCGTCACGCTGACACGTTGGACGGCGGTGCCACGGTCGGTGGTGATGGTGATGAAGTAGATGCCGGCAGCGAGGCTGCGGACGTTAAGCTCCAGAATGTCGGAGTTGAGGTTCTCCTGACCCATGACTTTGCGGCCCATAGCGTCGACCATCTCGAAGCTGCGGATGGCGCCCTCGGCGGTGACATAGACCATCTCAGTGGTGGGGTTGGGGTAGGTGATGACTTCCATACCAGCCTGCACATCACCGATACCGGTGGTGGGATCGTCGCCAGTCATGAGGTAGCCACTCTTGGTGGCGTTGGCAACGGTGCGATGCATCATGTCGGGACCGTAGTCGTTGACAAAGGCAATGAGGCGGCACTTGTTGGCGCTGAATTTGGTGGGCAGGGTGTAGGTATAGGTCTTGCTGTAGGTGCTGCCAGCAGTGGTGCTGGTGAAGACGTTCTGGTCGCCCCAGACATTGGAGACACAAGCGCGGATAACGTGGTTGTGCTCATAGTGCTGAATGTAACTCTGGGTCGCAGCGTCGGCCTGGACACCATAGATGCCGTCCTGGGTGATGTAGAGCGAGAGGCGAGGCTCGGTGCCAGCAAAGTCGCTGACGAACGAACCGCTGACGGTGACGCTCAGCTGGCGGCTCTGGGGATCATAGTTGAGGTTGCTGAGTTCGACGGTGACGAAGGCGGGAGTGCCGGTGGCATCGGTGAACTGGGCGACGATGTCGCTAACATCGCCCACGCTGCCCACCACACCACCTTCTTCGGCGCCGATGGCGAAGTCGCCGTTGCGGTCGAGGGTCATGGCGGGAGCCCAAGTGCTTGTGGTGTTATAGAGGTTCATGATTTGGTTCGACTCGCTGATGGTCATGTCGTCGGTGTTGAAACCTACGTGATGGGCCACCCAGCAGATACGGTCCTCAAAGCCGTTCATGGCCTGTTCAAGACGCTCGTGGCCACCGGGGCAGTACTGGCATTTGGCAGTGGTGAAGTGCTCGAGCAGGGAGGTGCGCTGAGTGGTGGTGGCGGGATCGTAGACGTTGGTCTCGCAGCTGGTGCTGTTGTCGCTCTCGTCAGCGTCGGTGTCGTTGTTGGGATTGCTCACGGTGATGTTCACAAGTGCCACACCGAGGGTGGTCATCTGTACAGGGAAAGTGTAGGTGTAGTTGGTGAAGGAGGCCACGTCGACGCCTGTCACATTAAGGGTCTGCTCGTCGCCACCGTTAACAGTGTAGGTCACATCGAAGGCGGCCAAAGCGGCGGAACCAGTGTTGCGGACGGTGAGGCTCACGTTGGCGTTGCTGTTCTGGGCAGTCCAGGTGGGAGCACTGGCACTGACAGCAGCGATACTGTTAGCAGCAACGGTTCTCACCTCGACATTGTCGAGGAAGATGTACATGCCGTCGGCGGTGTAGCAGGCGAAGGCCAAGTAAACCTGTTGACCGGCATAGGCACTCAGGTCGACAGCAAAGGAGTTGTTGTCAGCAGGGAGGTTGCCAAGATCGTTGAGCACCGTGAAGCTGGCTTTCTGGTTGTCGGTGGTGGAAACCATGATTTTCAGACTCTCTGCATAGGGCGACTCGGGACCATAGTTAACACCCATGATGTCGAACAGAAGCATGGGATTGGAGGTCGGCACGGTAATCTGCGGAGTAACGAGCCAGCGGTCAACGGGGGAACTCTCTTCGGTCCAGGTGATACACACCATTGCCTGCTGAAGGGCACTCCAACTGTCGTTCAGGGTGGCAGGAGAAGTGTAGTGGTTGGTCAGGCCGTCGCCATAGGTGACCCAACCAGACGGAATATTTCCGTCGGCCACATTGTTGAAGTCCTCAGAGAAAGCGGTCTGTGCTTTTGCGGCCATGCCGATGGTCAGCGCGGCAGCGAGAAATAATAATGCTTTTTTCATAATGATAGGGTTTTATTTGTTATAAATTTTGTTTCTATTTAAAATGCAAAAATACGGATTATTTTTGATATGGGGGAAATTTTTTTTCAAAAATCTTTTTAATTTTCGTATTTTTGCAGCATGAATTACGCTGCAGTTATTGCTAATAGACTGGAAATTAATCAACGACAAGTTGAAAAAACGATAGAACTTTTGGAGTCGGGTGCTACGGTGCCCTTCATCGCTCGCTACCGAAAAGAGGCTACCGGTGGTCTTAACGAGGTACAAATTGCTGCCGTCCGAGACCTGCTTCTGAAACTCAAGGAACTCGACAAACGCCGCGAAGCCATCCTCGCCTCCATCGAGGAGCAGGGAAAGATGACCGACGAACTGCGTCAGCGGCTTCTGGCCGCTGAGACCCTCACCGACCTCGAGGACCTCTACATGCCCTACCGTCCCAAACGCCGCACCCGTGCCACCATCGCCATAGAAAAGGGCTACGAGCCTGTGGCAGATGCCATCATGCGGGGACAATGGAGCGACTGGGACGATGAAGCGTTGGCTGGTGCCCGCGATATTATCGCCGAGCGTATCAGCGAGGATGCCGCCGTCCGCAACCGCGTGCGCAATGTCTTCCGCCGCAAGGCGTTCCTTACTTCGGCATTGGCGCGTGGCGTGGACGAGAACGATGAGCGCGTGGGCAAGTTCGAGAGTTGGCTCGACTGGAAGGAACCTATCCAGCGTGCCCCCTCGCACCGCATTCTGGCGCTCTTCCGTGGCGAGGATGCCGGCGTGCTCAAGGTGCACGTGAAGCCCGAGAAGGACGACGAATGCATCGAGGCTATGATCTCGCGCAGACGACCTCAAGGTAAGGCAGGCGAACAATATGACATGGCTGTGGCCGACAGCTACAAGCGTCTCGTGATGCCGAGTATCGAGACCGAGTTCCGCAATATCTTGAAGGAGAAAGCCGACCGCGAGGCTATCTGCGTCTTCGCCGAGAACCTCCGCCAACTGTTGCTGGCAGCTCCCATGGGACAGAAGCGCACCCTGGCCATCGACCCGGGCTTCCGCACCGGCTGTAAGGTGGTCTGCCTCGACGCTCAGGGACAACTGCTGCACAACGAGACTATATATCCTTTTACTTCGGTGCGCGAAGAACGTGCCGCCGTCAACAAACTAGAAGCGTTGGTGGAAGCTTTCCAGATAGAGGCCATCGCCATCGGTAACGGTACCGCTGGCCGCGAGACCGAAGAGGTGGTGCAGCGTTGCCACTTCAACCGTAAGGTCATCGCCGTGAGCGTCAGCGAGGCCGGCGCTAGTGTCTACAGCGCCAGCGATGTGGCTCGCCGTGAGTTTCCCGACTACGATGTCACCGTGCGTGGGGCCGTCTCCATCGGTCGCCGACTCATGGACCCCCTCAGCGAACTTGTCAAGATAGACCCTAAGAGCATCGGTGTGGGCCAGTATCAGCACGACGTCGACCAGAAGATGCTGGCCGAAAGCCTTGGTGACACCGTGGAGAGTTGCGTCAACAGTGTGGGTGTGGAACTCAACACTGCCAGCCGCGAGCTGCTCAGCTATGTCAGCGGCATTGGGCCTGCTTTGGCCGATAAGATTGTGGCGCATCGAAACAAGAACGGGGCTTTCGCCTCGCGTGAGGCTCTGCATGATGTCAAAGGCCTCGGCGACAAAGCCTTCGAACAATGTGCGGGCTTCCTCCGCGTGCGCGAAAGCGCTAATCCGCTTGACCACAGTGCTGTCCACCCCGAGCGCTATGCATTGGTGGAGAAGATGGCCGCCTCGGTGGGTGCTGACGTCGAGACATTGATGAAGGAGAAGGAGCTGCGCTCAAAGATTGCGCTCCCCGATTTTGTCACCGACGACTGCGGCATGCCAACACTCAAAGATATCATGAAGGAGTTGGAAAAGCCCGGCCTAGACCCTCGCGCCAAGTTCGAGGTCTTCGAGTTCGACAAGAACGTGACCCGCATCGAGGATGTGCAGGAGGGAATGGTGCTGCCCGGTATCGTCACCAATATCACCGCCTTCGGTGCTTTTGTCGACATCGGCGTGCATCAGGACGGCCTTATCCATGTCAGTCAGATGGCTAACCGCCGCGTCAACGACCCCAACGAAGTGGTGCACCTCCATCAGCACTTGAAAGTCAAGGTGCTGGAGGTGGATCTCCGTCGACATCGCATCAGTCTTTCGCTGAAAGGAATAGAATAAAACAAGAATGGCCACCCGGAAGGATGGCCATTCCTTTACTGATGTTTTACAGGTTAGAGCTTGTCGTTCGAGCCGAGCACATTCACAATCTTGTGGATGTACATCTTCTTCATGCTCTCGCGGGCAGGCTTGAGGTACTGGCGCGGGTCGAAGTGGTCGGGGTGCTCGGCCATGTGCTTGCGGATGGCGGCGGTCATTGCCAGGCGGCTGTCGGAGTCGATGTTAATCTTGCA
>JAEEGL015061764.1_pt1 | contig 14573 bp, 14 predicted proteins | sample 9134231 | NCBI WGS metagenome assembly JAEEGL01 (sample SAMN16246548, study PRJNA631951) | gut metagenome | biome: gut microbiome; feature: rumen; material: fiber-attached | host: Bos | place: Iran: Karaj | collected 2018-10
AATGGACGTAGCCAACGCTTCTCACTATGACGGAGCTACGGCTGCCGCAGAGACCATTCCCATGTGCGTGGACCGCAAGCACAAGACAGCTTACGTTTCCGCCACCACTCATCCCGGAGTGATCCAGGTCATGAAGACCTATTGCTTCGGCTCCAACACCAAGCTGGTGGTCCTTCCTTCCAAGGACGGAGTCACAGATGTGGATGCCCTCAAAGCAGCATTGGCAGAAGACAAAGAAGCCGCCTGCTTCTATCTGCAGCAGCCCAACTTCTTCGGTATCTTCGAGGATGCTGATGCCATCGGCGAGATCGTGCACGCAGCCGGCGCCAAGTTCGTAATGGGTGTAAATCCCATCGCCCTCGCCATCATGAAGACTCCGAGAGAATGCGGAGCTGATATCGCAGTAGGCGACGGACAGCCCCTGGGAATGCCCATCGGATTCGGCGGACCTTACGTCGGATTTATGGCTGCAACGTCCGCAATGATGCGTAAGCTCCCCGGCAGGATCGTAGGCGAGACCACCGACGATGAAGGACGCCGCGCTTACGTTCTGACCCTTCAGGCCAGAGAGCAGCACATCCGTCGTGAGAAAGCAAGCTCCAACATCTGCTCCAACCAGGATCTCTGCGCATTGACCGCTTCCGTTTACATGGCGGCCATGGGTGCTGAAGGAATGGCCGAAGCAGCAAACCAGAGCATGGCCAAGGCTCATTATCTTCAGGCAGGGCTTGAGAAGGCAGGCTTCGCCCCCGTATTCAGCAAGGAATTCTTCAATGAATTCGTAACGAATTGCCCCGTGGACGATGACAAGCTGATGAAAGCCCTGGCAGAAGCAAGTATTTTGGGCGGTCTTCCGATCGGCGACGGAAACATCCTCTGGTGCGCTACAGAAAAGAACACTAAAGCAGATATGGACAAACTCATCTCCATAGCTGGAAAACTGTCAGGAAAGGAGGTCTGAGCTATGAATCTGATATTTGAGATCGGTAAAGAAGGACGCGGTCTTACGCTGCTTCCCAATTGCGACGTGCCTCAGACAGAACTTCCCGAAGGACTGAAGCGTCAGACAAAACTTCATCTTCCTCAGCTCTCCGAGAATGAGATCTCCAGACACTATACCAAGCTGGCCCAGCGCACCCACGGTGTGAACAACGGATTCTATCCTCTGGGTTCCTGCACTATGAAATATAACCCCAAGGTGAACGAAGCTGCCGCTTCCCTCAAAGGATTCCGCGGTATCCATCCTCTTCAGGATGAGGATACGATCCAGGGAGCCATGGAGGTAATGGACCTTACCGAGACCTACTTAGGCGAGATCCTCGGCATGGATGCATTTACCCTCCAGCCAGCAGCAGGCGCTCACGGCGAGTTCACCGGACTACTTCTCATCAAGTCCTATCATGTGGACAGAGGAGACACCAAGCGTACCAAGATAATCGTTCCTGACTCAGCTCACGGAACCAACCCCGCCTCAGCTGCAATGTGCGGCTATGAAGTCGTAAGCATCCCTTCCGCAGAAGACGGTTGTGTAGATCTTGACGCTTTAAGAGATGCAGTTGGAGAAGACACAGCAGGTCTGATGCTTACCAACCCCAACACAGTAGGTCTTTTCGATAAAAACATCCTGGAGATCACCAGGATCGTCCACGAAGCAGGCGGACTCTGCTACTACGACGGAGCCAACCTGAACGCCGTAATGGGCCAGGCAAGACCCGGCGACATGGGCTTCGACTGTGTACACGTAAACCTTCATAAGACATTCTCCACGCCTCATGGCGGCGGTGGTCCCGGTTCAGGTCCCGTAGGATGCAAAGCATTCCTTGCCCAGTTCCTTCCCGGAGAAAGAGTAGAAGGAAATCCCGAAGATGGCCTTACTTTCGAAGTCGCTGATAAGACAATGGGACTCGTCAAGCAGTTCCACGGTAACTTCCTTGTCATCGTTAAGGCTCTTACCTATATCCTTACTCTTGGTAAAGAAGGCATTCCTGAAGCATCCGCCAACGCAGTTCTCAATGCAAACTACATGAGAAAGAAGCTGTCAGCCAAATACGAGATGGCTTATGATACCACCTGCATGCATGAATTCGTTATGGATCTGAGCGAGCTCAAGCACAGGACCGGCGTATCCGCTCTGGATATAGCCAAGGGCCTTCTGGATCATGGCATCCATCCGCCTACAATGTACTTCCCTCTCATCGTTCACGAAGCTCTCATGGTAGAGCCCTGCGAGACAGAGCCTAGAGAAGTCATGGACGAGGCCTGCGAAGTGCTCCTCGATCTCTACGATCAGGCAGAGAAGGATCCCGAATATCTCCACGGAGCCCCGCACCACGCGGTGATCGGCAGACCCGACGAAGTCGGAGCAGCACGTAAGCCTGTGGTAAGATATACTTTTGAAGATTAAAACTAAGGAGATGTCCCCAAAGATGGTATTTCACATCTTTGAGGGCATCTCCCTTTTTTCCTTTCTGGTCGGTTGGCTTCATATAACAGCTGAAGTGTATCAACCTCTTTGTCATCATCCCTCCCGAATAAACGCCCAGGGAGCATTCAGATGGCTGTCTCTTGCATCTGTATAATCAGTCTTCCACATGTCATCATCTATAGCAGTATAATAAAGGATATAACGGTCTTCACCATGATCCTTACCATCTGATCCTGTATATTGCCAGTACCTGTAACTGAGATTAAGAACTAAAGAAATGCGACCATCGGAACCGTGCCATGAGTAGCTTCCATATTCTCCAAGTTCTTTAGACAGATCCTCCTCATTGTCATCTTTCGTATAACCTTTGTATTGGACGCCTGCATTCTTTAATCCTGAAACATAGTTCTCAAGTTCCGTAGGATCGATTCCTTCAATGGTAATATTTAATACTCTGACCGTTCCCTTGGAGCGGCTGCCGTTAACAGAGGCGTAGACATCTTCCAGGTCCACTTGTGTAATGTCTCCTTGTCCTTTATACTCCAGATCCTCTGCCAGAAACTCCGTCTCCGGCCATGAATACGTTACCGGATCCGTACCATCAGTACCGATATTGATCGTTACCGTTGTCTTCAATGCGATAAAAATGCATATTATGCTTATGATCCACGGAAGATATTGCTTTGCCTTCATATTCATTATTGCTCCCCTTTTGTTGCTCCATCATTATAGATAATGACTTTTTTCAAAGCTCTGGGAGCAAGTAAATACTATGCTCCCTGAGCTTTTATATTATTAATTATTTATTATTCTAATGTGAATGCCTTGATCAAGAATCCGTCTCCTGTCTCTTCCAAGATCAAAGTCCTGCCACGGTCATCTTTCAGTGTAATGATGTTTTCGTTTTTCTCACCGCTTACAGCTTCGAAGCTTCCGGGACCAAAATCACTAGTAAAATTATAGTATGCATTTGTTTCATCTACATATACAAGTTCTGTATTTCCTTCAGGGATCCCATTTAAATCTGAAGTTGTTATACCTGCATACTTATTAAGTAAAGCATCCACATCAGCCTTTGCGAATTTGTGGATCGGTGTAGGATAGTCTTTGAGATCGTCAGGCATATTTCCATCTCCAGATGTTGCTTTGATGTCTTGGTACTCTTCTTCATCTTCTACAAGAGTTCCTACAGGGCAATACTTGAGAAACTTCACCAGATCAATATTTTCTGGCTTATCATAATATGACGTAAAAAAGCAGCTGATCTCACTGGCATCAGTATTACCTTGTTCATCCGTAACAATTGGCTCAAAAAGGCTATTATACGAATCCAAAGCTTCTGCTGTCAGTTCTTCAGGTTCCAAAGAAGTTGCAGGCTCCTCATTGCTGGTTTGTCCGCAGCCTACGGTAAAAACCAGCACAAACAATACTGCCAACAGCATCAAAAACAATAATTTAATTCTTTTGACATCCATTTCTCTCCCTCCTTAAATTTATAATTTATACCAAAACTCAATTTTTAGCTAGTGAATTGGTGCTACCTTCTGTTGATTTGACATTTATCCATTGGCTCTTCTGTCACAGGCTCATCAAGATCAGCAGCAAATGCCATAACTGTTCCGGATAATACCATAGTCATGCAAAGCAGCACTCCGATGAGCCTCTTAATGTTAATTGGTTTCATTTTTAAAACCCTCCTTGAAATTATATAGTAATATCATTTTGACCTTCTATATATAACAACTCGGGTTTTCGTAAAAGTGTGACAAAGTTTTTGAAATACACCTCATATTTTTTCTATTGATAACAACTTCCCGGCTATCTCCGATTTAGTCGTAACATCAAAAATAATTTCCCTATGCTTCTGCTTATTATGCTATAATATGGGAGGCGGTTTAATATTTCTTGACTACAAGGTGCAAATATGACGGATAAATACGAATATGCCGTTGAGTTATGGCAGAAAAGAGAAATTAAGAACGATGCAGAACTTGCTGAAGCCCTTAACGGACACAGCATTGCTTTCGCGTATCATTCCGGTAAGATCGAGAACCCAATGATAACATATAACGATACTCGGGAGATCTTCGAGCATGACGGCGTCACTTCTTACACGGGAGATCTCCGGACATTGTTTGAGATCAGGAACGCGAAAGAGGCGAGCGAACTGTTGCTGAATGCTTTCAATGTCCGGCATACCCTGGATGAGGATCTGGTCAAATGCTTTCATCTCAAGCTTACCCAGAATACATACGACACGCGCCGCTGGCAGCTGGGTGAGCGTCCCGGAGAATATAAAAAACATGATTATATCACCGGCAGATCCGAAGTCGGTGCACCCCCGGAAGACGTACAGGAAGAAATGGCAGAACTTCTGGAGGAAATGGCTGAATTCCCTAAAGAAAAAGCTCTTGCAGCAGCTGCTTATTTCCACGTTAAGTTTGAGAATATCCATCCCTTCGCAGATGGCAACGGCAGAACAGGGAGGCTGATCATGAACTACATATTGCTTCTGAACGATCATCCTCCTATTATAATCCACGAAGAGGACCGTAAAGAATATTATGCCTGTCTGGAGGCCTGGGACGAGAAACAGGATCTCGATCCGATGATCACTTTTCTTAAGGAGCAGACAGTGAAGACCTGGGAAAAACAGATACAGAAAGCCTGATCCGACCTCACCTGCGAAACAAATGCCCCGATGGGCCGGCGCAAGCCGGCTCGTCGGGGCATTGCCGCCTGTCGGTTTTATTTTTGCATAGTTAAGGCGATTTCTCAGTAATCACTCCTCAGGTATAAATGCCCATGGCGCATTCAGATGTTAAAGATATATCGTTGTCTTTTAACCGTAGCCAATCTGCAGAATCAAGGACATAAACAATATCATGCTTCTACTTTTTTTGGTTATATATATCACCCAAAATGTATATTGATGGCAGGAAAAAGAAAACAAGACATATAAGGTATGATTCATCTCCCAATGCGCTGTCAATTAAAAAGCCTATGTAACCTAAAATTATCGATATTATTGGTAAAGCAAATTTCATTCTCGTCACCTTGTTTATTATCTTTCGATTGAATCGGTATCTTCATTTCCATGCATAAATGAAACTACAGGCTTGAAGTTAATGGTTAATCCATCTTTGCCAAAGCTAACTGATGGGATAGCATATACTATCATATGCCCATAATTTCCAGCTGTGTTGACAGTTCGATTATTTCCTGTTTTTTTCCAGGCGACATACATAGAACCCGACATCGCATACCATTTATGCTTATCATCACTATATGAGTTAACCATAGGAATTTGACTATATACTCCTGTTCCAGCACTATTTGTGTCCTGATTAACCGTAATAGTTTTTCTTGTATTGCTTTTTTTCCCATCTTTGTAGTAATTTATAGTAGTTTTATTATAACTGGAATTCTCATTTCTATAAAAACTCTCATTAGTTGTTACTGCAACTTCATCTATTAGTGTCTGTATAGGTACTGCAGACCAATTCCAAGTTAATTTTGTTTTTAAATAGCTTATCTTCTTTTTACTGTTATATTCAAGTTTTACAGCCTTCATATTATATGTGCATTTCCCTAAGGTGTTTCTTAATATTATTTCTTCATTGTTTGTATTTTTGATTTCATTTATTTGTTGACTGTTTAATCCCCTTTCTATTAATTCCTCATCTGAGCTGTTTTTTATTTTATATGCAATCTGTGCTAAATCTATATTCCTCAACTCTTCTATCTGTTCATCAGAAAACCCAAGTTTAGATAACTCCTCATCTGTTTTAGACTGCATACATTTAATGTAGTCATACTCACTTATTTCCCAAGTTGTTCCTGTCTCAGGTTCTTCGATACTGGCGAATGCTGATGTAGTAAAACTCATAGTTAAAAGCAATAAAACACAAATTGAGATTATTCTCTTCATTTCTTTTCCCCTTTCGATCATTATTTCGTATACTTCACACTTGAACTGTTGACTGTTATGGTCTCGTAGTTTGCTCCGCTATAGACCTTGAACACGGCATGAGTCCGGTACGTGCCGTTTGCACAGTTACCTTTGGTGCAGCTAATGGTGAGCGACAGCGAATTGGTGCTGCCTTCGGTAGATTTTACATTAGTCCATTTACCTCCGCTGTACCTCTGCAAATAAATTGTACCTGTAAGTTTAGTTGCTACATCTTTATACCCTTTAATAGAAGCATAAAAGCTAGCAGTTCCGTTTGAAATCGAAAGATACGCCTTTGGGCTGTATCCATACTGATATTCATCAACGGGATCCTCTGTCACAGGCTCATCAAGTTCAGCAGCAAATGCCATAACTGTTCCGGATAATATCATAGTCAGGCAAAGCAGCGCTCCGATGAGCCTCTTAATGTTAATTGGTTTCATTTTTAAAACCCTCCTTGAAATTATATAGTAAGATCATTTTAACCTTCTATATATAACAACTCGGGTTTTCGTCAAAGTGTGACAGAAAAAAGCAAAAATAATATTATTTTTACATATACATCATTATTCAATGCTTTCTGCCATTTTTAACAGAATATCATAATCACAGTCGCCACTTAATTCGAAAAGGTAATATCCATTATCCCATAATATATACCATTCACTATACTTTTGGTAAGTAAAACCTCTATGTCCTTTTATTTCTATTTCCTTTATTTCAGCCTCACCATCTACATTGAGCCCTAGACTTTCCACTTCGCTTTGGTCAAAGATAATACTGTGACCACTGCTATCTTCATACTGAATTTCATATATAGCATTCAACACAATCTCCTCCAACACTATCTCAAACCCCTCCGGGGTCTCTGGCTTGACCGGTACGAATTCTTCTGTTATGCTGTCAGGAGCTGTTTGCTGGAAGTGGAATGTCCACTCTGTAAAAGACTTCTTGATATTGTATATGATCTCTGGGTGCGTCAGGGCATAGGCAGTTACAGCCCCAATTACCATGAGCGCTATCAGTGCTGCCACCAGAAGTGCTCTCCTGATGCGGGGTCTGCCATGGAATTCCCATTGTGTATTTACTCTGCGATTCTCAAACCCGCTGCCATTAGAATCCAGAACTTCATAAGACTTCTTCAGGACTTCCTCCCGGTAGCCTTCAGGGAATTCGTGTGTCTTTGCGCTATAGACTTCATCATCCAGTTCCTGCCACTCCTTAATAAATGCCAGCTCCAGAGCATTTCTCAGTTTGATCTCATATTCATTCATGGCTGTGCCTCTATCATTTCTCTTAGCATCATTCTGGCGCGCTCTATACGCTTTCTCACAGCAGTGTGGCTGGTATTGAGTATTCCTGCGATCTCCTTCGCCGTCATGCCATCAACGTAGTACATATAAAGCGGCCTTCTGTATGCATCGGGAAGACTCTTTATCAATTCCGCAAGTTCGATCTCTGTATAATCATCTAAACCCCTTACTTCTTCCTGCACTTTTCTCCATTCTTCCAGAGAAGCTTCCTCGGCATCTCTCCTTCTGGCGTTTCGCGCGTGTTCTGTCCTGGCCTGATTATCCACAATAGTGAGCAAAAAATGTTTTGTAGCATCAGAGTCCAGGTCATCGATTTTGCCGAAATTTCGAGCAATTCTTATGAACGCTTCCTGCAGAACATCCAGAGCATCTTCTTCATTCTTCATATAACTCAAAGCTCTTATATACATGTGCGTGCAGTATTTATCGTAAAGTTTCCGAAAACGCTCCTGCTCCTTCGGATCGTCACCGACCAAAGTCAATAGAAATGTTAACATTAAGATCCCTTCCAAACTTCGTTAAAGATACAACGAATCTATTTTAACCTAATTGACCTGGCATATCAATGATAACTTGTTGATTTGTCCTTCTATATATAACAACTCGGGTTTCAGCCAAAGTGTGACAAACTTTTTTACTCTTGTTCTTGTTGGTTGCTCTTGCTTTCTTTCTAATGCGGTCATTATGTGTGAGGGTCCCTCAAATTGATGCTTCCCCTCTCCAGGGACACTGTCTCTGGGTAATTTCATAAACAAGTTGCGTCGCAAATATGTTTTTGCTATTTTGGTGCCTTTGTCTAAAGTGCCAATGCAAAAAAGTGTCCCTAGATGCACATTTTTTTACTTATCAGGGACCCTCGCCGAAAGCAACGCAAAATTAAATGTCCCTCATACTGTCTTTTCACAGTATGAGGGACCCCTCTGTCATAATTCGTAATTCATATGGCTATAAAATACTATGGTCACCCATGCATGTCTCTATTTCCCGGCCATGCCCGACAGATAGTCGATGAACTGCTGAGCGGTCCTTCCGGACATGCCGCCGTGGGTCATCTCCCACTTGTTGGCCTGATCCAAGAGCTCCTCTTCAGTAAGAGTGATCTCCGGATAGCGTGCTGCCAGCTCCTTCACGATGTGGAAATATTCCTTCTGTGCAGGAGTTGAGAAATTGATGGTGACGCCGAATCTTGCCACCAGCGACAGCTTCTCTTCGACTGTATCTGAGTGATGCTTTTCCAGATCCATATCGTGGGAGTCGTTCCAGGTCTCCTTGATGAGATGGCGACGGTTTGACGTGGCATATATCAGCACATTGTCAGGTCTGGTCTCCAGACCGCCCTCGATCACCGCTTTGAGATACTTGTATTCAATCTCAAAATCTTCGAAGCTCAGATCATCCATATAGATTATGAAGCGGTAGTTCCTGTTCTTGATGCCCGAGATCACCGCGGAAAGATCCTTGAACTCGTGCTTGTAGATCTCGATCATACGGAGTCCCTGATCGTAGTACTCGTTTATCAGAGCTTTGATCGAGGTGGATTTACCGGTGCCCGCGTCTCCGAAGAGCAGGCAGTTGTTGGCGCGGTGTCCGTTCACGAAGGCCTCGGTGTTATCTCTTAAGCGCTTTTTCTGGATCTCGTATCCCACAAGATCGTCCAGCATGACGCGGTCGGTGTTGTTGATGGGTATGAACTCCAGATTGTGTCCCTCTTCATGCCTGATGCGGAAGGCACGATTCAGCCCGAACATGCCGACACCGTACTGCTTGTAGAAATCAGTAAGTATATCAAACGCTTCTCCTGGCGATCCCGGATCCTCAGGATCCAGCGCGGCCAGTCTGTCGCTGATGTCCCTTACCTTCTCACTGACGTTACGGTTGTACATGTTCTTTTTCTTTGGGATGGAATGATAGTTGGTGACCGTGGTGAAACAGTCTACTCCCAGCTGCTCCTCAAGCCTGCTGAAATCATAATTCATAAGCCTAAGGAAGATCCCGAAGTCCGACTTGGCGAAGCCGTTCACTGAGCCATCCGAAGCCCCTACCTTTTCCGCAGTCAGTGTGAAAGGATTCTCATTCGTCAGAAGCAAAAACGTCAGATAGTCTCTCCAGAGGTTCTTGTTGAATCCGTAGTCGGTTCCCACCTCCAGAAGTTTCCTGATCTCACCATAAGATCTGCGCACCAGAGCGTCCTTGTCCGTCTCACCATGATCCGCTTCGTATATTATTTTGCTTAAATTCCCCAGTATGCTGTCCTCTCCGAAATTCCGGAACATGACCAGCTTGGATATTTCCTTGTACATTTTTCAGTCCTCGATCGTCTTGCAAAAAATCATCAAGTGATTTGAAAACCGCCCCGCGCATGACGGGGCGGACGCTTATTATGAACAGTTATGATCAGCCTCCTGCTCCCATACCGTAATCAAGAGCTCCGACAGGAGTCTTGTCAACGATGTATTTATAAGTTCTCTTCTCCTTGGAATACTTGACTCCGTTATGAGTCATGTAGACCACTTTAGGATATTTATTCTTGTAATATCCATCGTAGCTGTATTTCCAAGTATCCTTCGACGTCTGTTCTACCGCTTCCCCGTTTTCATCATAGGATATATTTTTGCCTTCATTCACCTGCTTGGTCAAAAGGCCTTTTTTGTTGTAGAAATACTTTGTGGTGCGCTCGTAGTCGGTCCCTTTAGTGTAGTAGGTTTCGATCTGTCCGTCACTTCTGTATGTGGTTGTTTCCTCATACCCTTTGCCTACGGTCGTCGCTTTTTTGATCTGGTTATTTTTGTAATAAGTGTAGGTAGTAGTTGAAGTTTCTTTCACGGGATCCTGATCGACATAATTGTATATGTAAGTGTGCACTACTTTCTTATCGCGGCCTTTGGAATCCAAAGTATACACGTACTTGTCTGTCAGTTGATCTTCATAATTGTAGCGCTTTTCAGTTCTCTTCTTGCTCGAATATGTGACCTTGTACCAGTTCTGCCTTTTAAGCTTATTGTCCATATCCCGGCTGTAATATTCATATTTTGTCTCACGGCCTTTGCTGTCGTAGGTATATTTAGAATAACTTCCCTTGGCCCACTTGCCGTTTTCATAATAATAATTGGTCTGTTTGGTGGTCAAACCCTTATTATTATACGTGTATGTGGTTTTGTTGCTGTTCTCACCCTTATATTTATTTATGACCGTGGTGACGTTCTTTCCTTTATATGAGTATGACGTTTCAAGTTTGGAACCGTCGTCATATTTCATGATCCTTTTCTTTATCAATCCTTTATTGTATTTCACAGAAATCGTGACGTTGTTCTTGTCATCTACTTTCTCCGGGTTATCATAGTTTCTGTTATAGTTTATGCTCTTATGCGTTTTAAGATATCCGCCCTCATACTCTCTTTCCCACTCGCTGCTGAGCAGATATTTGCCCACCTGCTCATTATAATAATAGTACTTATCGCCTACCTGCACCGCCTGTTTGGATGCGGCGAAAGCCGGTACCGCAGTCATGGCGAGCATGACCATTACCGCAAGTGCCAGGATCAAAATTCTTCTCATCTTCATAATTGCTGTCCTCTCTTTTCCGGTTAAACTTCAAGTTACAAAAATAATAACGGACAATGACTTTTATATGCTATAATTTTACCATAGTAAAGCATCATTTGTCTATAAAACAGTTTGAAGGTGTCAGGGTTTTTTTCGCATCTCCACGCAAAATTATGGCCGTATCCAGACTGAAGGTTTTTGACATTAGTTCTTGAATTTATAAGGCCAAAAGAATATAATAATAGGTGGATTTTTTATCACGATCAAAGAGGAGTAGTTTGAAATGTATAAGGAAGCTTTAAGACCCGTATGGGCAGAGATAAATCTTACAAATCTGGAATATAACATTGACCGTATCAAAGAAAAGATCGGCAAGGCCGAACTGATCGGCGTCATCAAGGCCGACGCTTATGGTCACGGCGCTGTCAAGTTCGCTCAGATCCTTCAGAAGAAGGGCTGCAAGACCTTCGCCATCGCAACTCTTCAGGAAGCCATCGTTCTCAGGAAGGCCGGTTTCAAGGAAGACATCATCATGCTGGGACTGGTTCCCGACATGTATGCTGATACTGTAGTCAAATATGATATCATCCCCGCTGTATGCGATTCCGAAAACGTCAAGGCCTTTGACGCAGAGGCTCACCGTCAGGGCAAGGTATGCAAAGTCATCCTTGTCGCAGATACCGGAATGGGCAGGATCGGATATCAGGCTGACGATATCGAGACTGCAGTCGCCGACATCAAGAAGATCAATGAACTTCCCAACACCAAGATCGTAGGAATGTTCTCTCACATGTCCACTGCAGACGCTTACGACAAGACTTATTCTCACGGACAGGAAGAGAAGTTTAATAAATTATTCGACGCAGTTACTCAGGCAGGAGTCAGACTTCCTCTGAAGACTCTGGCAAATTCCGCATCGATCATGGAACTCCCTTCCGTGCATTTCGACGCATGCCGCGCAGGTATCATCCTTTACGGACTTTATCCTTCAAACGAAGTTGACAGGAACCAGCTCAGCCTTAAGCCTGTAATTTCCGTCAAGGCTAACATCAGCCATCTCAATGAAGTAGGCGTTGGCTTCTCCGTAGGTTACGGACGCAAGTTCATCTCCGAGAGACCTTCCAAGATCGCTACACTTGCTCTTGGCTATGCCGACGGTTATCCCCGTCCTTACTCCAAATATGGCAAAGTCATCGTTAACGGCGTGGTATGCCCCATCGCGGGAAACATCTGCATGGACCAGTGCATGGTCGACGTTACCGACGTACCTGACGTCAAGGTAGGAGACGAAGTTATCATCATGGGCTCTGACGGAGTGAACACAGTATCCGCAGACTACATCGCAGAAATGACCGGAACCATCAACTACGAGATCACTTGCGCTCTGGGTCAGAGACTTCCTAAAGTCTATGTAAGATAATCAGGATATCAGGCCCGGGTACATACTCAGGCGTTAAGATATCAAATATAATCTATGAGCTACAGATCAAGAAAACTCAAAAAACTAAACACAAACATGATGCCGGGGGCTATTAGGGCTCTCGGCACTTTAAAATACCGCATCATTCTGGAAGGTATCATGGTAGGGCTTCTGGTTGGCGTCGTGATCTCCGCATTCAGGTACTCCTTAAGCGAGCTGGACGTGCTGAGGAACGTGATCGTCGGTCTGGAAGAGCCTGACCCTGAAAGCCCCGTCGCCAGAGGTCTCACATCCATCCTCACGCTGTTCGGCGCGGGAGATGATGCTCTGATGCCGGCTTTCAGAGTGCTGGGACTTGTACTTCTGGGGGTCTTCGCATTCCTGGTCGCACTTTTCGTATATACGGAACCATATATCTCCGGTTCCGGTATCCCTCAGGTCAAAGGGGAACTCATGGGAAGGATCAAGACCAACTGGCTTCGCGTGCTGATCCTCAAATTCTTCGGAGGCATAATGGCCATCAGTTCCGGCCTGTCTCTGGGAAGAGAGGGTCCCAGCATCCAGCTTGGAGCAATGGTCGGTAAAGGCTTTTCAAGAATGTCAGGAAGGCTTAAATCTGAAGAGAAACTCCTTATCTCCGCAGGTGCGGGTGCCGGTCTGGCAGCTGCTTTCGGCGCACCTCTGGCTGGACTCGTCTTCGTCCTGGAGGAGCTGAGGAAGGATTTCGATCCCAAGGTGCTCCTAAGCACCATGGCCGCTTCAGTTACCGCGGAATACGTATCTTCCTTCGTCTTTGGTCTCAGGCCCGTGTTCACGATCTTTGCTTTCGCGAAACCGACCCTGAAGGACTATTGGCTCATAATGATACTGGGTGTGATCCTGGGCGGTCTGGGCGTCGTCTACAACAAGGCGCTGTCCATTTCTCAGAACATCCACTCAAAGATAAAGCCGGCCTGGCTCAAAGCCCTGATAGCCGCTGCCATAATCGTCATCATGGCTAAGGTATATCCCATGGCGCTGGGCTCCGGGCATCCGTTGGTAGAGCTTGCGGGCTCCGGTCTGGCAAGCACCGGGCTTCTGGCAGCTCTCCTTCTCATCAAATTCGTTTTCTGCGTGTACAGCTTCGGGACCGGAGCCCCCGGAGGGATCTTCCTTCCTCTTCTGGTCCTGGGCGCGCTGACCGGCGGTCTTTTCACGTCGATAGTGACACCTCTCATGGGGCTTCCTACGGACAGCATAGGCTTTTACGTCATAATCGGAATGGCGGGTCTTTTCGCCTCTATCGTGCGCGCGCCGCTTACCGGCATCATACTGATATCCGAGATGACAGGCGCCCTCACCAACCTGCTGCCCCTGTCCCTGGTAGCGCTGGTAAGCTACATAACAGCTGAAGCTCTGGGCGGAGTGCCTGTATATGATCAGCTGCTGGAGAGGATACTCCGCAATAAATAATAATTTCGGGCAAATAATAACATCTGCTGACTTTCCACAGCGTCGGTTCTTAACGATTGGCAAGCCCAAGCGAAGCCAGAGTTTAGAACCGCTACGCGAGGACTGAGCGCAAGCGTTCAGCAGATGTTTTTTATTTGTCCGAAACCGTTACACGAGGACCGAGCGCAAGCGTTCAGCAGGGACCTTTGAACAGCCCGAAACCCTATTGGGCATCGTGTTTTTTTGCGGAAACATAGATACAATTTGTTGACTTTGTATACAAGAAAGAGTAAACTGATTATGTATGATTATGTTATTTTTTCTACATGTGTTTAGTGTGTAATACATGTGTAAAATATCGAATTATATGTAATAGCAAATTTTTAAGGAGGCAAATTGTTATGAAAACCGAAATGACTCCGGCAACTGAAGAAAAGCTCATCGCTTTTGTCGCATGTGCCGGAAGCGCTGCAGGTAAGGCACGTTTCG
>JAEEGL015601210.1_pt1 | contig 14573 bp, 12 predicted proteins | sample 9134231 | NCBI WGS metagenome assembly JAEEGL01 (sample SAMN16246548, study PRJNA631951) | gut metagenome | biome: gut microbiome; feature: rumen; material: fiber-attached | host: Bos | place: Iran: Karaj | collected 2018-10
AGCTGGTATGGTTCATCCAAATGTTTTAAGAAATTGTGGATATGACCCAGAAGTTTGGTCAGGCTTTGCATTTGGCTTTGGAGCAGAAAGACTTGCAATGTTAAAATACGGAATTAATGATATAAGAACTTTTTATCAAACAGATATAAGAGAACTTAAAAATTTTGATAGAAAGGAGGCAAAATAATGATAAGTTTAAATTGGGTAAAAGACTATATAGATATAGAAAGTGAAGATTTAAAAGAACTTGCAGTTAAAATTACAAAAGCTGGTGTAAATGTTGAAAAAGTAATAACTAATCATATTGATAATTTAATAATAGGTGAAGTATTAGAATGTGAAGATATTCCTGAAACTCATTTACATTTATGTAAAGTTAATGTTGGTAAAGAAATAAAACAAATAGTATGTGGGGCACCTAATGTAAGAAAAGGAATAAAAGTCATTGTTGCTTTACCAGGAGCAGTTTTACCTGGAAATTTTGAAATAAAGGCAAGCAAGATTCGTGGGTATGACTCAAATGGTATGATATGTGCCTTATATGAACTAGGATTAGAGGAAAAAACAGAAGAAACATATAATAAAGGAATAGAAGAACTAAATGAAAGTGCTCCAATTGGTGAAGATCCTTTAAAATATTTAGGAATAGATGATACTATATATGAATTAGATGTTCATAAACATAGAAATAATGATTGCTATTATCATATAGGATTTGCTTATGAAATAGGTGCAATTTTAAATAAAAAAGTAACTCTTCCAGATGAAAGCTATAAAGAAATAAATGAAAATATTAATGATAAATTTAATTTAAAAGTAGACACTGATAAATGTCCTTATTATTTAGCTAAAATGGTTAAAGATGTAGTTATTAAAGAATCACCAGATTTTATTAAAAAAAGATTAATATCTGCTGGTATGAGACCAATTAATAATGTAGTTGATATATCAAATTATGTAATGCTTGAATATGGTCAACCAATGCATTTCTTTGATTATAATAAACTTGGAAATAATATTCTTGTAAGAGATGCAAAAGAAGATGAAAAGATAGTTACATTAGATGGTAAAGAAAGAACTTTATCTAAAAATGATATAGTAATAACAGATGGAAATAAACCTGTATGTATCGCTGGTGTTATGGGAGGACTTAACACAGATGTTGATGATAATACTAATACTATTTTAATAGAAAGCGCTATATTTGATTCAGTAAGTATTAGATATACTGCAAATAGATTAGATCTTAAGAGCGAAGCATCTATTAGATATGGTAAAGGCCTTAATTATGAATATACAATGTCCGCAATTAATAGAGCTTGCCATTTACTTGAAAAATATGCTGATGCTAAAGTATTAAGTGGAATAGTTAAACATGATAAATTAAACAAGGAAGTAAAAATTGTTAAGTTTAAATCTGAAGATGTTAATAAACTTCTTGGCATAACAATATCTGACAAAGATATGGAAGTAGAATTATCTAGACTTGGATTTGAATATAAAGTAAGCAATAATGAATTTGTTGTAACAATTCCTAATAGAAGATTAGATATAGATCCTAATGTAAATGATATTGCAGAAGAAATAGGAAGACTTTATGGATATCACAATTTAGTGTCAACATTACCTAGAGTACTTATTAGAAAAGGTGAATATGTAGGAGATGTCAAATATAGAAAAATCATTTCTAAAAGGCTTAGATCACTTGAACTTAATGAATGTAAAACTTATACATTGGTTTCTCCATCTATGTCAGAATTATTTAAATATGAAAATAAAACTAATATAGTATTAGATAATCCGATGAGTGTTGATAAATCTGTAATAAGAACTACATTGCTTCCATCATTATTAAATATTTATAATTATAATAAAATGCGTAAAGTTAATGACATAATGCTTTATGAAATTTCTAAAACATATGATATTAATTATAATGAGGATATAAAAGTTTCAATTCTTATGAAAGGAAGTTATATAAATAATTCGTGGAATAAAGAAAATATTAAAGTTGATTTCTATTTAATAAAAGGAATAATTGAAAACTTATTTGATTATTTAGGATTTAAAAATAGATATTCATATGTAGTTGATAATATTCCTAATATGCATCCAGGTATAAGTGCTAAAATACTTTTAGATAGAGAGGAAGTTGGAATAATAGGTAGAATACATCCAAGTATTGAAAAAGATGATGTATATGTAGTAGAGTTTTCTATGACTAAGTTATATGAAAAAGAAGTTAAACCAATTAAATATAAAGAGTCTAATAAATATCCATATATAACAAAAGATTTAGCATTTATAATAGATAAAAGCATTACTAATGATAAAATAATTGAAACTATAAAAAAATCTGGCGGTAGACTTCTTACAAATATAGAAATATTTGATATATATACTGGAAACAATATAAATGATAATGAGAAATCTGTTGCTTATAATTTAAAATTTGAAGATTCTGCAAGGACACTAACTGATGAAGAAGTAATGAATGTGTTTAATAATATAATTACTGATGTAGAAAATAAATTAAATGCAAAAATTAGAAATGGTGAATAACCATTTTTAATTTTTTAAAATAAACTATTCAAAAATTAATTAATAAGTAGTATAATTAATTTAGAAAATTAAAAGGAGGATATAGAATGATTTGGATTATTATTGTTATAGCAGTATTAGCATTATTAATTGGATTTGTTGTTAAAAACTATAATTTATTAGTAATACTAAGAAATAGGGTAAGAGATCAATTTGCACAAATTGATGTTCAATTAAAGAGAAGATTTGATTTAATACCTAATCTTGTTGAAACTATTAAGGGTTATACTAAACATGAGAGTGATACTTTAAAAGAAATAGTTGAAGCAAGAAATAAATATAATACTGCAAATACCGCTGAAGAAAAAATGGAAGCAAATAATGAACTTGGCGGTGTTATGAATAGATTATTTGCTCTTGCAGAAGCTTATCCAGAATTAAAAGCTAATAAAAGCTTTGAAGATATGCAAGTTCAATTAAAAGATACAGAAGATAAAATAGCTGCTAGTAGACAATTTTATAATGATACAGTTTTAACTTATAATAATAAAGTTGAAACTATTCCATCAAGTATTATCGCAAGCATATTTGGTTTCAAGAAAGAAGCGTTTTTTGAAGCAGCTAAAGCTGAACGTGAAAATGTTGAAGTTAAGTTTTAAAAGCTTACGAATGTAAGCTTTTTTTTAGAAAGAGGTTTAAAATGAAAAAATACATAAAGTTATTATTTTTAAGTTTATTATTTATTCCTTTTATAAATGTAAATGCAGTTAATAGTGACCAAGCAAAATATAAAGTTAATAAGTATTATATTAATTCAGAAATAGAAATTGCTGGAGGCCTTCAAGTTAGAGAACTTATTGAAGTTGAAGGTACATTTAATGGATATTATCAAAACTTTAGTACAAAAAACACTAATGTAACACAGTTTACTGGACTTGAAAGTGATTTGAAAGGAAGTTCTATATATAATCCAACCAGTATTGAAAAAATAAAAATAGGTAAATTAAAAAACATTGATAACTTAAACTTAGTTTCTCTTACAGAAGAAAAACTAGAGGGTAATGTTGAATGGTTTGAAGAAAACGAAGCTCCTCAAAATGGTGATAAGGGAGTATATTCTTTAGTTACTGATAGTAATGGTAATTATAATATTAAAATGTATAATGAAACTATTAAAGGGAAAACTGTATTCTATCTTGAATATGTTATAACTAATGTATTAGTAGAACATAATGATTCAGCAGAATTTTATTATACTTTTTTATCAAAAAAATACAGTGATCCAATAAAAGATGTAAAAATATTTGTGGCTTTACCTTATCCAAGTAAAGAAGTATTTAAACTTTGGGCACATGGTCAAAGAGATGCTTCTATTATAATGGATGAAGACAAAAGAGCAGTTGTTGCTGAACTTACTAATTACCAAGTTGGTTCTGGCATAGATATAAGATTATTATTTGATAGAGAATTATTTCAAATAAATATAAACAAAAGTAAAAAATCAGGATTAGATGCAATACCCATTATTGAAAAAATAGAAACTGAAAGAGCAAATGTTGCTAATAAATATAGAAAAATGGATATGGTGGTACATTATGGAATGTATGGATTACATGGAATATATATAATTTTCTTATTAGGAGTAACACTATTTATTTATTTTAAATATGATAAAGAATACAAATCATCTTTTAAAGGTGAATATTATAGAGAATTTATAGAAGATTATCCAGTTGAAGAAATAGAATATTTATTAAATAAAAATATAACTTCTAATTCTTTTAGTGCAAGTATATTAAATTTAATATATAAGAAAAATATAAAAGCTGAAAAATTAGAAGGTAAAAAAGAAGATTATAAATTTATTAAAAATAATGAAAAAAACTTGTCAAATAATGAATCAAAAATAATGAATTTATTATTTAATGAAATAGGCAACGGAGAAGAAGTAAAATTAAGTGATGTAAAAAAAGAATCAAATAAAGTATCATCAGATGGTAAAAATCCTATATATGATATATTTACTGAATGGAAAAATAGTGTAACTAAAGATGCAGTAAAACAAAATTTTTATCTAGATTATCAAAAAATAAAAGTAACATTCACTTTATTAGGTTTACTTGGTATTGGATTATTCTTCTTATCAAAATGGATATTCTTAATGCCAATCGCTTATGGATCTTTAATATTATCAATATTATTTATTATATATGTTTTAACATTTAAAAAACGTACTATAAAAGGTAATGATGATTACAATAAATGGATTGGATTTAAAAAATTTTTAAATGACTTTGGTAGATTTGATGAAAAAGAACTACCAGAAATAATACTTTGGGAGAAATATTTAGTATATGCTTCAGCATTTGGTATTGCAGATAAAGTAAGTAAAATAATGAAAATTAAATTTAAAGAATTAAATCCAAATGATAGCTTTAATCCAACATTTAGTAATTATTACATGATGTCATCAATGAGTAATAACTTAACAAAAACAATAAATAGTTCAATTACAAAATCATATCAATCAGTACAAGCATATAAATCAAATAATATGTCATCAGGTTCTGGACTTGGTGGAGGATTTTCATCGGGTGGAGGCTTTGGTGGAGGCGGCGGAGCCCATGGAGGAGGATTTTAAGATATAACATTTGTTATATCTTTTTTATTATGCTAAAATATTTTAGGAAGTGATTATATGATTAATATAGTTTTATTTGAACCAGAGATACCGGGAAATACTGGTAATATTATGAGAACATGTGTAGCAACTAATTCTAAGCTTCATTTAATTAAACCTTTGGGTTTTAGTTTAGATGAGAAGTATATTAGAAGAAGTGGTGTTAATTATATTGATAAATGTGATTATACTGTCTATGAAAATATAGATGAATTTTTTGAAAAAAATAAAGGAGAGTATTATTTTTTAACTAGGTATGGTCATAAAACAGGTGATTCTTTTGATTATAGTGATTCATCTAAAAATATCTATTTTATATTTGGTAAAGAGTCTACTGGTATTCCTAAAGAAATTTTAAAACCTTATATTGATAAGTGTATTAGAATACCAATGACTTCTAATGTGAGAGCCTTAAATCTTTCTAATACGGTTGCGATTATGGTATATGAAGCTTTAAGACAACAAAATTATAATGATCTGTTAAGAGATGAACCTCATAAAAGTAAAACTTATATAGAAGATTAATATATAAACTCATAACTCAATTATGAGTTTTTAATTGACGTAAAGAATAAAATTTTATATTATATATACTATAAAAAAACGGAGTAGGTATTTTATGGAAGAAATTAATTATATATTAGATGATAAATCTAATAATGACAAACAACTGGTTAAAGAATTAAGTTTATACATTAAAAATCATAGAGATAAAAGATTAAAAGTAAATAAAAAGTTTATTACAAATATTATAAATATTGTTTTAAGAAATAGCGAAATCAACTATAACGCGATAGATTTTAAATATAAAGGTATTATAGGTGGATGGAACTTTTATGAAGATGTACTAGTATTAAATATTACTGGAATATTGAACACATCAAATGAAATAAATAGAGAATGGTTTAGTTCAAAAATTGATAAAAGGACTATTTCATATTATTGGATTTTAAATGTAATAATTCATGAAGTTACTCATTCAAGACAAGATTATGTAAAAAAGAATAAACAAAATAGATTATATGATACTTGCGACAGGTTAGTTGATGAAAAATATGATGTTTATAATGATAATCATGATACAGTTTTATCAGAAAGATATGCTAATTTAAGAGGAACCACTTTAGCATATGAAGTATTATCTTATATATATCCAGAAAAATATATTAAATCACTTCGTGATATATGTTTTACTTATTTAATGCATGGGTATGGAATTAATAATCATGGTGAAGAAGCAGATGATATATTAACTAAGAATTCTCAAATAATATCTGCAATAGAGTCATATAATACTTTATTAGAAGAAAACTCAATTGAAAAAGTTAATATTGAATCAAATGATAATATGACATTATATGATAAATTATATTTAGGTCTTCCAATAACTGTAGATGAAATGAAAAAAGTAAATAAGCTATTTATGAATTTATCAGAAAAGAGCGGAGCGGTAAAAAAACTTATAAATAAATTATAAAAGAACAATATTTTGTTCTTTTTTTTTATATAGTTTCATAAGATTAAATGAAAAAACTTTAGAAAAGGTGGAATTATATGAATAAAAAGGAGATTATAGAGAGTATTTCTAGTGCTTCTAATGGAGAAATATATTTAGGAGTTGTAGGTTCTGTTAGAACTGGTAAATCAACATTTATTAAAAAGTTTATAGAAACACTTGTAATACCTAATGTTGTTGATGAAAATGAAAAGAAAAGATGTTTAGATGAAATACCACAAACATCTGCTGGTAAAACAATAATGACTGTTGAGCCAAAATTTGTTCCTTCTAATGGTGCTACTATTAAAGTGGATGAATTTACAACTAATATTAAGTTAGTTGATTGTGTTGGATATGTTACTCCAATGGCAAAAGGATATGCTGATGATTTAGGAAATCCTAGAATGGTTAAAACACCATGGTTTGATACTGAACTACCTTTTGTAGAAGCTGCAGAAATTGGAACTGAAAAAGTAATTAAAGATCATGCTACAATAGGTATTGTTGTAACTACTGATGGTTCTTTTGGAGAATTGCCAAGAGAAAACTTTATTGAAGCCGAAAAAAAGGTTATAACTGAACTTAAAGAAATTAACAAACCATTTATAGTTATATTTAATACAACTCATCCAGAAAATACAGAAACAGTAAATATTACTAATAGTTTAAGAGAAATGTATGATGTCCCAGTAATACCAATGTCAGTTGAATCAATGACAGAAGAAGATATATTGGGTATTCTAAAAACTGCATTATATGAATTTCCAATTGATCATATTGAAGTAAACATTCCTGATTGGATTGGAGTATTAAATAAAAATCATCCAATAAAAACAGAGTATTTAAATAAGATAAAAGAGTGTGTAACTAGCATTGATAAATTAAAAGATGTTGATAAAATTAATCTTGATTTTGAAGAATCTGATAGTATTAAAAAAGCATATATTTCAAATGTAAACACTAATACTAGAGAAGTAACATTAACATTGGAAGCGCCTGATGAATTATTTGAAAGTGTTTTACATGAAGTGGCTGGAGTAAGTTTTAATTCTAAAGCAGAATTATTAAAAATCTTTCAAGATTTTAACGAAGGAAGAAATGATTATAACGGAATAAAAGATGCTTTAAAACAAGTTTATCAAACTGGTTATGGAATAGCATCACCAAAACTATCTGATATGAAGTTAGATAAACCAGAAATTATTAAGCAAGGTGGAAGATATGGAGTTAAGTTAAAAGCAGTAGCATCTTCTATACATATGTTAAAAGTTGATGTAGAAAGTACTTTTGAACCAATAATTGGAACTGAACTTCAAAGTAAACAATTAATTGACTCTTTAATGAAAGATGGAGAAGAAGGAGAAGACATTTGGAAGAGTGAAATATTTGGAAGAAGTCTTGATGTTATAGTTCAAGAAGGTATTCAAGCTAAACTTGCAATGTTACCTGAAACTGCTAGATTTAAACTTTGTCAAACAGTAACAAAGATGGTTAACAAGGGTAGTAATACTTTAATAGCAATTGTTTTATAGAATAAAAGGTAAAAAAGCCTTTTATTTTTTTACAAAATTTTATATAAAAGTATTGATTTGTGCGATAAATATGGTAAAATTAAGTTGTAAGCATAGATGTGTGCTTAAAAATTGTACGGGAGGTATGTTTATAATGTCTAAACAAGATTTAGTAGAATTAGTTGCTACAAAAGCTGGTTTAACTAAAGCTGATGCTGCTAGAGCATTAGATGCTACTCTTGAAGGAATCAAAACTGGTTTAAAGAAACAAGGTAAAGTTACTTTAGTTGGTTTTGGTACATTTGCTGCTAAAAAAAGAGCTGCAAGAAATGGTATTAATCCATTAACTAAAAAGCCTATCAAGATTGCTGCTAAAACAGTTGCAACTTTTAAAGCTGGAAGTAAATTAAAAGATGCTTTAAACTAAAAAAGCCTATGGCTTTTTTTTTAGATTTTTATAGATAAATATTATGTATGAAAAAAATAAAAGAAATATTAAATAAAATAAATAGTTATGGTTATAAAAGTTATGTAGTTGGTGGTTATGTAAGAGATAAATTATTAAATATAAATTCTAAAGATATAGATATAGCAACTAATATGCCTTTTATTAAATTAAAAGAAATTTTTAATTATGAAGAAGAATATCCCGAATACTTTTGTATAAAATTTAAATTAGATGACTATGATGTTTCAATAACAACTTTTAGAAAAGAATTAATCTATAAAGAGAATAAACCAATTAAAATTGAATACACTAATGATTTAAAAGAAGATATAAAAAGAAGAGATTTTACACTTAATAGCCTTTATATGGATATAAACAATAATATTATAGATCTTTATAATGGAATAAATGATATAAATAATAAAACTATAAATGTAATAGGGGATATTAATGTAAGATTAGAAGAAGATAAAACTAGAATATTACGAGCTTTAAGATTTATGTCAATACTAGATTTTAAATTATCTGATGAATTAAAAGAGTATATTAATATTCATAAAGATTTTATAAAAGAAATAAACTATGAAAAAAAGAAAGAAGAATTAGATAAAATATTTAAAACTAACGGCTATAAAGTATTCTTAAATTATATAAAAAATAATGATTTAGAAAATTCATTTGAAATATACTTTGATAAAATTAATGAATGTAATAATTATTTAGAAGTTTGGGATAGTTTAAAAGTAAGTAATAAGTATATTTTTACTAAAAAAGAAAAAAATTATCTTTTAAATCTTAAATAAATAAATTATAATAAATATTATGGAGTAATTTATGGATAGACTAAGAGAAATAATAAAAGAGAAAGATTTTGTAATAAATCCATTAATTTTAAAAAATATTAAGAAATTTAATTTAAATCTTAATGAGTTTTTATTATTGTTATATTTTATAAATGTTAATTCTGAATTAGATACTTCTAAAATTAATAAATGTATTTCTCTTTCAGAAGAAGAAATATTGTTTTCTTTTGATAATTTAGTTTCCAAAGGTTTAGTAGAAGTGAAAGTAAATAAAACAAATGGTAAGATAACAGAAGAAATATCTCTTGATAATCTTTATAATAAGTTATTATTAAATCTTCCAGAAGAAAAAAATGAAACTGATATATATAGTGTTTTTGAAAATGAATTTTCAAGAACATTGTCACCAATGGAATATGAAACTATTAACAAGTGGTTAGAAGGAGGAGTGTCTGAAGATACTATTAAATCAGCACTAAAAGAAGCGGTTTTAAATGGAGTTTATAATTTGAGATATATAGATAAGATAATATATGAATGGACAAAAAAACGTATTAAAATAAGCAATGATACTGGTTCTACACAAGTGTTTGATTATAATTGGTTAGATGATGAAAATGAAAGTTAGTGATATTGTAAAAGAATTAGATAACAAATTTCCTGATCCTAAAAGCGAACTTGAGTTTAATCATGACTATGAACTTGTTATAAGTACAATGCTTAGTGCTCAAACAACTGACAAAAGAGTTAATTTAGTTACAAAAGAAATATATAAAAAATATGATACATTAGAAAAATTAAATAAATTATCTATAAAAGAAATTGAATCGTTAATATCTAGTTTAGGTTTTTATAAAAACAAAGCAAAATATTTTAAAGAAATAGTTAAAAATTTAATGAAGTTTGATAAAGTTCCAAATGATAGAGAATTCTTAGAAAGTATACCAGGAGTTGGTAGGAAGAGTGCTAATGTTATATTATCAGTATTGTATAATGAGCCTTATATAGCAGTAGACACGCATGTTATAAGAGTATCTAAAAGATTAGGAATATCAAAATTTACAGATGATGTAATAGATATTGAAAAGAAGTTATATAGAAAATTTAAGGGCTATAATTATAAGAAGATAGGACAACAGTTGGTTTTGTTTGGAAGATATATTTGTATAAGTAAGAATCCAAAATGTCATATGTGCAGCTTATATGAAAGATGTAAATCAAAAGATAAAAAAAGATTAATTAAATAATCTTTTTTTATTCTTCTATTTGTGAAGTTTCAGTTTTAACTATTACATTTTGTGTAGATGGTTGAGTATATTTTTTTGTTTTGTTTTCTTCATCTTTATATTCAAATGTAACTTGATATGTTATCTTATAATTTCCATCAGTTGTTCTCATAATATTTATTGGAACTTCTTCATTATTTGAGTTTTTAATTGTTGATATTGATAAAGTAGCAGTAAAGTTAGTTATTTCAATATCATTTATTTTTATTGATGATATTGCTGTAGAATCACTTCCTGCCCAAGTAGAACCATTTGTAATTGTGGCATCACTAATAGAAATATTAATTGTTACAGGATTTTCATGAGCGGTTAAAAAAGCTGAAATTGTGTCACTGGCATTAGCTTTAAATATTGAATATGCAGATTTAACTATTACTGAATCCCATTTTCCAGGATAAAGGGAAAGATCTACATCATAATTTTGATTAGCAGTCCATGCTATAAATTTAGTATTTGATCCTTTTGCTAAATATATTTCAAAGCCGAAATCTCCAATATTCTTTTCGTTATATTCAAGTCTTTGTTGATAATATTTAGCTGCAAATTTACCATAACCACTATTAAAATAATTTTCTAAATATGTTTTATCAACTGCACTAGGTAATCCAGGAGAAGTCCAATTTAAGTGTACAATAGTTCCCACTTCAGTAATGTTTAAATTAGTAGGGGCAGACAATTTTGAAAATCTTGAAGAAGTTTCAGTAGGTTCGCTTCCACTTATAAACATATGTTTTTCTCTTAAATTAGAAGGTGTAAATTCAGAAGCTTTTTGAGCAGGTATAGTTCCTAGTTCAACTTCAACACTAGCAATTCTTCCTGGATATTTAAATTTAGAATTCTTTTCAAATATATTTCTTACTAATATACCTTGGATTTGATTTCTGTTAGAAGTAGAAGAACCCATTGTATTATAGCATTTACATGCTACGTGTTCATCATCTAATGCATCATACCCATACCAAAAAGCCATTGTATAATCAGGACTATATGTTGCAACCCAAGAATCTCTAATTACGGAAGAAGTTAAGCCATAACTTCTTAAATATTTATTTTCATAACTACTTGTACCTGTCTTAGTAGCAACATTTGTATTTAATCCGTAAACCGTACTTGGAGTAACTGCATATAAAATATTTGTGATTAAATAAGCAGTTTGTGGAGAAATAACCTTTTTCTTTGTTATATCTGGTTCAATAACATCTCCAGTTTCTATTAATTCTATTTTTGTATATGAATAAGGCTTAGTATAGTATCCACCATTTGAGAAAATTTGGTATGCTCCGGCAAGTTCAACAGGAGAAACACCAGTAAATCCACCAACTGAATGAGCTTCATTTACAAATTTACTATTAGCACTAACAGTTTCAGGAGTAATACCAATTGATGTAACAAAGTTATATACTGTTTCATTGTCTACTTGTTGAAACGCTTGAAGAGCACATGTATTTTTTGATTTTGCTAAGCATTTTTTTAAAGTAAGTAAACCTTCATAAGAATTATTCCAGTTATTAATTACTTGTCCAGATGAATATTTAATTTCATTTTTTTCATCAAAGAATGGAGTATAAGTAGACCATTTATTATATTCAATACCAGGGCCATATTCAAATAAAGGTTTAGCAGTAGAACCGGGATGTGCTTTTGTCATAGTTGCATAATTAAATGTTAATTCTTTTGTATCTCTACCAGTACCAACTGCAATAATTGCGCCAGTTTTATTATCAATTACTGCAATTCCAACTTGAATTTTATCATCCTTAAATTTATATCCCATTTCTTGTCTATAAAATTTATTTATAACATCTTGTTTAGAAGCAACCATTGTAGAATGAATAATCATAGGTACATCGTATGGATTATATCCAGTATCTTTTTGAACAGCTTCAACAACAGTATTTATAAAACCTTGATATTCATTTATTGTTGAATAAGAATCAGATACAAGCAATTTTTTTACAGGAATAGATTTTGCAATATTAGCTGTTTCTTTATCAATATAACCATGTCTTACCATTAAGTTTAATACTTGATTACGTCTTCCTTCTGCGTTTTCAGGATAAATATAAGGATCATATCCACCAGGAGCTTGGAACAAGCCTGCAATTAATGCTGCTTCTGATAAACTCAAATCTTTAGCACTTTTTCCAAAATATGTTTTACTTGCTTGTTCAACTCCATAAGCTCCACTACCAAGGTAAGCATAATTTACATAAAACTCAATTATTTCTTCTTTTGTATATTTTTTTTCAATTTTAAAAATAGCCATGTAAATATCTGTGAATTTTCTGATTATACCCTCAATACCTCTAGCTTCAGTAGAAGTAAAGTAGTTTTTAGAAACTTGCATTGTTAGAGTAGAGGCGCCACCGGCACCACTATTACCTAATAATTGTCCTGCAGTAGCTTTTACAAATCTTGGTAAGTCAAATCCATTGTGTTGAAAAAATCTTGAGTCTTCGGTAGCAATTAATGCGTCAATTAAAACTTCAGGTAGTTCTTCATAAGTAACATTCTCTCTTTTTTCTCTTCCTAAAGTAGCTATTAAATTATTTTTAGAATCATATATAAGAGATGCTTCTTTATTATACAATTTATCAGGATTGAATTCTGGAGCACTTTTATAAATATAAAAGAAAAAACCAGCTGTACCAATTAAAGCACAAATAGCAATAAAAGTAATAAATATTAAAAAATAGTAACCAATTCTTATTCTTTTTTTCTTCTTTTTAGTTTTTTTAGCTTCATCAATTTTTACATCTTCAATTACTTTTTCTTCTTTATTTTTCTTCTTTTTAAATTTTAATTTTAATTTATTAGTTTTAAGATTTTTAATTTTTTCAAAATTAATTTTTTTCATATACTTCTCCTTTAAAATAAATTTTATCAACAACTTTTAAGTAATCAAGTCTTGGTATATATTTTTCATCAATTTTATGCGCATTATTTTTAATAAATTCATATGGAATTGACTTTCTATTATTATTTTTAATAAAACTTAACAATGTTTCACCTTTAAATAAGTAAAATTCATTGTTCATAAATATTATTAAAAATGCAATTCCTTTATGTTTTATGACACTTTCAATATGTTTTAATTGATGTTCTTTAATATTTGATAGCGGAAAAGAAGTAAAATTCTTAGATTCTTTTGCATCAAATTCAATATACTTTCCTTTATAAAGACCATTATAATCAAGAGTTGAAATATGATCGAAAACCGCTTTATTTATAACTGCTTTTTTATTTGGAAAAGACACATCAATAACTTTAATAGGTGTCGGCTTTTTAAATATTAAAGCTTTATCAGTTGAAACGTAATGAGAGTTAGATTCATTTATAATATTTTCTAAAAACATCCCTCTATTTTTGTATGTTGTAAATTTCACTGATATCACCATTATTAATTATACAATATTATAAAAAAAATATCTATATAATATAATATTAAGTGTAAAGGGTATAATATTTATAATATTCTTAAATTTTATTTGTATTTTCATATATTATATGATAAAATACACTTGGCTTTAAGAAAAATAGTCACATTTAACTGATACATTTCTCGAGTGCTTAAATAAGTGAGTAAATGTAGAAGAAGTTATTTGGGTGTTAAACAAAGGAGGAAAAAATATGGCAGTTATTGCTAAAAGTTATTTATTAGAAGCTGGATCTCATTTTGGTTGTCAAACTAAAAGATGGAATCCAAAAATGAAAGAATATATTTTTACAGCAAGAGATGATATTTATATTATAGACTTAGAGCAAACAGTTAGTGCTATCGAAGATGCTTACGCTGAACTTCTTAA
>JAEEGL010736737.1_pt1 | contig 14572 bp, 8 predicted proteins | sample 9134231 | NCBI WGS metagenome assembly JAEEGL01 (sample SAMN16246548, study PRJNA631951) | gut metagenome | biome: gut microbiome; feature: rumen; material: fiber-attached | host: Bos | place: Iran: Karaj | collected 2018-10
GAGGCCGCTGGTTCAAGTCCAGTCACTCCGACCAAAAGAATAAGCAGGACAAAGTTCCTGCTTATTTTTTACAGCGGCCGAATGGTCCCGAATGTTTAAAACGGGGGCTCCCTATCGCAAATGCGATATGGGGAGAGGAGGAACGAAGCAGTAACGTACGTCCGAGCGAAGCGAAGAACGTATACGGATGCGACAGTTCCGACGAGAGGCTGCCGGTTCAAGTCCAGTCACTCCGACCAAAAAAGGATTGCTATTTTAACAAAAGTAGCAATCCTATTTTTTATTTATTGAAAACTTAATTGTTTCCGTGAGATTTTCTAACGATATCATGAGAACCACTTGATTTTTGTCATTGATAGCGCTATAATGAGATAACCCAATTATGTAATTTCTCTTTTTTGAAACGGAGGATGTGGCGTGGCAGTTTGTTATAATAATCTTTGGAAGACTCTCATTGATAGAAATATGAATAGGACTGACTTGAAGGATGCTGCTGGAGTCAGCTTTAATGTTATGGCTCGCCTCGGCAAGAATGAAACAGTATCCTTCGAGAGTATTGAAAAGATTTGCTTGGCTCTCAAATGTAACATTGGAGACATACTTGAAATCACAGAAGAGCCAACTATTCCCAAAACCTTCACTTCCATTGAATTGTTCGCCGGAGCTGGCGGCTTAGCTTTAGGTATCGAAATGGCAGGGTTTGATACGCTTGGACTGATTGAATACGATAAGGACGCCGCTGATACATTAAAATGCAACCGTCCTAATTGGCGTGTCATTCATGATGATATTGCTAATATTTCTTGCTTGGATTTAACGGAATATTTTGGCTTAGAGAAAGGAGAACTTGATCTTCTTTCCGGAGGAGCTCCTTGCCAAAGTTTTTCATACGCAGGGAAAAGGCTCGGGTTAGAAGATGCGCGTGGAACGCTGTTTTATCATTATGCTAAGTTTTTGGAGCAGCTTCAGCCCAAAATGTTTCTCTTTGAAAATGTCAGAGGTCTTTTGACACATGATAGAGGAAGAACATATAAAACTATCACTGACATTTTTGAAAGCACTGGGTACACGATTAAAAAGCAGGTACTTAATGCTTGGGATTACGGAGTTGCTCAAAAAAGAGAGCGTTTGATTACAATCGGCATAAGAAACGATTTGGCAGATAGGATATCTTTTGAATTTCCTGCTCCGCACAAATACAAACCTGTCTTAAGAGACATCTTACTCGATTGCCCTAAAAGCGAAGGCACTCCTTATTCAGAATATAAGAGAAAAATATTTGAAATGGTGCCGCCAGGTGGATACTGGAGAGACATTCCTGAAGATATTGCAAAAGAGTATATGAAGAGTTGTTGGTATATGGAAGGTGGGCGAACCGGCATTCTGCGCAGGTTAAGTTTGGACGAACCATCACTTGCTGTGCTTACCTCTCCGAGCCAAAAGCAAACAGATCGCTGTCATCCATTAGAGGCTCGGCCATTCACGGTAAGAGAAAACGCCCGTTGTCAAAGTTTCCCCGATGATTGGCAGTTTTGCGGTAGCGTCGGTTCGCAATATAAGCAAGTAGGTAATGCCGTACCTGTTAACCTCGCACTCGATATTGGCAAAAAAATTAAAGAAGCATTGGAGAGTTTATAATGTGGAATTTGAGTTTTATAACAGAGCAAGACTTTACGAATCATGTAAAAGCTACAATCAAAAAATACGGTGAAAAACTTGAATCCTTTGATTTGAAACGTTTTAACAAGAATCTTATTGATCCCATCAAACTGATTTTTGATAAAACGGTTTATCAATCCACTTGGGATGAAATTGTAAGCAATGAGATTTTCCGTCAAAGGGACAAATCCAATAATAACGATATCGGGTATTTTCATCAGCGTATTTTCCAATACATTAAGAATTGCCGTGTTCCGCCGAACGGCGAAGAAGGCGGCTGGGATGTTATTTATGAAAACCCCAACGGAATAGTAATACCTGACGCTGGAAGTGTTCATACGGTTTATGTTGAAATGAAAAACAAGCATAATACTATGAACTCTGCTTCAGCCGGTAAGACATTTATAAAGATGCAGAATCAGTTGCTTAACGACGATGATTGCGCTTGTTTTTTGGTCGAAGCAATTGCACAAAAATCTCAAAACATCAAGTGGGAAACAACAGTTGATAAACGCAAAGTAGGTCACAAACTTATTCGCAGAGTTAGTCTTGACCAATTCTACGCTCTAGTTACCAGTCAGGAAGATGCTTTTTATCAGATGTGTATGGTTCTTCCGTCTGTCATTGAAAAAGCTGTTAAGGATCTTGATGGAACTTTGGTGCCCCACGATACTGTTATCGACGAACTACGAGCAATGGCATCCGAGCAGGATATTGAATCCGAAGATTTGGCTATTGCGATGGCAGCATATATGTTAGGGTTTGACAGTTACAAAGGATTTAAGAAATAAATGAGGAGTATTGATTTTAACGATTACAGCGTTTTTGTTAAAATCGTAATCTTTATCCAAAAAAATAAACAGGACGCTTGTTCCTGCTTATTTTTTTATTACGGCCGAATGGCCCCGAATGTTCAAAGCGGGGGAAAAATCGCGCGGAAAGAGTTCTTGATCAAAACGAGGAAACGGTATTAATACCGTTTTCTTTTTCGGTTTTGAAAAATCGTTATTGACGGCGCGCGGGGGGATATGATAATATATAATAAATAATTATGTTTGCGGCGCGCTCACACGCGCGGGCGCAAACGCTCGGGTGTATGAGAAAGAGACTTTTTTTGTTCTTCATGGTTGCGCTTTTTGCCATCTTTTCGGTTGGCATTGTTTCCGCATGCACGCGGAATGAAGATATAGACGTGCCCGTGCCGGAGATCATCGGCGGGGAAGAAAACACCTGCGACCACGTTTACGACGAAGGAAAGTTTTTTGAAGCCACTTGTAAGGAGCGTGCTCACACGACGTACACCTGTACGCTTTGCGATCACTCTTATAGCATTTATCAAGGAGAGTACGGCGAACACGTTCCCGCGACTCGTTATGAAAAAGGTAATTGTCTATCCTACGGTCGCACGGTGCATTATTGCACCGTTTGTAAAAACGTTCTTTCGATCGAGTACGACACCGAATTCGGCGGGCACGATTACAAGACCGTCAACGAGTATCATGCCGGCGACTGCAAAACAAGAGGCTATACCGTCGTAAAGCGATGCAACGCGTGTAAAAAGGAGATCATAGAGCAAGGCTCGTACGGCGGGCACCGTTTGGGTAAAGTCGTTCATACCGATCCCACTTGCGTTTCCGAAGGCTACGACGAGGCGACTTGTACCGTTTGCGGCGAATATAAAGAGAGCTTCAACGTCGTTTCTCCGTCGGAACATAATTTTACGGAAACGACCATACCGGGGAGCGATTGCGAACATCTGACCGTGATCGAATCGCGTTGTCGCGATTGCGGTTATACCGTCACGAAAGAAACGACCTTGTACGGTCCTCATAATTACGTAAAGACGACTTCTTCCGCCGAACACGTCTGTTCCGTTTGCGGGACTTCCGCCGCGCATAACGTCGTGGTGAAAGACGTTTCCGACGTCGGGCACCTGAGCTATTGCGACGTTTGCGGATATCAACACGCGAGCGGTACCGGAGATCATACGTACGGCGCGCCCGTCGTGGAAGAAGCCACTTGCACGAAGAACGGCTCCGTCACCTATACTTGCGACGTTTGCGGACATATCCATTCCGCAGTCTTGCCGATGCGGCACGATTATTCCGTGGCTTCCGTTGAGAGCGCGACTTGCGCTGAGAACGGCCGCGTGACGCTTACTTGCGGCGAATGCGGAAAAACGGCAACGGAAAGTTATTACTATGCGGCCGGTTCCGCTTCCGTCGGCGTTGCGCCCGCGGTAAAGCTGCTTTCGACCGCCGCGGTGGAAAGATCGGGCGATTATGCTTATTTCGGGTCGTATCCGTATTCTCGGATAGTCGATCCCATCTATATCAACGCGCTGAACGCGCTTGCCGGAGAAAAACCGACGCCGGAGAACGCGGCGGCGTGGACGGTCGCTTCTTATTGCTCGGGCGCGGCTTATTCTTGGTACGTCGACGTGACGTACGGCGGGACAAAGTACAGAGGCCTCTATTTTACCGCGTATCGGCCCGCGTCGTTGTCTCTCGAGCCTACCGCGAATAATTCTTACGTGGACGAAAACGGTTATTCGACCGGGGTCGTCTATTGGTTCCGCTACGAAAAGCTCCGTTGGTCGGTGCTCTCTTCGCAAGACGAACTTTTACTTCTTTCCTGCAATATTCTGGACGCGCAAGCGCTTGGCGCTTCTTCCTCGGCTTGGGAAGATTGCGCGTTGCGCGCTTATCTGAACGAAACCTTTGCTTCCGTTGCTTTCAGCGCGGAAGAAACGGCTATGTTCTCCGGCGAGCCGAACGTTTTCTTATTGACGTCGGAAAATATTGTTACTACCGCGTACGGGTTTACTTCGGGAGAGACTTTCTCCGCGGCTCGGGCGCTGACCGCATCCGATTACGCTTGGGCGCAAGGTTTGCGTACGGAAGCCTATTGGCTGTCGCCCGCGTCGGTGGCGGAGGAATATGCCGTGGTTTCTTACGGCTACACGATGGGTCGCGCTACCGGACATGACTTCGGAGAAACGATCGCTACCGGCAGTTTGCGCACGGCGGCGACGTGTACGGCGTATGCTACCTATTATAAAACGTGCTCCGTTTGCGGAGCGCTTTCTTCCGAATATTTCGCCGACGAAGAAGACGGGTATGCTTTGCACGACTACGTCTATACGCACACCGCAACGACACACAGATATGCCTGTAAAGAATGCGGCGAAGAATTGTTGGAAGAAGAACACGCGCTTTCTTATACGGACGATGAAAACGGCATCGGGCATACCGAGGTCTGTTCCGTCTGCGGATACGTCGCAAGAAGAGAGCATACTTTCGTCGGCGATAATTGTTCTCTTTGCGGCGCGGAAAAATATACTTACGTCGCCCGTTGGGACGTTTCCGGCGGAGATAATACCGTCGTCGCGTATTACGACGGGTCTACGCTGACTATCCGCGGCAAAGGCGGCATGGTCGATTTCAGCGCGCAAGATCCCGCGCCGTACGATGCTTATCGCCGTACGATCAGCGCTATCCGGATCGATCCGCAAGTGACGTCTGTCGGCGCGTATGCGTTTTACGGCTTTTCGGCGCTTACGGCGATCACCATTCCCGAACAGATAGAAAAAATAGGCAAATATGCTTTTGCTTATGCCGAAAACGTATCCGACCTGGTATACAATGCCCGCGCTTGCGGTTCTTTCGTTGTCAACAACAACGTTTTCGGAAATCTGGGCAAGAAGAGCGCCGGACTGAACGTAACGATCGGCAGCATGGTGGAAAGCATTCCCGCATACTTGCTTTGTCCGGCCGAAGACGCGCTCCCGCGCGTAACCTCCATGACGATAGACGGCGCTTCGATAACAAGCGTCGGCGAGTATGCGTTTTACGGGATCAGCCTTCCCGTCGCCGTCACGTTGCCGGCGGTTCGGTCGATCGGCAAGTACGCTTTTTATAACAACGTCGCCGCAAGCTCGTTTACGCTCGGCGGCAATTTGTCGTCGGTAGGCGAGTACGCTTTCTATCGTTGCCAAAACGCAACTTTCCGCGTCGGTTCTTCTTTAACGAATATCGGCGAATACGCTTTTTACGATTGTCGTGGGCTTACTTCCGTTCGTATGAACGTAAGCGTCGCGCCGGACTATGCTTTTTACAATACCGGGCTGGATATCCTTACGATTGCCTCCGCTCCGACCGTGATCGGCAAATACGTCTTTTTCAACGCGCCGCTGACGACCGTATTGAAGGAGGCTTCTTCCGCCGATCTGCTGTCCGCCGTAACGAACGTAGGCAACTATGCTTTTTATAAAACCGGTTTGTCCGGATCTGTTTTTATGACGGAAGTTGTTTCCGTCGGCGAATACGCGTTTTACGGTTGTAAAAATATCCATCAAATAGTTGTCTCTGCGCAGACGGTCGGCAAATATGCTTTTGCCGAATGTTCCGCTTTGGACACGATTTTTGCGGAAAATCTGACGTCCGTGCCGGAAGGGTGCTTTGCCGAAGACTCTTCGATGGTCAACGTCGTGCTTTCGTCGGAATTGAACGACGTTGGGAAAGAAGCTTTCTTATCCTGTTACAGACTGAATTCTTTTATGTTGCCGTCAACGCTCGCGACTATCGGGATCAATGCCTTCAAGGGATGTTTTACCCTTGTGGAATTGGATAACCGTTCCTCTCTCGTTTTGAAAGAAGGATCGATCGGTAACGGGTACGTCGCCACTTATGCAAAACATATTTATAACGGTAGCGAAGGCGGTCGTTCTTGTTTGCATACGATCAGTTGTCAAACGGGAGCGCTTATCGTCTTGTCGACGGAGGATCTGATCGTCGGCTACAGGAATATTCTTTACGGCACAACGCTCACGTTGGATAAAAACGTGGCCCCGTATGCTTTCTATAAAGCGAGCTCTATCAGCGCCATTAAATTGGATAATCGCGTAAAAACGGTAGGAAGGTATGCGTTTTACGGTTCCGAGAGCATAGAAAGCGTTGAAGTAGGCAGAGCGGAAAGTATCGGAGAAAAAGCGTTTGCGCATTGCGAAAAACTTACTTCCCTCAATTTGAAAGCAGACGACACGACGGCGATCGCCGCGGATGCTTTTGACGGCGACGTTATCGACGAGTTGCTTTTCTCGGCTTCTTTATTGTCTGCTTCCGGCCATGCGGAATTGTTATCCGCCATCGGCGCGCGGACGATGACGATGAAACAGTATAGCGGAACGGACGTCCCCGCCATAGACGGGTACGCGGGAGAGAAAGTAAATAACCAAGTTGTTTATACCCGCACGACGGCTCCGTTCTCGATCACGGGCGTACTGACGCCGGATCTTTCGTATACGTTGACAAAAGTTCATCCGAATGGATATGAACTCAGGATCGACGGCTTGGGCGATATGCCCGACTACGCCGAGGATACCGTTCCGTGGAAAGAGTACGCGGAAAATATTTCCGATTTGGTGATATCTGCCGGCGTAACAAGAATCGGCAATTACGCTTTCTGCGGCGCAAGTTCTTTGAAAAACATTTCCGGATGGGAAAACGTGTCGTCTGTCGGCGATTATGCTTTTTACGGATGTCCCGTCCTGACTTCGATAGATTTTCCCGATACAATAACGACGATCGGCAGCCATTCTTTCGAAGACTGTTCTTCTGTGAGAGCGGCGTATCTTCCTTCGGCGCTTTCCGTGATCGGCGAGTACGCTTTTGCCGGTTGTTCGGCTATGTCCTCCCTTTCTTTCGAACAAAACTTGTCAAACGTGGGCGCGCACGCTTTCGAAGGGTGCGGAAAACTAAACAACCTTAATTTGCCTGCGTCCGTAACGACGATCGGCGATTATGCTTTTGCCGGTTGTATCGGATTGGCAGCGATACAATATAATTGCGTAAACTGCGCCGATCTTGCGCGGAACAATTACGTCTTCTATAATTGCGGGCAGGCAAGAAACGGTATTGCTCTTACCATCGGCAACGACGTAGAGAGCATTCCCGCGTATTTGTTCAACCCTGTTTTCGATCTCAAACATCCGTCGCCGAGGATCACGGGTATTACTATTCCGCATGCGCTTACCATTGGCGACTATGCTTTCCGTAACGTGACCTATGCGGCTTCGATCGACCTTTCTTATGCGACTTCGATCGGACGCGGCGTTCTCTCGGGGGCAGCTCCGACTTCTCTTGTGCTGTCGGGATTGACAGGGGCGCTCGGTTATTATTTCGACGGGACCAATGCCACCGTGCCTGCCGGATTGACGAACATCCGTTTGACGGCTTCGGCCGACGTTCCGGCGGACGCCTTTGCCGATTGTTCTCACCTTATTTCCGTTATTTTACCCGACTCCGCTACGTCGGTGTCGATCGGTGCGCGTGCGTTCAAAAATTGCGCCGCGCTGACCGATTTCTCGCTTTCCTGTAACGGCGCTACCGTTGGAGAAGACGCCTTCTTCGGCTGTTCTTCTTTACTCGCCGTATCTATCGACACCGCGACGCAGAGTATCGCGCTGGAAAGTCACGCTTTCTACGGATGCGCCGCGCTCGCTTCCGTTTACGTCAAAAACTTGTCGTCCGTGGGTAAGGGCGCTTTCTTGGGGTGCGAAAACGTCACCGCTTTCACCTGCTCGGGAGAAGTCGTCGTTCACGAAAACGGCGGCGCCTTCGGCTTGTTTATGTCGGAGCCCACTTCCGCGACGTTGATCGGTTTTGTCGGCGCGGCGTCGTCTTACGTCGTTCCGGAAACGGTGAGCGAATACGATTTGCCCGTTACCGTTATCGGAGAAGAGGCCTTCTCTTCGCTCTCCGGCTTGCAATCGATCGTCCTTAACGCTTCCGTTTCTTCCATCGAAGATAAAGCGTTTTATAATTGCGTATCGCTAAGAAGCGTTGACTTCAACGGCAATACGGCTGTTCGTACCGTCGGCAAGAGCGCTTTTGCCGGTTGCGTACAATTAAGGGATATCGTCTTGCCGAGCGTGGTGCAAAGCATCGATGCCGGCGCGTTCGAAAACTGCTCTTCGCTGACTTCTTTCGTATTGCCGGCCGATACGGCCACCCTCGGAGAAAGGGCGTTCGCTTCCTGTCGCAAGCTGAGAGAATTCAGTTTCGGCGGGAGGAAGCTTCTTGCCTTGCCGGCGGGCGCGTTCTCGTCCTGCGTACTGCTTACTTCCGTCGCGTTGCCGCAAGGCATGGAGACGGTCGACGAAGGCGCATTCGAGCAGTGCTCGTCTTTACTTTCCGTTTCTCTCCCGACCGGGCTGAAACAGATCCGCACGTATGCGTTCTCCCATTGTAAAAAGCTGACCGCGTTGTCGCTGCCGAACTCGGTCGTCAGCCTGGGAGAAAAGGTCTTTAACGGTTGCGTCGGTTTGGAAGAACTGCAATTCGGTACCGGTATCGCTTCTCTCGGCATGGGTCTTCTCAGCGGGTGTAAGAACTTGCGTTCTTTAACGCTTCCGTTTGTCGGCGCTTCCGCTTCGGAAACGAGGACCATTTATCCCTTCGGTTATATTTTCGGCACCTCTTCTTACGAAGGCGCCGCCAGGACGACCCAGTCCGTTATAGAAACTTCTACGCTCGGCGTCGACACGTATTATACGTATACTTCCGCCGTTTATTACATCCCCGTCTCCTTAAAGACGGTCACGGTCAGGAGCGGATCTGTCAACGAAGGCGCATTCTCCGGGTGCATCTATTTGCAGACAGTGGATATTTCGGCGACCGGCGTCAGAAAGATCGGCAAAAAGGCATTCTCCGGGTGCAGTTCGCTCAGCAGTATCGTCTTCCCGGATACGCTGACCACGATCGACGCGGAAGCCTTCTATTATTGTTCCTCTCTGAACAACATCGTCCTGCCCGAAAAGGTGTGCGATGAAACCGTGGACGATACGGCGTTCGTTGCCAAGTCTGCGTTTACGTATACCGGCTACTACGCCAATCAGAACAACTGGGAAGAGGGCGTGTTGTACGTCAAAGTCAAGAGAGGCGCGGACTTCGTTTTGTTCGCCGTCGATTCTTCTACCTCGCTCGAGCGCGCTTGCCACGTCAAAGACGGTACCGTTCTGATTTTGGATAACGCCTTTGAAAACAGCGCTTTCACAGAGGTATATTTGCCGTCTTCCGTACAGAAGGTCGGCGCGTCCGTTTTGAAGGGCAACAAAAAGATTTCTTTGCTGTCCGTGCCGTTCATCGGTGAAACCATGACGAAGAACACCTTCCTTGCGTACTTCTTCGGCGGCGTATTGCCTGCGACCGGCACCGATTTGGAATTTTCCGTCAACTCGTCCAGAGAGTACATTCCGTCCTCTTTGTCTACGCTGGTTCTTATCGGTATCGGTTCGCTCCCCGACCGCGTCTGCCACGGCTGCCATACGCTGACATCCGTTATTATCGGCGACGGGTATTCTTCCGTCGGTTCTTACGCGTTCTCCAACTGCTCGCTTTTGGAAAGCGTTTCCGTGCCCAATTCTTTGACCTCGGTCGGTATGTTTGCTTTCGAATACTGCACGTCGCTTTTGTCGATCGTTCTTCCGACCGGTCTTACCGGCGTCGGTAAAGGCGCGTTCTCCAACTGCACGGCGATGAAGTTCTATTCCGCGCCCTTCATCGGCGCAACGCCCACCGGCAACCAGTACCTCGGCTTCGTCTTCTGTCCCTCGACGGAAAACTCGCCCACCGCCGCAATGAACGGCGATCTGGTGCCAGAATCGTTGGAAGTCGTATCCATCAGCGGCAGCTATCCCACCGTGCCCGCCAGCGCGTTCTACGGTTGTCGATTCATAAAGACCGTACTTCTGAACGTCAAGACGACCACGATCGGCAGCGACGCTTTCTATAACTGCACCTCGCTTGCCAACGTCTACATCGTGGGCGGTACAGCCGGTAGCACTTACAGCCCGACGTACAGGGACGAGGCGCCCAGACACGAGCGCTTTGCCAACGCGTCCTGGCACCGTATCTACTTCGATTCCGACACCGTCACCCGTAACTTGTCCACCGTTATGCAGGATAACGTTTATACCAATCGTCTGAACAGCAACGACGTGTCATTGGCGATGGAATCGGTCAAGTATGCCTCTTCCGATCCGACTATCGCCGCGTTTGAATACGAATTCGACGAGAACGGAAACGGCGTCATAGAAGCCATCGAAAAGAAAGACCATTCGTCCGACGGCCTCGTGACCTTCTTCACGAAGGGCGTAGTGACCGTGACGGTGACAATCAAAACGCCGACGTTTGTCGTGTCGCTTTCTTATACGCTCACCATTTCTTAAACAAGACCGCGCACGGCCCTTTACGCGAGCAAAAACGTCGTTTGTTTGTTCTCTGCATCTATGGATATAATAGGGAGCGATAGGGCGCCTGAGGTTGCCAGGCGAGCGGATTTGAGATATAATAATGCAAAGCAATAAAGGAGAATACTATATATGAGGATAGACGGAAGAAAGAACGACCAATTGAGACCGGTGGAGATCATCCCCGATTTTACCAAAACGACGGGCGGTTCGGCGCTGATCAACTGGGGAGGAACGCGCGTGCTGTGCACGGCGCTGTTGGAAGAAGGGACCATGCCTTTCCTGGAAGGAACGGGTAAAGGTTGGCTGACGGCGGAATACGCTATGTTACCGTCTTCGACGGGCGCAAGAAAAAAAAGAGAAACGTCCAAACCGGACGGACGTTCGACGGAAATAAAAAGACTGATCGGCCGTGCGCTCAGAAACGCGGTCGACTACGAAAAGTTGGGCGAAAGAGTGATTTGGATCGACTGCGACGTGTTGCAAGCCGACGGCGGCACCCGTACCGCGTCCATTACCGGGGCGTACGTTGCTCTGTGCTTGGGCGTTAAAAAATGGCTGGCAGAAGGACGCCTTACGGAAAACCCCATCGTCCACAAGGTGGCGGCCGTGTCGGCCGGGATCGTGGGCGGAGAGCCGATGCTGGACCTGTGCTATAAAGAGGACTCCGGCGCCGACGTCGATATGAACTTCGTCATCAATGAAAAAGGGGAGTTCATCGAGATCCAGGGCACGGGCGAAGGGCGTTCTTTCACCGAAGAAGAGTTTTCTTCCATCGTTGCTTTGAGCAAAAAAGGTATCGCCGAACTGATGGCTATCCAAGGCCGTTTCGAATAATACGCGCTATGCGCGGATAGGAAACGATGTTTCCATGAATTCTCACATTTTACTTATACAGCTCCTTCGTCGTTTCGGAGGAGCTGTTATAATATAATCCATAATGCAATTACCGAATTGCAATTCACGACGCCATTCGGCGTCAATTCATGCGCGGCAGGCGCAATTCATTCTTCTTGAATACGCTCTTCCCTTTTTTTGTAAGGCGTGATATACTGTAATGGGAAGAAATACGAAACAAGGAGTAATTTTTGGAACACGCCAAACTCGAAAAGGTCAATAAGTGTATCAGTCGTATCAAACGGGGCGATCACGTGCGCGCCGTTGAGGACTTGTACGACCTGATCGGCCGTCCGATACGCTTGATCGCGACAAAATATTTCGGGAACTCCTTTGATGTTGACGACGCCGCGCAGGATTTTTGGGCGAAGGTCGTAGAATTTTGCCAAAAATGCCGTCCCTTTTCCAACGGTTATAATTATCTGCTGAAATGCTTTGAAAACCAGTGCCGCATGAACATCCGCGCCGAAAGAAAGGCGACGGGGCGTATGTCGGTGTCCGATCTTTCCGATTACGAAAATAGACTGGTGGCAAGAGACGGCCTTTCTGCGGAAGAAACGGCTTTGCGAATATCCTTTGAAAAAGCGCTCGGGCTCATGACGGAAGAAGAGCGGGCCGTGTACGCGCTGACGCTGTACGGAGAAAAAACGGTCAGAGAGGCGGCGGAGACGCTCGGTTTTTCCAAATCAAAAACGGATAGGATCAAGCAAAGTGTTATGGAAAAGCTAAAAACAGTCTTAACAAGCGACGGATGGGACAAATAACGACCCCGTTGCATTGTAATAACGAAAGGAGAAGAAAGTGAAGAAGAGCATGACCACGCGACAAGCGGAAGAACTGATGCAACGGTACGCGGCGACGATGCGGGACGAAAAAGAAAACGATCTCGCCAAGCTGCGCGCTATGCAAAAAGTCGCGACGACGGAACAAAAAGCGCCGAAAAAGAAAATGTCTGCCGGCGTAAAGTACGCCGTTATTGCCGCATGCTCCTGCGTCCTGATCCTCGCGCTCGCTCTTCCCGTCGTCTTTTCCGGCGGCATTTTCTTTGCCTCGGCCCCGGCCAAAGAATCGTCCCTTCAAGACGAGGCCCATTTCGGCGGGAGTTCTCCTACGGAAGACGCGGATCATAATAAATCTTCTTCGGCTCCGTCTGCGCAGGGGTATGTTTTGATAACGGATAATTTCCGTATGGTCGCGCCGAACGGCAACGTCGTTACGTACGAATTATTGCCGATGGAAGAACGCCCCGCCGGCACGGACGGTTCTTTAGAAAGCGTGGGCCTTCATGCTAACATATTGTATTCGCACGTGCAATGGATCGTTTTCAGTGATAAAAAGGACTTGAACGCCCGTGTATATGTCACCCGCTTGCAAGAGAAGAAGGCGCGCTATGAAAAAACGTACGATTCTTCCGTTTCGTTCCGCTCTTTCAGTTTGTCGTACAAAATAACGAGCGCCGAAGCGGGCGTTTTCTCCGCGCAGGGCAAGATAAAATCGAACGAAGAAACATTATTTATAGAATATTCGCAAACCGGCGGCAATCTGGAGTCGTTTTGCAGTTGGGTAAACGCCGCTGTTTCGGTAAAATAGTTTTTACTTTCGGAAGAGTCTTTTCAGGCGATATTTTAGACTTTTTTTGTAGCGTTTATAGCTGTCGGGCAATAGATAGTCTTCGTCTTTTTCGGCGGCGGAACGCATGAGCGGTAAAAGAACTTTGCTTGCGTCGCCCGCGCGGACAAGGATGGTGGGCGCGTTGCCGATAACGCAGGTTTTTTGCGCGCCTGCCGCAGTCAGAATGTCGTCAAGTTCGGAAAAGTGCTTGGAGACGTCTTTATCGTAGGGACAACCGATGGTCGGCATCGGGTGCGGTGTCGCAACGTCCGTTCTTTCGTCATAATCAAAAAAGTCGACCGTTTTTTCGGAGATACGGCAGGGGACGTCGGCAATTTCTTCCAGACAATGGAAAAAAGTGTTACTGTTATTATTTACGCCGACAAGCAAGATTGCGGCGTTTTTTTCGATCAGTTTTCCGTAGCAACCGTTAAGAGGGGTGGGGGTGGAAATCGTTTCTTCTCCCGCGACGAATTTTTTTGCCTCCTTGCCGAAAGCTACGACCGAGTGGGTGGGATGGAAAGAGCGTACGCCTTTTCCTTTCGCCGCCGCTTGTACGGCCGTGCGGGGCAGGAGACCGGTGCAGGGGAGAGCGTTAATAACGTCGAAGACGGGTCGATTTTTGTTGACCGTCGCCCAGGTGTGGGTCGGGATAAGCAAAAGACCGTCCGAAAGGTATTCTTTCAGCGCGTCGATCAGTTTTTCCATGCCGCCCTCGTAGTAGCCGAAAGCCTTCATGGACGAGTGGATCAGTACGGTATCGTCGCGCCGGATACCGGCTTGTTCGAGCTGACTGAAGAGCGTTTTTTTCGAAATCGTTTCCATGCGATCAGTATAACATAGAAAAATATGTCTGAATAGGGTCTTTTCAAAAAAGAAATTATATAGTAAAATAAATTTATTATTTCGCCTGAAGGTGGTCGCATGAAGGAAAAAATCGTAGACGGGTATTATAAGCTGAAAGAGTATTGGCGTCGTCCGCCGAAAGGCTATCAAGTCAGCTATAAAGAGATTGCGGCTTTTACCGCCGGCGTGGGCGGAACGGCCTTCCAGAACGTCTTTACGGCATGGGTCGGACTTGCGGCGACTTTGCCGCTGATGAACGCCTATTTCAAGCTGACTCCCGGGCTTGTCTTGATCCTCGGCTGGGTCGGC
>JAEEGL012575256.1_pt1 | contig 14572 bp, 8 predicted proteins | sample 9134231 | NCBI WGS metagenome assembly JAEEGL01 (sample SAMN16246548, study PRJNA631951) | gut metagenome | biome: gut microbiome; feature: rumen; material: fiber-attached | host: Bos | place: Iran: Karaj | collected 2018-10
CGGTTTCGTCCTTACACGATATGACATTGGATTCACATTGTCCCTGCTTGCAAACGCCGGTGCTCGTTTCAATTTTGGTACAATCCGTCTCGCAATTCCCGCAATGCTTCGGGTCACTCTTAAAATCCCCGCACCAGCCCTCGCATTTGTCCTGCGTACAGCTGTCGAGCTTCTGGCATGTGCCCACATCACAATATTCATCGGGATTGCACGCTGTCTTGCAATTTCCGCAATGCTTCGGGTCATTCTTAAAATCCCCGCACCAGCCCTCGCATTTGTCCTGGGTGCAGCTTTCTTCCTTCTTCGAACCATCCGAGCAGCTACAAAACAGGGTGGCCGCAATCAGAATCGGGAAAACGCGCAGAATGCGGTGGGTTGATTTATGTAGGTATGTGTAGGGGGGGGGTAAGTGTAGTCATGTTTTGGGTGCTCCTGCGGCGCGCTGTGTGTTATGGTGTGACGCCTCGTGGGCGTGAATGGATGGAATTGGGGGATGGGCGAGTTATGCCTATTCGTCGTCGTGAATCAATTTCCCTTTGAATGGATGAGCTTTGCAGAATTCAATCATGTTCTGGCGCAGTTCTTTATCGGGTATTTTATCATAATGGTCACGCTGCCATTCTGTATAATCAAAAGCATCGCTTTTCACCATAACCAAAAACTTTTCAGTATTTACAATACCGACATGTTCACAAAGAAGCTGCATACATTCATGAGCAAGACTTGTATTGTTAATCATGATTTTCCTCCATAATACGTATAAAGTCTATAGGATTTATAAGCGTTATCGCATGCGAATGATATTTCAGCAAGCGCTTGTCTGTCGTTAAAAGGTAGTCGCAGTGGGTAAAGATGGCCGATGCCACATGAAACGCATCTTTGTATTTTACTCCGGTTGCCATGATTTCTTCTACAATTTGCTCAATCTCCTTCAAATTCTGAATTCCAGCGTGAACCGAAGAAAAATCAGCAATAAACTTTTGAATAAGCGCTCTGTGCATTGTGTTTGGAATTTGGCTGACTTCATAATACAGCATATCCGATGTCGCCAACTTTAGTACATTTGTTCTAATCTTTTCCTGAATATAAATCTTAGCCTGTGTTTCTAAATGAATGGATAATTGCTGTTGGTCATCATAAGGCCGGTTATAGCAGCAATTGTCGAGATATATGAGCATATTTTTACCTCATCATCAGATAAAGGCGGCAAATAACCGCCAACACCATCGGTATTGTAACACGGGATTGCGAGTCATTCAATAGGGTTGAACAATGGTTTGCGCCGCGTATCGCAGATAGCGGCGCCAGCGAGCCGTATGCGCCGTTGGCGCATAGGCGAGCGCCCCGGAGGGGCGCTATATGCGTAGCCGTGGGCACCATAGGTGCCCGCGGAGCCATATGCGTAGCCGTGGGCACCGTAGGTGCCCGCGGAGCCATATGCGTAGCCGTGGGCACCATAGGTGCCCGCGGAGCCATATGCGTAGCCGTGGGCACCGCAGGTGCCCGCGGGCGCCCGTAGGCACGTGTCGTGACACGTGCCCACGGACGGTGGCAAGCCGTATCGGGCGAAAGCCCGATAGGCTTGCAAATATATGTTTATACAATTGCAAATGTGTATGATTTATATAATTGCAAATGTGTATAATTGGATGACGGACTAATAATTTTTTTCTACAGCGGCACGGACTTTTTTTTGCGCGTCGGAGAGTTTTTGAACAACGCGGCTGATGTTTTCGAGGGCGTCGGCGTCGTTGATATCATCGGCCAGCGTCTGGAGGGTTTGAATGGAGATGTCGAGGGCGTCGGAGGCTTTGTCGTTGAATTCGAACCAGAATATATCTTCGGCGTTTGCGATGGTGAGCCAGCCGTTTTTGCCGCGGGCACCGATGTGGCAGCGACCGATGAAGGGCAGGGCGCGGAGCAATACTTTGAGATTTTGATGGATGCTGAGGCTGGCGCCGATGGGGATGGAATCGGGGACGAAGAGCTTGTCTTCGAGCAGGCCCAGGGCGCGGGCGACTTCGACGATTTCACCCAGGCGGAAGTTGTGGAGGAGTTCGTATTTGCCGAAGTTATCGCGCAGTGAGACGCGGTAGTTGAGCCATGAGCGTTCGTCGGTGAGTGGCTGGACGTTTGCGATGGCGCGGAGTTCGTCGATGGTCATGATGATGAGGGGCTGGCGATGTGAAGTCGTGACGCAGGTGAGCGTGCGGCCGCCGATGAGCAGTTCGCTGGGGACGCGGGTCTGAACCGCATCGGCTGTATTTCGGCCGCGGATTTCGGGGCGAACCGGCTGATTCTGGACGCGGAACAGTTTGCGGCCGTTCGAGGCTGGCGCGGGCTGTGCGGCTTTTGAATCGTAGCTGCGCGAGGTTTTGTGCATGTTTTCGTCGTATCCGAGGGCTTCGCGGCTGCGTTCGAATCGCTTTTGTTTTTTGCGGTTTGCGCCGTATTCCTGGTATGCGCCGCGGCCGGGACGCGATGAATCCTGGCTCATGTCGATTTGGATGTTGTATTCTTTGAGCCATGCGGAACGCAGTGCCGAGGCCTGTTCGGCGTAGATTCTTGCCGATTGTATGAATTCGAGCGCCAGAATGAGTTTGGGCATCGATTCATAGAGCGACGAGGAGGGATGCAGAACGACGTTGATGTCGGTCGGCGTGACGTAGCTGCGGCCTTTAAGCACCAGACACTGATCGCCGTAAGCGGCCAGAAATGCTTTGATGACGTCGTTTTCCTGGCCGTCGGGCTGCGAAATCAGGCCAACGGTTTCGGCAATATCTTCGATTTGTTCGACGGATTTGTCGATGAATGCCATCGTGTCGAATTCGAGGAAGTTCTTGTAGCAGAATTGTTTTTTGTCTTCGGCGTCGACGAATTTGCGCACGACATTGACAGCGGTGAGCAGATCACCCATGGCGTGGGCGAGTTTTGCGTGTGCGCGTCTGGCCTGAGCCTCGTGTCCGGGCGGGTATTGAAGGGGCGATTTGACCGAAAGCCAGGCAACCGCAATGATAACTTCGTGCATTGATGCGGGATATTTCATGCCGGCTTCGATGACGACGCGAGCCAGTCTTGGAGACAGCGGGAAAACGACCATTTTCTGGCCGATGCTGGTGAGGTGATTGGATTCGTCGATGGCTCCGAGTCGGCGGAGTTCGGCCAGTGCATCGCGGATGGCCTGTTTGGGCGGACGCGTTGGAAACGGGAAGGATTCGACATCATAGATGCCGACATCGATGAGGCGCAGCAAGACTTCGCTCAGTTCCAGACGGATGATTTCCTCGTCTGTAAAAGCGGGGCGCAGATCGCGTTTGTCTTCGGAAAAGAGGCGGATGCATTTGCCGGGGGCCGTTCGGCCGGCACGGCCGGCGCGCTGGGCCATCGAGGCCTGGCTAATCGGTTCTTCCTTGAGCGTTGTGACATGCGTACTGTTGTTGAATCGCGGGATTTTGGCGATACCGCTGTCGATGACAAACCGCACATCGGGAATCGTGATCGACGTTTCGGCGATATTGGTAGCGAGCACGACTTTGCGGGTATTGGGGCGTTCGTCGAAGACTTTTTCCTGTTCTTCGCGGGGCAGCAGGCCATATAGCGGCAGCACCCACAAATCTGAGAATCCCTTTTGGGTGGCCTGCATGGTCTGAATCATTTCCTGGGCGGTTGTAATCATGGCCTGGCCCGGTAAAAAGCACAGGATATGACCGGGTTCGCCGGATTTGTGAATTTTCCGGACTTCGTCTGCCAGAGCCGATGGCACATCGTCTTTTTCGCGGTTTTCGACGTTTCGGTATTCGATGTCGACCGGATAGGTTCTGGCCTGAATTGAGATGAGCGGGACATCGCTGCCGTCGCCGGTGCGCGAGAAATACTTTTGGAAGGTCTCGGCACGGATGGTCGCAGAACTGATAATGACGCGCAGTTCGGGGCGTTCTTCGATGGCGAGCTTGAGCAGACCCATGGCGAGATCGATGTTGAGCGAACGTTCGTGGGCTTCGTCGATGATGATGACCTGATATTGGTTATAGAGGTGATCGGTGCGTGATTCCTGAAGCAGAATGCCGTCGGTCATGACTTTGACGATGGTTTCGTCGGACGTTTTGTCGTCGAATCGAATGGCGTAGCCGACTTCCTGACCGAGTTCGCAGCCGATTTCTTTAGCGATGCGCATGGAGACGCTCACAGCGGCGATTCGGCGTGGCTGTGTGAGCCCGATGCGGCCCGTGATCATCGGGTTGCGCAGCAAAATGCGCGGCAACTGCGTCGTTTTGCCGCATCCCGTTGGTCCCTGCACCACGATTACCGAGTGATTGGCCAGCGCCTCGTTGATTTCGTTCTGATGCTTGTAAATCGGAAGCTGTGTAATATCGCTCATATTCGACTCCTTGTCATCGTTCGCCGGAATGGCAAACATGCGTAGAATAAACGATAATGAAAGAAATAAAAGACTTTTCATCGATTGAAAAAGTGCATAAGTTACGACTCAGCTAGCTTATTGGCTAATCCCGCATAACGGACATGCCATGTAGGCTATGAGCGGAATGGGGATTGATATTGCCTGTTTTTTGTTATTTTCGATGAGCGGATGATGGCCAAATGCGGCTCCCCGCCCCGTTGGGGAGGGGCTGGGGGCGGGGCTTGGCCCCATTTCGACCTTTGCTGGCAAGGAGAGAAGATGACATCATACGAAGTGCCAAAGGGAATCGCAGCTTCCAAAGCGAATGAGAATGCGCATGTATGCGCGCACATGTTTATCGTGGTCGGCCCATCGGGCACCGGCAAATCGACGCTGTTGGGGCATTTGATGGATGTGCGCAAATCGTGCGGCATGTCGCGATCGACGACGACCCGTGCGCCTCGCGGTTCTGAGGTGAACGGTGTGGAATACGATTTTGTCGATATTCCGACGTTTGAGAAGAAGATTGCGAATGGCGATTTTGCTGAATATGCCAATGTTTTTGGCAATTACTACGGCACACCGCACAGCATGATCGTCGATAACGTGAAAGATGGCCGTGATGTGCTCTTTGATATCGATGTGCAGGGGGCCCGCAATCTGAAAAAGCAGTATCCGGGAGCCTGGTGTATACTGATTGCGCCGCCGTCTATGGATGTGCTTGAAAAGCGTCTTCGCGGCCGCGGCACCGATGCGCCCGAAGTGATCGAAAAACGACTGAATACTGCGCGCAGTGAGCTGGCAGAAACCGATTTGTTCGATTTCATGATTGTGAACGACGATCTCGAGACGGCGAAATCACAAATCGTGGCGCTTTACGATATGCTTGCGCTGCGCGCAGCGCATTGATAGATGCGGATTTGGTGGTTTTTGTGCAAATCGAAAAAATCCAGAAAACGCTGCTCAGTCTTTGTGACGAAAAATACCGGCAGTTTAACAGCAAACTCATGCCGACGGTCGATCCGCAGACGGTCATCGGCGTGAGAACACCGGAATTGCGCAAGTTTGCCAAGGAACTCGTCAAAGCGGATGATATTGACGCGTTTCTGAATGCGCTTCCGCACAGGTATTTTGAAGAAAATCAGCTCCATGCATTTATTCTGTCCGAGCTAAAGGATTACCAAAAGTGTATGGATGGCGTATGCGCATTTCTTCCCTATATCAATAACTGGGCGACGTGTGACCAGCTGTCTCCAAAAGTGTTTAAAAAGCACAGAACAGAGCTGTTACCGGCAATCCGTCAATGGATGAAATCTGAGCATACCTATACAGTCAGATTTGGCATTGGCACATTGATGCAGCATTATCTCGACGAAGATTTTGATATCGAATATCCCGGATGGGTATCAGAAATACGTTCGGATGAATACTATATCAATATGATGATTGCGTGGTATTTTGCGACTGCGCTGGCAAAACAATACGATTCGGTTATTCCCTTTATTACCGGCAGAAAGCTGGACGTCTGGACGCACAACAAAACGATTCAGAAAGCGATAGAGAGCTATCGAATCACGGATGCGCAGAAAGATTTTTTGAGAACGCAGAAAATATCGCACTGAACGATTCTGTCATGTGCAGATAACCATGATACAGCAGGGTACAGCAATTATCCGACACGCGCGGAAGGCGTCATATTATGTGTAAAAAAGCAACAACTCCGACACATATTGAAGTGCGCGGTGCGCGCATGCACAATCTGAAGAATATCGATGTCGATATACCGCTTGGGCGGATTGTGGGCATTGCGGGGGTATCGGGATCCGGGAAATCTTCACTGGCGCTTGGCGTGTTATATGCCGAAGGTTCACGTCGATATCTGGAATCGCTGTCGACCTATACGCGGCGGCGGATGACGCAGGCATCGCGGGCGCTGGTCGATGATGTATGCTATGTGCCGGCGGCTTTGGCGCTGCATCAGCGTCCGGGGGTTCCGGGAATTCGGAGCACATTCGGCACGATGACAGAGCTATTGAACAGCCTGCGTCTGATGTTTTCGAGGCTCGCAAGCCATCGGTGTCCCAATGGACACTATCTTGAGCCCAGCATGGATGTCGCTGCCGAGCGCGAGCTGGTTTGTCCGGAATGTGGGGCGCATTTTTATGGTCCTGGAGCTGAAGATCTGGCATTTAACAGTTCTGGGGCGTGTCCGCATTGCGAGGGCACTGGCGTTGTGCGTACAGTTGATGAATCGACGCTTGTGCCGGATGAATCACTGAGTATTGATGAAGGCGCGGTTTTGCCATGGCAGACCCTGATGTGGTCGCTGATGAAGGATATCGCACGCGAAATGGGGGTTCGAACGGATGTGCCATTTTGCGCGCTCACATCAAAAGAGCGGGAGATAGTTTTTCACGGGCCGGCCAAAAAGGTGCATATTTTATATCATAATGAAAAGACGAACACTGCCGGCGAGATGGATTTTACGTATTATAATGCCGTGTATACGGTAGAAAATGCGCTTGCCAGGGTAAAAGACGAGAAAGGGATGAAGCGTGTGGAAAAGTTCCTGATGCAGGGACCGTGTCCGCATTGCGGCGGGACGCGGCTGTCGGAGGCTGCCCGTTTGCCCAGGGTTCGCGGTATTTCGCTGGATATGGCGTGTGAAATGACGCTGGCTGATTTAATCGAATGGGTAAAGGGGGTTCCCGAATCGCTGCCCAAACCGATGCAGCCAATGGCGCGCAATATCTGCGAATCATTTCTGGATACGGCCAAAAGACTGGTGGATCTTGGATTATCCTATTTAACGCTCGACCGTTCGGCATCGACGCTGTCGACTGGAGAACGACAGCGCACGCAGCTGGCTCGGGCAGTGCGCAATCGTACAACTGGTGTGTTATATGTTCTCGACGAACCGTCGATTGGTCTGCATCCATCCAACCTCGAAGGCCTGACTGGAGTGATGGATGATTTGGTGGGCGATGGCAATTCGGTGGTATTGGTGGATCACGATACGCAGGTTTTATCGCATGCCGACTGGATAATAGAGCTTGGACCGCAAGCCGGATCCGGGGGCGGCAATGTGATTGCGCAGGGTAGTGTGGGTGCTGTCGTTAAAGATAAAAACTCGATGATCGGTCCGTTTTTGAAGGGGAATCATACGGTTCAGATATTGAATCGAATCCCTAAAAGAGACTTGTTCAAGAACGGAAAAATAGAATTATCGACATCGCAGATTCATACGGTAAAGCCGTTGGATGTGTGTTTTCCAAAAGGCCGGATGACGGTTGTAACCGGTGTATCGGGATCGGGCAAAACGACATTGATTCTGGAAAGCCTGATTCCGGCGCTGGAATCGCTGATTGATGGCAAGAGGCTGCCTTCGCATGTAAAAACTATAAAAGTTGACGGAATTGCGCATATCAAGCTTATTGATGCGACGCCGATTGGGATTAATGTGCGTTCGACGGTTGCGACCTATGCCAATGTTCACGATGAATTGCGCAAGATATATGCAAAGACGCCCGATGCCCGAAAGCATCAGCTGAAGGCCGGAGATTTTTCGTACAACACAGGGAATCTGCGGTGTCCGACCTGTGACGGGACTGGCGTTATCAGTCTTGATGTACAGTTTTTACCGGATGTCGATATTCCCTGTCCCGACTGCCGGGGCTCTCGCTATGGTCGTCTGGCATGGGCGGTAAAGCGGGTGCGTAAAGACGGCGTCTCGAGTTCGCTGCCCGAGCTGATGGCGATGAGTATAGACGATGCCTTGCTGATTAGCGATGATTTGCAGCTTGTGAGCCGCCGTCTGTCTGTGCTGCATGAACTTGGACTTGGCTATCTGACGTTGGGTGAGGAGACGCCGAGTTTATCGGGCGGAGAGGCACAGCGGCTGAAGCTGGCCAGTGAGATGGGGCGTGGACAGAGCGACACAGTATTTGTATTTGATGAGCCGACGATTGGGCTGCATCCATTGGATGTGCAGTCGCTGCTTGGGGTATTTAAGCGACTGATCGAAAAGGGTGCGACAGTGATTGTGATAGAACACGATTTGGATGTGATTCGCAACGCGGATTATATTGTCGATATGGGCCCTGGGGGCGGTGAAATGGGGGGAACGATTGTTGCCTCTGGGACGCCCGAAGATATAAAGCATACCGGTAAGAGTATGACAGGGAAGTATATCTGATCGATAGTATAGAAGAATGGCGCGCCGTATTGGCCGGCAGGACAATAGGCGCGCCCGCAATGCGTATGGGCCGCAGGCCCATAGCATGCGCAGCAGAAAAACAAATCATGAACCAATGAAACTAATGATTGCGCTGCAGATTTGAGTGATTGTTTGTACGCTTTTCTGCTTCGAGATAGAGAGATTGTGCGAGTTTGTTGTTGGGACGCAGTTCTACAGCCTGTTTTGCTGAGCGCAGCGCACGGTTGTTTTGATCCAGCTCAAGGGCGTATTTTGCGTCGCATATGGCGAGATAGAATCTGTATTTGGCAGTGTTTCGTGATGTATTTCGGTATTGCAGAAAGATATTGGATATATCGTGTTTATACCATTCGATGTTCCAGGATTTTCCATAGAATACGCTATAATACAATCTGAGCCGCCAGTATTCCTCGTCGTTTCCGAGCACAGCCTGAGTTGTTTCGAAATATTTGAAAAGCTGATCGTATTGTTGTTTTTTTATGAAAGCCTGTGTGCGAATGCGGAAAATTGCAGTTGTTACGGGGTAATCGCGGACTTGTTCGGCGACCAGATCACATCCCTCGGGGAAATCGAGCGCATTGTATAGTTGATAGGAGAGTTCGGCAATCAGCGACTTGTGTTCGATATCATCCGGAATGGCCTGAATGAGTTTTTGTGCGGTTTCGAAGCGATTATTATTGAGCAGAGCGGCAACAAGTACGCGGATGGAACCATTTGTATTGGGCAGATAGAGCGTGTCGTCGGACAGCGAAGCAGCCTCATTCATAGCAATGGCGCGGAGATTTGGATTCTCATCGGCGACGCGGTATAACATTTTTATCGCGCATGATTCATCATCAATTGCCATGCATAGTTTGGCCAGATGCAGCATGGTATATGGATTGTGCGGGGCAAGAAGATGTGCCGAAGTATACCATTGATGGGCAGTTTTATAGATATCGCGGCGCTGGTTGAGGTCGGTGAGAATGCGCGCATCGTGCAGCGATTTTTCTCCCATGATGGTACGGATTTCGGTGCTGGCCGGGCGGGTTTTGATGTTTTGTGACAGTATCTGGCGCACTTTTTCGGGGGCGTCATGCTGGGTGACCGCGTTGGATAGTTTTCGTATGCCGGATTCGGTGATGCCATCACGCCAGAGATGATTTGTAGCGATTACAGTAATGGTGCCAATGATTAGAATGATGTATCCGGCGGTCATTCGAAGCGTTTGAGGCTTTGACAGGGTGACTTCGGTCACTTTGGGTTTGCCGAGTTTCCATCGTTTGCGGCGGCCTTCGAGTATGCCGCATGAAATCCAGAAGGGCATGGCGACTGTCCAGTATCGCAGGTTGAAATCGAAGCAGTTCTGTATGAGAATGGCGACAACGCCGGCGATGAGCCCGTAAATGCTGGCGCGTTCATCGGGGGATTTGAGGAAGGTTTTGATGATGGAGAGGATGCCGGCGAGTCCGAGAATGAGAATGATCAATCCGCAAATCCAGCCGTATTCCAGAATGATTTCCCAGTATTCATTTTCGGCGTGACGGAATCGCTTGGGGAACGGAAAACTCTGATATTGCGGATAGATATCGGCGAAAGCGGAACGGCCGGTGCCGGTGCGCCACCAGTCTTTGCTCATCTGCCAGAAGTCGCCGTACATCTGGGTTTTGGAAAACTGCTTTTGGGGGGCTTCGTCATCTGCCGACATCTCGAGACTGTCTGTTTCGAACGAGATCGGTGTTTCTTCGAATTCAGCTTTGATGCTGCTGATGACCGGTGCCGATACAAAGACGACAGCGATGATCAGGGCGAACATGCATGCGAACACGATGAGGCTGTGTTTGAGTGCGACGCGGTGTTTCGAAAGCCACAGACCGGCGAACAGAACGAGGTGTCCGAGCGCCCATCCGAGGATGGCGCCGCGGCTTTTGAGCATGATGAGTGCAAAGCTGAATGCGATATAGACCAGCAGCCAGATGCCGCGTCTTGCGGTGGCTTCGTGATGCCGCTGGCTGAATGAAGTGCCGAGCGCCATCAGCGCCATCAATGCCATCACGCCGGAAGTGTGATTGGGGTTGACGGGAAGCCCGATATGCAGTGGCGATGCCTGTCCGGTTGCGCCAAAAGAAATCCCGAAACCAGCGTATTTGAGGGCGAGCATGGCGACGATGCAGGCTGCGGCAACGGCCATTGCTCGCATCAGGCGATTCATCACTTTGCGCTCACTGGTGATTGCGCTCGTCGTGAGAAAAATCCCCAAAAAACCGCACAACATCACAAGTGCATAAGCGGTCTTTCCGGGGGCAGCAGTCAGATATCCCCATGAGAAACTGTTGCCCATGTTGGCGAGCGAGTCGGATTCGGCATAGATCGCGGCCGATTTTGGGGATAATACTGAAAGAATGTCCAGTGGCAGAGGGATCAGCGAGCACAGCGAGCAGGTGATCATGAAAAGCAGCATCAAGCCTAATGGGCCGAACCCCTGGAATGGCGTGACATCACTGTAAAACAGCACCCTGTCGGGGGATTTTGTCAAACGCGAAAATACGGGATGCTGCGCGAATAAGACCATACATGCACCGATAATCGCAAGTATGGTGACGCCCGACGCATCCACCCAATGAATACCACTGCAAAATGCCCACAGGCCCAGTAATAAAACAAATAAAACACTCAGGATTCTTATCATTTTCAGGTCTCGGTTATCGTATCATATTCAAATTCAGATTCATTTATTTGCAATGCATCAGACAACTCAGGTACCGACGATGCTTTCGAATAGCCTGGATGCAGGCCAGATATTGTATACAAAGTCGAAATAATCGATGGATTTTCCCTGGGGATCGATGGATTTTCCCTGGGGATCGATGGATTTGCCCGGGGGATCGATGGATTTGCCCTGGGGAGTGGCGTCTGAAACCACCGGATTGTCACACTGAATGATCTGTATAATCAATCCGGGTTCCGAGTCGAGGGAGGTCTGATTTGAGCCGCTCCGTGCAATCATCGTATCCGCGGTTACAGTTTGTCCTGTGGTCACATTGATCGTGGCCAGACTTGTGTATTTGCACAGGATGTTGTCCTGATGCCGGAGCACGACGACGTATCCGGCATTGTCATTATCCTGCTGTTTGCCGCAATAGACTACGGTGCCACGCATCATCGGATAAACCGGGGTGCCAATGGGAACGATAAAATGGGCTTCGTCCGGGTGCTGCTGCAAGGCATACTGGTTAGCAAAACCAAGCGGCGGAACCGCGATTTCAGCGCCAGTCCGGAATAGATCTCCAAGCCAGAGCTGCGAGAGCGCTTCGAGCTGAACGATGGGAGGCGCGACAAAATCGGTCAGACGCCGCCAGGGCTGCTCGCGTATCGCATCGAAATCTTCTTTTTCCAGCCGCAACAGAACCTGTCCATTGCAATCTGCGATATCGACGCAGCGCAGTTTGGCATGCAGTATCAATTTGAGAGGGAGCAGCTGCGGGTTGGCCAGCAGCTGATGCAGCGCATTGGATACCCACTCGCGCCGGCGAGACTGTGAGCCAATGGATGCAAGCGGCAGATAAATGCCGTCTGCAGCTTCGACGTCGCCCCGGATTTGAGCCGCAATGCCAAGCGCCCAACAAAGCAGGGGGTTGGTTTTGTCGGCCCATAACCGTCTGGCTCTTTCGACATTATCATCGTTCGAAATAAACAGTGATGTGCGGCCGCACGAAATCATGATGCCGGATGATATCTCGAACGCGATGGTTTGCGAAAGCCGGTTTGCCGGAATTCCCAGCAGCCCCTGCTTGAGCAATTCGATTTGTGAAGCCGACAGGACACTGAGCGGCCCGATCTGCCGGTCACCCAGCTGAATGCATTCACCGCTGTCGAGCACATTCTGGTTTTCACTTTTGTCGTGAGCCTGAATTGCAGCCTGTATATGATGGATTTCGGGAAAAAAGATGCGCATGCCCGGCTGCAGATTCTCTGGCTGCCGAATCTGCGGATTCTGCCGCAGAATCAGACGATAATCGCCTTCTGAACCATAGGCTTTCTGCACCAGCTGCGACAATCTGTCACCCGGACAAATGACATACGTATGCCCGGAACAGGGGTGCGGCGAGTCGTGCTCGTCTTCCAGAGAAAAATCGACTGAATTCCAGTTTTTCTCGGCCGCACCGTCGCCCAAAAATTGCGTCTCGTCATAATAACGGTGTTCGACAAAACCCGAACCACGCATCACGGTTGACAGACGGTTCTGCCAATGTGCCGCGATATGACCGTGCATGCGCGAAATGACTTCGTCAGCAAGTGACATGCATTTCTGCGATTCACTGGCCTGTGTTTCAATCTCTCCCGCAATATCGTCCGGAGCCAGCGCATCCAGATCGAAGAGCATCGCAAATCCGCGCAGAGACTGAATCCCCGCACTCTTTGCATGGTGCCGCGCGCTCTTGAACCGCTCGCCTGCCACCAAATCGATCTGCGCCGCACGCGCACTCGGTTCCTTCCCAAGCCTGTTAAACCGCGACTGCCACGTATCCGACATACTATAGACTTTGCGCGATAAAACCGGGTCAAACCGCAAAATCATCTGCGATTGCATATACTGCTCGAGACTCGTCTGACCGCCTTGAACTGCCTCGATTAGACTGTCACTGTCTTCGGCAAAATGCCGCGAAATCACATCCGCACTTTGTCCCGATTCCGTCAGCCGCGAAAAAAAACGTAACAGCGACCCGTCTTTTAAACCAAGCCCCAGTCCGTATTTCAAATCCGCATCACGATCTGCTGTAATCGCACCAAAATTCTCGGTTCCCGCAACACCGTCCAGAAAATTGTGCATCGAAAAAAGTCGTCGCGCCAAAGCCTCATGTGATTCCGTCAGCGTTGGCTGCGGTGCAAGCAAATTCGCCAAATTTTCCGCATCCTGCGCAAGCTTTCCCGCCAGTTCATCAAAGGGCTCCAAATCGTGCAAAATCGCCTGAATTTCGGTTATCTGCTGTAAAGCCGCCCCCCACGAAGTTGCCAGGCCCGAATGGTGGCTCTGCGCCTCACACAGCCGCTCCACGCCCTGCAGCCGGTGAATCAGCTGCCAGCACTGCGAATCAATCAGCCGCACGCGCACCCGCTCAAAAAGCACATGGATCGCACAGAAAAATTGCTGAAGCTCTGCATCGGATAAGGAATTCACAATCACACCTCAAATCACAACCCACCACAATTTACCATACTTCGCCCTTTCCCGTGAACGGTAATATGCATTCTCCTTCGCGTTATTTTATGCTCGCCGCGCTATCTCGCTGCGCTCTATACGCGCCGCGGCCTCGCTATCTCGCTGCGCTCAATACGCTTGGCTGATGCGAGAAAAGACCGGGGATGAGGGCGATGGCGGGGGCAGAGGGGGGGCAGGACGCAGGAATCCGCTATTCGCCGGGCCCGCCCCCGCCGCCACCTCCTGCATTTTACCACAGACGGCACAGAGCTCGCCAACCACCCTTGCACGGCCTTTTTTGCAGGCCGCATGCGGGCGTTTGGATTGCGATTTGAAATCTGCGCCTTGGCGTCAATCTGTCCGCCGTTGTGCAGTAATCGTCATCACTGCAAACGGTGTTTCCTCGTCAGGGATTAAGACAGATGCTATGTAAAACGGTCTCGACCGTTAACGTGGGACGAGGGGATACATCTTGGGCCTCCATGTCTGAGTAAGGTTGCCTGGACCTGCAGACGGGGCGGATGCTCTGTCTGCGTCTATAATATGTGGCAATTGCAAAAAATTCGGCCCAAAAAATTGCAAAGCATGAAAAAAAATCTTGACGGATTCCATCTGGACGCGTATAAGCCCGCTCGCACTTGATGAGAGTGCCCTTCCGAGATCGTTTAATGGCAGGACGACGGGTTCTGGCCCCGTTAATCTAGGTTCGAATCCTGGTCTCGGAATTTGATCATCTCGTGCATTTATCACCTGATCCGAGATCGTTTAATGGCAGGAC
>JAEEGL013512108.1_pt1 | contig 14572 bp, 9 predicted proteins | sample 9134231 | NCBI WGS metagenome assembly JAEEGL01 (sample SAMN16246548, study PRJNA631951) | gut metagenome | biome: gut microbiome; feature: rumen; material: fiber-attached | host: Bos | place: Iran: Karaj | collected 2018-10
AAAAATTAAGATTTTTTATTTATTTGATTTATTATTTTTTAAATAAATTAATGTTTTTATTTTTATTTTTTTAATCCCATAATTAAAATAAATTGATTATATTATGATTTTATGGTATTTTTTATTTAATTTAAAGCATTTAAGAAGCATTTGATATTAATAATAATATGCGATGAAGAAAAATGCTTAAATTAATCTTTTAAATTTGGGCAAGATACTTACTTTAAATGTATGTATTAATAATCATCTTTGAAACAATTAATTCAAAATTAAAAATAAAGAAAAAAAGTAAATTAGTAAATTTCATTTATTATTTTGTAAAACTGAGAATGAAAACTTATAAAAGAAAATTTTATTTCTAAAATTAAAGTAAAAAAATTTATTGAAGTTTATTAATTCAAAAGATTTTTATAAATATTTAATTTTATTTAATCATAAAAATATTAGTAAAATAAATTAAATAAAAATTAATATATTATTTCTTATTATTATATATAATTAAAGGATTTTTAATTATATTATCATAGACTTTTAATAATTATTTTAAAATTAAAAGTTGAAAAAATATATTTTTCAACTTTTCATTATATTTTAAAAAAATAATAAACTTAAAGATGAAAATATTTTTAATCCTAAATTGTAAATTTTTTATTAAATTAAAGAAAAAAATATATAATCTTAAATTAAATCAAATAAATTTTTTTTCTTTATACATTTTATTCAAAACAATTGTAATAAAAATATAATTTTTAAATAATAAATTAAAAAAATGATTAATAAAATGGAAATAAAGTCAAAATTTCCTTTCTAATTAGGTACCAAAAGATACAAATATTATAATTTAAACATTTTTAAATGAAGGAGAAAAAAATACATTATAGAATTATTCAAAATATTTTTAAATTAATGATGATGAATTATTTATATTCAATAATAAGAATTTCATTTAAAAAAAATGAAAAATAATTTTAATGTTATAACTAATATATGAAAGATAAATAAAATTAAATTAAAAAAGAAATATAATTTATTTGAATAAATAAAAATGATGTTTTAATTTTGCTCGATTAAAGTTATTAAAAAATAATAAAATAAAAGTGAATATAAATATTAACTTATATTAAAAAAAATAATAATCTATAATAAAAAGCAAATTAATTATATTAAGAATAGAAACTAATTTATAAAAATTATTCATCCTATTTTTAAAATATTAAATTACATTTCATTATTTATATAATATCTTTTTATTACTCTTAATTGTTAACAATAATTTTTAATTATAAGATAAAAAATAATTCATTTAGATATTCTTATTTAATTATATATTAATATATATAATTTTATTTTTTATTTGTATTATTTTTATTCACCATAATAATACTATTTTCAATTTCTTCCTTTGTAATTTGTGAAGTTTCTAAAACATATTCTTCTTCAATTATTTTTAAAATATCTTCATTGTAATCAAGATTTTTTAAAGAATATTCAATTTTTTCTGAAAATTTCTTTATATTTTCTTTTAATTTATTGATATTTAAACCTAATTTTTCATCTAATTCTCTTCTAACTTCTAATAAAATAAATTGATATAAATAATTTTCAATTTTAAATAAATTCATATTTAATTTCTCAATATTCTCACAAATTATTTTAAATTCAACAAATAATGATTCATATTGTAATTTTGATGTTAATTTTCCCATCAAAAAATTGAATGCAATACTTGTTGCAAAATTATTTAATTGTGATGTAGGGAAATAATTAAATAAATTACTCAAACTGAATCCAGATTGTAAACTTATAGTTATATATAATAATAATTTTTTATAATCAATTTTAGGATTCAATGAAATATTTGAACAAATAGTACTTGATAAATTATATAAAGATTTTTTAATTAAAATATTTGAATATGAACCCTTATTATTTTCTATCTCAAATAATTTTTTATCAAAGACAAAAGTTTTATTATAATTTGATAATATATAATCAATGTAAAAAAGAATGAATTCAATATGACAATGCCATTTTGATAATTTTTTTTCAAATAATTCATATTTTTTTGACTGAGTTACTTCTTTTGAAAGTATTGTTTTTATTGAATTTGAAATTCCTATTTTATTAAATTTAATTAATTTTAAGAAAAATTTTTCTAATTCATTTGATATATCATCCTTATGACTTAATAAGATAAATAAAAGACCTTTTTGATAATTTTCATCTTTTGAATTTTGGTTAAAATAATATTTAAACAAATTATTTAAATATGGTGATTCAATTGTACATAATGAATTTTTAAATTGAGGAAATATTTTTTTTTCATAAAGTTCTTTTATTTCAGAAAAATCATTATCTTTAAAATTTACTTGTTTCAATTTTAAATATAATTTCTTTAAATTGATATCATGAAATTCAAAATCAAAATAATCAATTATAATATATTCAGATAATGGAATATTATTTTCATTTCTAATTATTTTTATGTCTTCCATTAGGTTTTTATTTTATTTATTATTCTTAACTAATTTATAAAATTTCAAAATAATTAGATAATTATTTAAAATAAATAAAAATATTTATTATAGTAATATCGCACTACTAATTTAAATTTTAAAATGAAAATCATATGATTAATTCTTATAGAAGGAAAATTAATTTATTGTTAATCATTTTTAGCAAATAGATAATAATTATTCACTAGAAAAATATTAAACCTATTTCATTTCTAATAAAAGCCAACAATTTTCTTTATGAATATCATAATATTTTCGAAATAATAAAAGTTAATAAAATTATGTCTGTCTTATATTGTTATGTAATACTAAACAAATATGACAACAATTAATTAACAATTTATACACAGAAATTATTTTTTAATAATTTTTTTATTCTATTATTGTATATTATACATAATAATGAAATAAATAATAAATATCTAAAATTTATGATAATTTTAAAGTAAACGATACTTTTTTTCTTTTTATTTTTTAAATATTCATATACATATTCAAAATTTATTTATTATTAAATTTTATTGTAGTTAATAATGTTATTTGATTATATGTTGCTCAATAAAATAAATTAATATCACTATTTCAGTATTGAAGTATCTTAATCATCTATAATTGTTAATATTGTTAAAATTATAAAATAGTTCTCATCTTTTTTAAGGTAATTAAAATTGATATTTATATTTATTTCTTGCAATCAAAATCCTTTTTTTATATATTTAAAATAATTAATTCTAAAACTTTTAAATTTTAAAATTTAAAATTTAAATTTAAAAAAAATGTCTAAACACAATAAAAAGAATTTAATCGAATCAAATCATAAAAATTTACATTCAAATCAATCAAATAATAATAATAATAATATTGAAGAAGAATTTATTGATTCACATTTTGAATTTGATGCCCCTCAATATAAAGATTTAACAAAAGTGAATGAAATATCCAATGAAGAGTAAATTAAAATTTATAATTTAAATAATTTAGAATTAAAAAAAATAATGAATGGTTTCAAATAGATCATTCAATTCAAATTAAAAAGAAAAAAAATAAAAAGAAATTTAGTCAATATAATAAATCAGAAATAAGACTTAGTTTTGATGTAGAAAAAGAAAAAAATAAAAAACTTTCAAAGAGATATAAATCTATGACTCAAAAAAATTCATTTTTCTCAAATAGACAAAGTATAAATTCTGCTTTAAAATCTAAAAATAATAATAATTATAATATTCATATCGTAAATGAAGTTTCTGAGAATAAAGAAACTTCTATTATAAAAAAAAAACCTGAAAATTCTGAAAATATTATTCCAATTAAATTTCCTGTTTCTTTTAAAGAAATATTAAATGATAATAATAAACAAGAAAATAATGAAATAAATATTGAAAAGGAAAAAAATATTTCTGTTAAAATGATTGATACAAAATATAATATAGAACAAAATAAAGATAATAAGAATATTGAATTTAAGAATCTTTTAGAAAATGAAAAAAATGACAATACAAATAATATTTTAACATTTAATTTAATTCATCCTGAAATTATTAATAATGAAGATAAAAATAATTTAAATAATAGTAATTTTCATAATGATATTAATAATAACAAAATAGATATAAATGAGAATATTGAATTCAGTTTTGGAAATCCTAACTATAATTCAATTCCTGAAATTGAAGAAAGTAAAAAAATAAATAACAAAAAATCTATTCAAAATTTAAATGCATCTCAAGATAATTCTTTATTAAATTTATCTTCAATAGGTTATAATTTACCAAAGCAATTAAAATCAATTTATGATAAAAAAAATATAACAAAAATCAAAAAATATACAAAATCAAAAAATGATAAAGAAAATTTACCTTTTAGAAACAGTATAGAAGTATCAATGAATGTAAATAAAATAAAAAAAATAAAAAGAGGAATAAGTACAGATACATATAATTATTATTCAAATAATAAAATATTACGAAATAGTTTAAATAGAGGAATAAGTCCTAAACAATTTAATTTTAAATTATTGAAAGCTAAAGGAAAAGAATCATTAAATTCTTCTTTTATAAAATCACATTCAGTTAAATTTTGTAAATTAAATAAAGAAATTAAAGCAACTTATTGTCCAAGAATACATCCTGAGAGAATAATGAAAAAATGGGGAGAAATTCATAATAAAAATTGGTATAATTTATCTCCAAAAAGTAGATTAAAAGCAAATGAAGAAATGAATCAAATGATAAAAGATGGAATAATTAAATAAAAATAAATAATTAAATTAAATAATAAAATAATTATGTATATCTCAGAAAAAATTTTAGAAAAAATATTTATTTTAATTCTTGAATATATTATATTCATTATATTTAAAAAATAATGTTGCTTGTAAAAAAAAAATAACTTTATATTAGAATAAAAAAATGGAAAAAAAATTTTTTTCATTTAATTATTTATTTATTGTTTCATATAAAATAAATTAAAATTAATTATATATATAACAATTAAAACATTCAAAATAATTACATTGTAAACAGCACATTGCTTTTTCATCATATTTAAAAGACTTATTACAAAGAGAACATTGATAATGTAAAGGTCTTGATAATTCAAGAGGATGAATATGATTACTTTTTCCTTTATTTAATTTATTTGCACAATCATCACAAATATCAAAATCACAGATTCGACAACAATAACCATGATCTCTATTTTTTAATGACTTTTCACATATATCACATAAAAACATCTTTGCTCCATACATTTGAGATTCAAATTCATGAATATGATAAATTGAAAGTGATGTACAATGAATATTTGTTAAATTTGATAAATCATTATATTTTTTTAATATTTCAAAATATTTTTCTTTAAAATCTATTTTTGGACATTCTTCTTCATAATGTTTTTTTATATTTAAATATGGTATTATTTCATTACATCCATTTTGACATTTAAATTTTAAAATTGATAAATATTCATATATTGATTTATTTTCTATAAAAGATAATTCTTTACATTTAAATGGACATTGATTTGATTGTTTTAGCCATTTTCCAATACATTGTTTACAAAAAAAATGATTACAAAATTGACATTGAATTGGCTCATAAAATATTTGCTGACAAATAGGACAAATTGATTTTTCTGCAATCTCTTTAAAAATATTTTGATTAACAATACTATTAATATAAAGAAACATTTAATTTAAAATATAAAAATACAAAAATCAGTAATAAAAAATTAAATTATTATGAAAAAAAATATAAAAACAAAAAAAGCTTAAATAAATCAAATAAAAAAATAATTATAATATAAAATGATAACAGAAAAAACATCTAAAACACAAAGAAATTATCCAGTATCAATGACATTAACAGATTTTATAAGAATTCAAAATCAAATTGTTCCATCAAATACTGAATACGAAAACAGAAAAGCATTAGATTTAAAATTAAAAACTGTTAGTGCAACAAAAACAAAAAAATGGCCAGATAGTTTAGAATTAAAAAGAAAAAAAGAATTAGAATATACAAAAAGAAAATTTTTTGAAGAAGAAAAAAGAAGAAGATTAATTGATGAAGAAGAACATAAATATAATGAAATACAAAAAAATTTATTTATTAATAGAGCTAAACAAAAACTTTTTGAACAACAAGATGCTGTAAAATCTTTTAATGGAAAATTAATGTTTTGTGATGTTTTAAAAGAAAGAGATTATCAAAAAGATATTCATCAAAGATTGAAAACAATGGAAAATATTATTAATAAAAGTTTTTATGATATGGAAATTAAACAAATAGAAGATTATGATAAGAAAGTTTTAGAAAAAAAATTATTAAATGAACAAAAAATAAAAGAAAGAATGAAATTTTTAAATGATCAATTTCAAGAATCAAAAATAAAAAAATTACAAGAACAACAAGAAAAATTAATTGAAGGTCAATTAATGAAAATTCAAATGAAAAAAAGTATAGAAGAAGATAAAAGAATACAACAAAAAAAAGAAAAAATAAAACAACAAAGAATAAATGATTATATTGAAGCAAATAAAATATTAGAACAAAGAAAAGAAGAACAAAAAAAAAAAGAAATTGAAGAAAATAGAAAGATTGATGAATTTAATATAAAAAAACAACAGCAAAATGATTTAAGAAAAAAAGTAATTGGTGAAAAAATGAAAGAAAGAAATTTAGGAATTCAAAATTTAATTGATAGACAAAATGAATATCTTAAGTTAATGAAAACTCAAGGTGGAAATAAAGAAGAAGAAATAAATAAAAGAATTCTTAAAGAAAGAGAAGAAAAAAGAGAAAAAGAAGAAAAAGAAAAAAAAGAAAGATTAGATCAAATAAAAAATGATATTAAGTTACAAAGAGAAGAAATTATTAAAAAAAAAGAAGATGAAAAAATTAAAATTAAAAAAGAAAATGAAAAATATATGGATGATTGGAAAAAAAAAATGAAAATTATTGAAATGGAAGAAAAAAATGAATTTTTATTAAAAAAAGAAAGAGAGAAAAATTTAGCGAAATATCAAAAATTACAATTAGAAGAAAAAAAAAGAATTGCTAGAAAACAATTTCTTGATTTAGTTGAAGATTCTTATAAAAATAAATTAGGTATGGAAATGGAAGCAAATGAATTTTATCAATATACTGAATTTTGGATTAAAGAATATAAAAAACAAGGGAAAAATATTGATCCTTTACTTTTAGAATTAAAAAAATATAAAAGTAATTGTAGTTTTTAAAATATTTATTTGATTTTTTTATTTATTTGAAATTTTAGAATTAAGATTATTTCAAATAATCTATTTAATAATAAAAAATATAAAATTTCTTATTAATTTATTTAATTCTTTTATTATAATTAATTATTTATTTAATAATTATTGATTTTATTAGATTATTTTAAGATTGATAATATTATAATAAATTAATTATTTAATAATGTGTCTTTTTTCATTTTATTTTTCTCAAATTGAACTTTTCCCATTAAAATTGGTGCATAAATTTCAACTAAAAAAAGAAAAGGAATAGAAATAATATGTAATACAATATCAGAATATAAAGGTAATAATTCATTATAAAAAAATGGAATAATTTTAATAATTTCTACAGCAACAGGAATAGTTAATTGTAAAAAAATATAATGTGAAGACATAAAAAATATACTTCCTTTACCAAACCAAGCGAAAATTTCAATATTTTCCAATAACATACTTAAACTTAAAATTCCAATAACTCCTAATAAGGAATTAAAAATATATAAAACATAAGATTTTCCATAATCACCTAATGCCATACATGTACCAATAGAATAAGGACTAATATTAAAATTAGAAACAAAGAAGCAAATAATTAAAAGACACAAACAAATAGATAATTTAAATAAATTATTTAAAGAATATAAAGTTTCAATAATAGGTTTTAAAAAATATCCAAATAACATATATATAACACCAGTACAAGAAACATCAAAAGAAAGAGGAAAACCAAATTTTTTTTTATTAGTTAAAGAAATAGTTAAAAAACCTAATATAATACATTGAATAAAACTCACAAATGAAGGTTGAATACCTCTTTTTGATAAAATATAATTAAAATTAGTTAAAAATTGATATATAATAATACTTAAAAAAAAACAAGGAAGAAACCATAAAACTCTATTATTATTTATTTCACCTAAAATTAAATTAGAACCATATAAAATTCCATAAAAAAAATGTCTATTAAAAGAATTAAGACCATTTGCATAAATAAAACACCAAATAAAATATGGAACCATTATTCTTTTAAATTTTTGATTAAAAAATTGAAAACTTAAATATAAATTTTTTGGAGATGAAGAAGTATTCATTCCATAAATAAAAAAATATAATGGCATATGCCAACCACAAAAAAATATTCTAATAAAAGTAAAATAATTTTTTAATTCAATAAATGATAATGTATGATCATATATTATACAAAATAAACCTATAAATTTAACTACATCAATATATTTTAATCTTTTATTTTGTTCTTTGAAAATTTGATCATCTTTATGTACTATTTGAGGAGATGATTTTTGACTATTATCTATTTCCATTATTTTATTATAAGTATTAATTGTTTTAAATTTTAAAAAATGATAATTTTGATAAACTGATTATGAATTTTTGTTTTAATTTTTTTATAACAATACAATTAATTATTTTTGTAAATTAAAAATAATTTAATAATTTTGTTTTTTAAAATATTTAAATATGAATTAACTGAAAAGTGACTAAAATGTCTTCAAATTCATTTGTTATGAATGTAAAATAATACCAGCATTCAAAGTTACAATTAAAAAAAAATAATATTATTCTGCTTCATAAATATAATGATTTAGAAAAAAAAATACAAACAAAATTAAATCCTCAAAGTAAGTGAAAAATTAAATTAAAATAAAAGTAAATGTTTCAATTGCTAAGATAAAATTTAAAATAAAATATGAATTAATTGTTTATTGAATGTGAAAAAAAACATGGAGAAAATCATAGAATTGATTTATTTGAACTTTTTTTTTACATCAAAAAAAATTTTATAAATTATTACATTTTTTGTAGGATAAATTTATCTGAAGAATGTATTATATCTCATTTTCATATAAAAAATAATATGATAAATGAAAAAATTTAAGAAATTAAATTAGATATTCCTGATTTAAATACAAAATTAAATGAAAATTATTCATTAAAAAAACTTGCTGAATTATTTAAAAATGATTGTGAAAATTTAGTTTAAATAAAAAATATATCTACAATTGAAATAATAAATAATTTTGACATTTTAAAATAAATTATTTAAAATCCAAAATATTAAACCTAATTCACTTATTATGTTTTAATATTTCACAAATTGATAAAGAGGATAATTATTTGTATAATACATTAGATGATTTAAAAAATACTTTGAAATATATTATTATCTAAGGTTTAAAAAGGAAAAATACAAATATCTTTACCAATTAAAAAATTTATCTTAAAATAAATTTCCAAGTTTATTTCAAAATGAGCAAAATTTTGTTGAAAAACTAATTGATTTGATGAAATGAATTTGAGATTGAATATATCTTTTATTTATCATGAAATTGTAGCTTTTCAATTATTTATTTCATGAAATAATTTCATTAAATTAAACAGAAATTTATTTGAAATTAATAATAGACAATTAAATAATAGAAAATAATATATTATTTGATTTATATCATAAATTTTAAATAAAATTGATAAAGCTGAAGAAAATCATCTAATTTAATAAATTATTGAAAATATAAAAACTTTTTTGATAATATAGCTGAAATAAAATCAAATAATAACTTAAATATGATGATTATATTAGTATTAAAAAATCAAAATAAAAATTTATCAAATAATGAACCTCAGATTTTATTAGAGATAGTTTATATGAAACAAAAAAATTGATTGAGAGAATTATAATTTTAATATTTTTTAAATAATATATAATTTTTATTATTTAAATTTATATTTTTAAATTTTATGAAATCTGATTCCCAAGATTCAGTAAGAGCATTATTCAATTTACCAAAAGAAGAAAAAATATTTGATGATTTTGGTTGTTCAGTAGTAGATACAATAAATCACATAGGAAGATTATATTTAACAGAAAATTTTATATGTTTTAATTCATCTTTAATTGGATTTTCAAAAAAATTAATAATTCCATTTAATGATATTATAGAATTAAAAAAATCATCAAAAAGCACAATTCAAGTTAATGTTAAAAATCAAAAAAAAGATAAATATCAATTTACATCATTTAATGAAATTATAATAGCATATAAAAGAATAAAAATGATGTGTAGAGCATATATTGATAAAATTACTCCAATTCCAGGAAAAAATGATGAAAATCAAAATAAAATTAATATTATTTTATCTGATTCTGAAGAAGAAGATGAAGAAGATGATGAACTTATAATAAATTCAAATAATAAAAAAAAAGAAAATAATGTTAAAAGAAATAATAGTACTGATATTATTAATAATAATAATAATATAAATGGAAATATACAAAATAAAAGTGAAAGTAATTTACAAGATAATAAGGATATTGATGAAGATGAAGTTATTAATTTTCCACCTTTAGATACAAATCAAATTGAAAATTGTAAAGTTGTTATTGATTTATCACCAAAAGATTTTTTCAAAAAATATTTAACAAATGCATTTATTGATACATGTTATAAATCATATTATGAATCTTTAGGAGACCATATTAATATAGTAATATCTGATTGGAGACTAAATTCAGATAATAATAATAACATTAATAACAATAATAATAACAATAATAATATTAATTATAATAATAATAATAATAATAATCTTTTTGATTGCTTTGCAGATAATAGTAAAAAAATAAGAAATTTATCATTTTCAATTCGTTTAACAGGAGTTCCATTTATAAATCAAAGTGATGTTGAAAAAAAACAAATTTTATCAATAGAAAATGATGGTAAATTAATAATACGAGGTTCATCAATGAGTGTTGGAGTACCATATTGTTCTTATTTTTCAATAGAAGATCAATATGAAATATATCCATATAAGAAAGGTACAAAATCAATTCTTAGAATAATTAGTTGGAGAAATTTTATTAAATCAACTTTTCTTCAATCAACAATTGAAAAAACTTGTAAAGTTGAATATCAAAAAGAAAGTGATACTTGGATTGATTTTATCAAAAAAAAAGGTAATTCTGTTGAAAAATATTCTCCTGGAAAGAAAAAAAAGAAAGATGATAAAAAAGAAGGTAAATTAACACATGGAGTAGAAAAAGTTCAATCTTTTACAAGACAACCTCAAATTAATTTACAAAATTTTATTTTGATGATATGTGACAAAATTATAAATGAAATTGATTTTAAAACTTGTTTTCTTTTGTTTTTTATTTTTATTTTTTATTTAAAATTGTCTTTTAAAATTAATTCTCAAAAAAAAGAAATTAAAATATTGTTAAATGCGTTAAAACAATTTAATAATAATTTAGAAAATAATTTTGATAAAAAAGAAGATTTATAAAATAAAAATTTAATATAGTCTTAAATACCATTTCAAATAATTTATTTCTATTTATTTATACTTTTTATAAAGTTTTTTATTAAATTATAAAATTTATTTATATTTAAAACAAAATCAATTTACATCAAAAAAAATTTTTTTCACTCAATACATCACAATTTATAAAAAGTTAATAAAAATTAAAACAATAACTGCTTTTGTAAATACCAAATACATAAAAAAAACATTTAATTAAATCCTTTTCCTTAATTTAAAATTTTTTTACAAGGAATTTCCCTTCTTTATACATATTTTCTTCCTTTATTATACATACAGCTTTAGGATTTATTTTTTTAAAAACTGTTAAATATGATAAAGGAATTTCTATTTGTTGAAAAATATTATTAAGTTCATTAAATTCAATTAAAATATCTTTATAATTAATTATAGCTTTTAGTTCATATTCATTTAAATTGGAATATTTTATATTTATTATTTTATCAATTGAATTCATTTTCCTATTATTAAAAGTTTCGAAAAATGAAATAATATGAAATTCATGTATAAAATTAATATAAATATTTATATATTTTGAATTTAGATGACGAAAACAAATTAAATTATATTTTTCTTTAAATCCTTTTGAGTCTATTTCTTCAATAAAATTTTTATGAGATAATTTAAATGGAATTTTTTCTAAGATAATCATTGTTCTTTTTTCTTCTTTTAAAATAATGTTTAATATATCAATTTTTAAATTTTTTGTATTTGAATTACTTGATTCATCTGTAGATCTCCTTGAAAAAGTCTTTTGAAAATTATTAATTTTATTGGTTTTTTCTATGTTAATACTGTTTTTAGAATCAATTATATTTTTATTTATATTTTCATTCTCTTCCTTTTCTTTATAAGATTCATTTTTATAAAATAATTTTTTTGTACTTGGAAAAATTGGTATTATTTTTTCAGAAATAATATTTTCTTCAAATTCATCGTTTGACGAATTATTATCATTATAAAAGTTATTTTTTTGATTTTCATTTATAAAATTATTAATTTCAAATTCAAGTGATTTGTCATAAAAAAAGCTTTCTTTTTCATTATTGAATAAAATATTAGAAAATTCAATTTCTTCTATTTGGTTCATTATAACTTATTAAAAAAAAATAAATTTTAAGCTAAAGATTCCTAAAAATGAATTAAAAATATAAAAATAATTAAATATTTTCTGGACTTTGATAAATATGAATTGAATTATTTAAAAAAAAAATTAATGATAAAAAATTATCAAATGGAAATAATTGATTGATACTTCACAATAATGATGGACAAATGAATAAATGTTATATTTTTCATGTTCCTTTAGAAAAAAAATTGAAATATTAATAAATATAAATTCTTTAATGAAAATATTTACATCTAAATTAATACTATATCAAGTAGTAAAATAAATTAATTTTCACAATAAAGGAAATCAATTATCAATTTCTTTAGATATTCAAAAATTTAAAAATATTCACTTCATTAAAATAAAATTGTCTTATTTTTCTTTATATATTTAAATTAAAATTCCTTTATTTTTAGAATTAAATTGAAATCTTCTAATATTTCATTCTGTAATTAATAATTTTAAAAGCCAATATAAAAGAAAGAATTTTAAATTAACTTTTTAAAAATTTATATATAAAGTGAATTAAAAATTTAGAAGTAAATATAATCACAATTTGAAAAAAATGGAATTTAATAATATTATAATATATTAGAGTGAAATAATATTATTGAAATAGTTGCAATATATCAAATAATGAAATTAAATCTTTTTAAAGAAAAATATTTGAAATTGAATTTGGAAGAAAAATTATTCAATTTGAATTATGTAATTCATTTATTTCATTACAATCATCAAAACAAGAATTATCTTTTATTATAATAAAAGATTTTTAAACTTTAATCAAATTTAAACAAAAAATTATAAATATATTCCTTATAATGCTTTAAAAAATAATAAAAAAATACTTAAAAAAAAAATATTTGGAATTTATTATTTTTAATAGATTAATAGTTAATTATATATAATTATGTTTTGATAATATTGATTTTTAAATTAAATCTTTTAAAGGTTATTTAGTAACTATTTTAAAATTTAAAAAATAAAATATTGATTAATTATTAAAATTATATATTATTAATTTTATTTTAAATGAATTTTTTGAATATGGATGATAATAAAAGTAAAGATTAAAAATTTAAATATATTAGAATTAGGAACTGTTGTTTTGGGCATTTCAGCTATATTATATGGAATAGGAATACTTTTATTCTTTGATAGAGCTTTATTATTATTATCAAATGTGTTATTTTTAGTAGGTTTATATATATTAGTAGGTTTACAAGAAAGTATTATGTTTTTTGGACGAAAAATTAAAGGTTCCATTGCTTTAATTATTGGATTAGTTTTTATTATTACTGGATTTAAATTTATTGGTGCTTGTATTCAAATTTTTGGAATTTATGAATTTTTTAAGGTTTATGCTTTAAAATTTTTAGGATATTTTGAATGGATTCCATTTATTGGTCCTTATATTCATAAATTAAGGCATTCTTCAAATTTGAAAAAAAGTGATGATGCATCTAAAGTATAAATTCAAATATAAATATTGATTATTTTAAATATTATTCTAAATTAATTAAAAAAATTCTTTTTCCTTATTATTAAATTATATAAATATTAAAAAAATAAAAATTAAACACGTAATAAATAAAAAAATGATATATTATTTTATTAATAAATATAGTTTAAAAATTAAAAATAATAAATTAACATTTAATAAAATTTAATAATTATTTAAAAAAAATAAAATAAAACCTTATATAAAAAGGAAATTATTATAAAAATCTTATTTAATTAAACAAATTTATTTATTATTAGCTTGTTGTTTTTTCATTTTTTTATAATCCTCAGTAATTTTAACATAATCTTGAATATAACTATTAATATATTTAATTTTCATTTTAGCTT
>JAEEGL016975794.1_pt1 | contig 14572 bp, 11 predicted proteins | sample 9134231 | NCBI WGS metagenome assembly JAEEGL01 (sample SAMN16246548, study PRJNA631951) | gut metagenome | biome: gut microbiome; feature: rumen; material: fiber-attached | host: Bos | place: Iran: Karaj | collected 2018-10
AGACTGTTCATCATCCGGGAATATGCGCAGTTTGGCAGTGCGGGTCTGCAGCAACAGGAAACACCTCCTTTTGATAGGATCTCACAGATACATTCTATCAATGACATTGTCCCTAAAAGCGGACAATGGGAAGTGTTTCAATCCCGAAAAACTGTTTTATTATTCTTCTTCACTAAAAAGGATAGTATTGGAGGCAGGCGCTCCTCCCACGACTGAAGTCACGGGTCTACGCGCCTGATTTAGAATGAAAAAATGTGTCGTGGTCTCGGATTCCTTTAAGGGGACACTGTCCAGTCTGCAGATATGCAGTATATGCAGCAGGCACATACGCGCGGTTTTTCCTGACTGTGACATCATAACTCTGCCAGTAGCGGACGGAGGCGAAGGGACAGTGGACTGCTTTGTCGGTGCTCTCGGAGCTGAACCGGTACATACGGAAGTGACTGACGCACTCGGAGAAAAGACGGATGCTGTATATGCCGTGCTCGAAGACACGGCATTCATAGAGATGGCAGCCGCTGCGGGGCTGCCGTCTGTGGGAGACAGAAAGGACCCGGGGATCACTACCACCTACGGAGTGGGCGAACTGATCAGGGATGCTGTATCCAGAGGATGCAGAAAGATCCTGCTAGGCCTGGGAGGCAGTGCCACGAATGATGCGGGCTGCGGATGTGCCGCTGCGCTGGGGACCGTCTTCCGCGACTGTACGGGAAGAGATTTCGTCCCCGTGGGGGATACTCTGTCTCTTGTCGCGGAGTATGATACTTCAGGCACGGAGGAACTGCTTCGCGGGATATCTGTGACCGCCATATGTGATGTAAGGAATCCTCTCTTCGGCCACACGGGAGCAGCTTTTGTGTTTGCTCCGCAGAAAGGAGCTGACGAGAGGGAAGTCATCAGGCTCGATGAAGGACTGCGCCATATCGGAGAACTGATGAAGAAAAGAGAGAGGACGGACATTGCATCTGTTCCCGGCGCCGGAGCCGCGGGAGGGTTCGGCGCCGGAGTCATTGCTTTCCTGGGAGGAGAACTCAAACCGGGCATCGAGGCTGTTCTGGATGTGCTGGATTTCGACCGTATCGCGGCAGATGCCGATCTGGTCATCACGGGAGAGGGAAAACTGGACAGCCAGAGCTTCCAGGGGAAGGTCATAGACGGAGTGTCAAAAAGGACCGGGAAGCTGGGCGTACCTCTGATCGCAATAGTGGGAATGGACGACGGGACGGCGGGAGATCCTGGGGAGCGAGGTATCAGCGCGGTCTTCACGACGAACCGCGCATCGCTTCCCTTTGAACAGCTGAAGTCACGGGCTGCGGAGGATTATGCCGTGACCCTGGACAATATACTCAGAATCATAAAGTTATCGGAGAAAACAGGAGGATGATCATGAAAAAGAGCAGGAGCCTTACGGCCCTTATACTGCTCCTCGTTCTAGCGCTCGGCTGCATGTTCGCTGCTGACAGAGTGCAGAGAGGAGGCTCCGGGGAAGTCCCCTCTATAGATATAAGCGAGGGGACCATAGACACGTCTCTCGGGCACATAGCATATAAACTGTATGTCCCGGGGAATGCAACGGGATCAGCTAAAGCGCCGGCGGTCCTGCTGTTGCACGGTTATCAGAATGACCACGAGACCTGCAGTGCCTTTTCCATAGAGCTGGCAAGGAGAGGCGTGGTAGTGATGGCTATCGACGAGTATGGCCACGGGAGCACCGATATCGGCCTGCTCAGACGCGGTTATGTCAATCAGAAGGTAACAGTGAACTACGGGGAAGACAGCGAAGAGGACGGTACTTTCAGGAAGAACGTCGGCGGAGCGGAGAGATACCGCCTGATGATGAACTTCTCCAATCTGTCCTTCTTCGACGATAAGTACACCAGGGATGATGCGGGGAACACCATCTCCGACAGTTCCTGCGGAGGCATAGATGCTTACAGATATCTGGCGGAACTGCCTTTTGTTGACAGCTCCAGGATGGGCCTAAGCGGGCATTCTATGGGAACATGGTCTTCGTGGACCGTCGCTGCGGCATACAGCGGAACGGATATAGAGCCCAGGGCAACGGTCCTTCAGTGCGGGGAGCTGTTCAGAAAGAACGCATATGACTCGGAAAAGATCCATTTCAACAATGTCCTGCTGCTCCAGGCGAAGTACGATGAGTTCAGCTATTTCCGCGATTATGAGCGCAACGTCACGGACGAGCTTCTGTCCACAGATCTCCGCAGGGAATTCCTGGGGATCAGCGGGAACGGGGAATGGAACAGGACCTACGGTTCTTTCTCTGACGGTACGGCCAGAAGGATGGAACTACTTATGACGAACCACCGTCTTACGACACACAACTCGAGGGGCATAGCGGTCGCCATGGACTGGTTCGCATCGGCCCTGGGGATCGACTCCGGCCTGGCGGGCACAGACCAGATATATATGGCTAAGGAACTTCTGGTCCTGACTGCGCTGCTGTTCACGGTATTCTCTGTCATCCCGGCTGCGGATCTGCTGCTGGGCAGCATTTTCAGCAGCGTCGTTCAGCCGCTGCCGTCCAGGGAGAGCATGATCACCGGAAAGAAGTGGAAAACAGGAGTCATCGCAGGGATACTGATCACGGGGCTCACCTATCCGTTCATGACTCAGCTGGGTCACGGCCTGCTTCCTGTCCCGGAAAAACTGTTCCGCATGACTATCGGCAACGGATTCCTGTCATGGTACGGACTGCTTATAATCATCTTCGTCATCATGACAGCGGTCAGACTCAGAAAGCAGAAAAAAGCCGGTGATTCTGGCCGTTACCGCGATCTTGGGCTGGCGGAGGCCGCTCAGCCTGACCGCTTCAGCTGGAGGCTTCTTGGGAGAAGTCTGCTGCTGTCCGCGGTGCTGTTCCTGATGGTCTATGCAGTGACCTGGATCTGTGAGATCCTTTTCGGACTGGACCTCAGGTTCATCTGGCCGTTCTTCCGAAGTTTCAGTCTCACGAGATTCATGCAGTTTTTAGTTTATCTGCCTTTATATGTGCTCTTCTTCACGGTGAGCACCAGCCGTTCTCTCGCTCTTATGAGGACCGAGGCTACATACACCGATGGAGGAAAAGGCTTTGCAAAGACCTGGCTGCGGACTGCGCTGCAGATGACAGGCGGAGTGCTTCTCATAACGCTGATAGAGTATGTGCCGTTTTTCTCAGGTATCGGGCCCGGAGCGGACGTGCTGTTCGGTTCGACCTTCGGAGGACCTTTCATGTCGCTGCTCATCGTCTTTGTGCCTCAGGTAGTCGTGTTCAGTCTGATCTGTACCTGGATGTACAGAAAGACGGGGAACGTGTTCACGGGTTCCTTCATATCAGCGTTTATGGCGTGCTGGATCGTGACCGGCGGAAGTTCGATCCTGTATTAACAGACAGTTATACAAAAGGCGGCCGGCATTATGCCGGCCGCCTTGCTGTTTCAGAGAGTATTATGCGAGAGCGGAATATACGATGTTCCTTATTCTGGGATGAACAAATTCTTCCATGTTCGGGGCAGCCTGATGCGCATAAACGATGGTTATCTGTTTCTCAGGATCCATCAGCACCCAGGATCCGAACCCGCCGGTCCACCCGAATTCGCCGATGCTGGTGTTGCTTCCGGCTTCCGGGTGCATCCGTGTCCTGACGGCCAGACCATAGCCGTAACCGGCATGATACACGTTCTCGAACTCCGACAGGGCCTGAGGGCACAGGCGGTTCATAGCCATGAGTCTTATCGTGTTATCGCTCAGAAGCCTCACGCCTTCATATTCGCCGAGAGTCATGGCGAGTGCGAAGCGGCAGTAGTCGTCCACGGTCCCAAAGAGACCGCCGCACGCAGATTCATAAGTCGGGCTGTAGAATATCGCAGGGAAATCTCCCTCCTTCCGGCCGTCAGGCCCGAGATAATAGAGGGGAGAGACTCTGTCCTTTTTCTCCTCCGGGACATGGAAATAGGTGTCGGTCATCCCGAGAGGCTCAAAGACATATTTGTTCAGATATTCGCCGAAAGTCATACCGGATATGACTTCCGCGATGGCGGCGGTGATGTCGAGACTCTGTCCGTAGTAGTAGTGCTCACCCGCCTCAAAGGCTCCCGGAACCGAAGCGGCAGCTCTGGCGAATTCGCGGAGGGTGTACTTTCCTTCCTCCATGAGCTTGTCTGACAATTCCGAAATGCCCTCGCTGTTCGGGTTCTTCAGGTGCCAGTTCACGGTTATCCCTGATGTCATGTCGAATGTATGACCGACGGTGACGATGTTCTTTGCTGGTTCGGCAGTGATGTCGCCCCTGGGAGAGAATCTGTACACCTCATGTTTTTCGAATTCCGGAAGGAATCTGCTGACGGGATCATTAAGGAGGAAAGCTCCCTTCTCGAATAGCATCATGCATGCAGCGCTCGCGATCGGCTTGGTCATGGAAGCCAGCTGGCAGATCGTTTTTCCGTTGAACGGGGTCTTCTTCTGTTCGCTTGCATATCCTGTGAATCTGTCATATACCTTTTCTGTTCCCTTGAATACCCTGAGTCCTGCCCCGGCAGGACCGGTCTCTGTTACTTCATCCAGAAGCTTGTCCAGTTCCCTGAGTTTGTCCATGTCTGTCCTCCTTGATGACTGAGGTTGATGATACATAAATGATACCACTAAAATAAGTGCGCATCAGCACGGCGGAACGGTGCCGAATGGTCCATTTTGAGGTTTTATATCCTGGAAAAAGTATTATAATAAATAACGGACAAAATAATACAGGAAAGGATGTACAATAATGCTTTACGCCAAACTTAACAACGGTGTCGAGATCCCCATGCTGGGACTTGGTGTTTTCAGGACTCCGGACGGAGAAGAGACCATCAATTCCGTAAAGTGGGCACTGGAAGCCGGATACAGGCACATCGACACAGCAAAGATGTATGAGAACGAGGCTTCTGTAGGAGAAGGCATCAAGGCAGCCGGTCTCAAGAGAGAAGAAGTCTTCGTGACCTCCAAGATCCTGCCCGCCGACATCATCGCCGGCAAGACCGCGGAAGGCTTCGACCAGACCCTCGAGAAACTGGGTTCCGACTATGTCGACATGATGCTCCTCCACTTCCCCATGACCGATGAGATGAACATCGCTGCATGGAAGACCATGGAAGAGTATTACAAGGCAGGAAAGGCCAGGGTCATAGGCGTGTCCAACTACAGCAACCGCCAGCTCCAGGTCATTCTCGATATGTGCGAGATAGCTCCGGCAGTCAACCAGTTCCACATCGATCCCAACAACCAGGATCAGGAGCGCCTTGACTTCTGCATGAGCAAAGGCATCTACACCGAAGCGGCCAGCCCCTTCGGCGGCACGGGAAGAACAGAACGCGTGCTCGGCAACCCGACGATAATCGAGCTTGCTGAAAAATACGGAAAGTCCCCCGCTCAGGTGGTCATCAGATGGAACCTCCAGAGGGGCACCATCATGATCCCGAAATCCACGCACAAGGAGAGGATCATCTCCAACTTCGACGTGTTCGACTTTGAACTGAGCGAAGAGGATATGGCTGTCATGGCATCCCTGAACGATCCCACCGCGATGCCCTTCATGGATCCGGAGAAGGCATATGACATGTGGTCCGGAAGGATCAAGATGCCGTTCCCTCCCAGGCACGACTGATCGTGTGAGACACAGGCAGGAATAATCTCAAAATATGAAAACGTCCCGCAGAATTGCGGGACGTTTTTTGTTTCGAAGAAGACCTGTGATGATACAATAATAGTATCGTCATATAAGCGTTCTATTGCATCGAAAAGGAGACATCCATGAAACAGAGAGAACCGCTGGTCAGGCACATTTTCACCGCTGACCCGTCAGCGCGTGTGTTCGATGACAGGATCTACATATATCCCTCCCACGACCTTCCTCATGACGGAGAAGACGATGACGAAGGCGGGGAGTATATCATGGAGGACTACCATGTCCTGTCGATGGACAGCCCCGAGGCTGAATGCATAGACAACGGTGAAGCGCTTAACATGAAGGATGTTCCCTGGGTCGGAAAGCAGATGTGGGCTCCGGACTGCGTGTGCAGAGACGGACAGTATTATCTGTATTTTCCTGCCAAGGATCATGACGGGGTGTTCCACATAGGCGTCGCAGTGAGCGACTGCCCGACAGGACCGTTCAGAGCGGAAGAAAACTATATGGAAAACAGCATGAGCATAGATCCGGCGATACTCGCTGACGATGACGGCAGGTATTACATGTACAACGGGGGCCTCTGGGGAGGACAGCTGGAGAAATGGCAGTCCGGGACCTACACGGAAAAGCCCCGGGAAACAGGAAAAGAAGAGCCGGCTCTAGGCCCATTCGTGGCGGAACTCGCAGAAGATATGAAGAGCTTCAGGGAAGAGCCCCGGATGGTGTGTATCCTGGACGAGAACGGGGAACCGCTGAAGGCCGGAGACGAGGACAGGCGCTTCTTTGAAGGACCGTGGATGCACAAGTACAACGGCGTGTACTATCTCTCATACTCGACAGGGACGACACACTATATCTGTTATGCAACCGGGGAGGATCCCCGGGGACCGTTCACATACAGGGGAAGGATACTGGAGCCTGTGATAGGCTGGACTACCCATCACTCGATCGTCGAGTACCATGGCAAATGGTACCTGTTCTATCATGACTGCGAGATGTCGGGAGGGATCAACCACAGGAGGAACGTCAAATACACGGAGCTCATCTACGAGCCTGACGGATCGATACGGACGATATTCCCTTACGGGGACGGACAGACAGTCTGACAGACCGGAATATAGCTGGAAACAGGGAAAGGAACGGGAATGATATCAAATCTTCGGGATCTGGGAGGAATGCGGACCGCTGACAACAGGACCGTCCGCAGAGGAATGCTCATAAGATCGGCGGATCTCACTAATGCTGAAAAGGAGGATCTCGAGGGGATATCTGCGGTCATAGATCTCAGAACGACAAGGGAGACTGTTGAACGGCCTGACAAGGTCTATGGAGCAGAACTGCTGCATATTCCGATATTTGACCAGATAACCGCCGGGATCAGCCACGAGAAAGAGGCTGAAAGGGAGACGATACCCGGGATGGCGGGACTGTATGCATATCTGATACGCACCTGCACAGAGTCAACAAGCAAAGTGCTGACAGCTGTTATGGAGCACGACTACAGCACCGGGGCGGTACTGTGGCACTGCACGGAAGGCAAGGACAGGACGGGCATCACCGCGGCGCTTGTTCTGGAGATGCTCGGAGTCAGCAGGACTGACATAATGAACGATTACATGCTGACGAATGTGATCAACCTTCCAAAAGCGGAACAGAGGAGAAAACTGCTTTCAAAGACGCACGGCGAGGAGTATGCCATGAGCATGTATCAGGCGATCATCGCTGACGAAAGCTATCTTAATGCCGCCTGGGACGCTATGGGAAGCGGCTATATCCGGAATGAACTGAACATAAGCGATGAAAAGATCCGGGCGTTCAGACAGACCGTTCTGGAGTAAAAGAAGGCTTTGTTGAATATGAAATAGGCTCCGGAAACCTTCCGGAGCCTATTGTATGTTCATGCAGCGGGATCAGTCGACGACTTCAAGCCGGCCGTCAACGTCGAAGCCGAGATGTTTGTTGTTCTTGAAATACTCCAGAAGCGTCTGGACATCGCTGGTCGTGAGGATGATCGGATCAGCGTTGGCATATACCTCGTCATAGCTCAGATTGAGGAAAGCGGGGAGGTTGTTGAAGTGGAACTCCTGGAGTCCTACTGTATACAGGATATCGTCCTGTATCTCGTCTCCGTTCAGTTCGCATTTCAGCAGTTCGTGCCGGGATTTTGAGTAAATTACATGCATGCCTTTTGACAGCTGATAGAACTCCGTGTGATCTCCCAGCCATGCCTCATCGCGGTAGATGTGCAGCAGAGCTTTTTTGAGCTGAGCCCCGGTGATCTTGATGCCGTATGATTTTCCGTCATAGGGATAGCACTCAGTGAAGTCCTGCAGAGTCACTATCGGGCCCATGTGCTTTTTTCTTACCGAACCTGAGCCCATCAGGTACAGGTCCACAGCCAGGCTCTCCTTCATCGCGTCGGCGAAGACGCCGCCCAGCTCCGTCTGCATCCATCTGTCCGGATGCATGAGCTCGTAGTCGAAGTTCGCCACGACTTTGGCGTATTTGAGGTCTGTCTTGGCTTTTATGGAGCCTAAGAACTCCTCCATCCTCTCATCTCTCGGACAGTTCTCCTCGTTTATCGGAACGGGAGTCCAGCTGTACGCTTCGATGCGGTCGTTAACAGTATCCACTATGAGGTCGAATCTGCCGATCTGGTCAGTCCCCGTACCGGCCTGTACGACAAGGATCCCGTTCACGATAGCCGGTTCAGTCAGGAAAGTGTGCGAGTGACCTCCCACGATGATGTCGATGCCCCAGGACGGATCGATCAACTGAGCAAGCTTTTTGTCCTCTTCGAATCCGATGTGGGTGAGAAGGACGGCGAGGTCGATGTCGAGACCGTTGTATGAATTGCAGATCTTTTCTATCTCCTGAGCGGCTTCTTCTATACCGATAAAAGATCCGATGACGTTCTCGCCTTTCGTCTGGGAGATGACTTCTTCTGTAAGGATGCCGATGAAAAGGATCTTCATCCCGTCGATCTCCATGATATAGCATGGCTGGAACAGTCTGGTGTCGTTCTGCTTTATGTAGAGGTTCGCGTTTATGATCGGAAAGGTCGCCATCTTCTCGAGAAACAGCAGATGGGCGACGCCGTAATCGGTCTCATGGTTTCCCAGTGTCACGACGTCCGGAGCCAGCAGGTTGACGATCTGTATGGTGGACAGTCCGAGGAACTCGCTGTCTATGACGGAGCCGCGGAACATGTCGCCTGCTATGGCATATATGACGTTCGGATCCTCGTTGCGGCATTTTGTAAGATATCCGGAGAGCATCGAGACGCCGCCGGTCAGCTTCGAGTCCACTTTATCAGCGAGAAAATCGCCGTGCATGTCATTTGAGTGAAGCAGAGTTACTTTCTTGAATCTCTCTGCAGAGTTTTCATTTAGCCTTCTGTATTCCAATTGATGCACCTCCTGTCTTGGACGGGTGAAAACGGGCGGGGGTTCTTTATCATGCTTTAATTATACAGACAGATGCGCTCACGCGGTAGACTGCTTCCAAAACAGCTCGGAAGAATGTAAACTGATATTCAGTACCAACAGTTTTGCAGGGGAAGACATAATGAGCGGACACAGATTAGGCGAATACATCGATCGTCTGGGGAAAGAAGGCCTGCTGGCAGAACGGCAGACAGTAAGCTTCCCGAACGACAGGGAAGTGAAACATCTCTCCTTTGATTCAAGGGACGTATCGGAGGGAACTCTCTTCGTTTGCAAGGGAGCACACTTCAGAGAAGATTTCCTCAGAAGCGCAGTGGACAGCGGGGCTTTCTGCTACCTGTCCGAGACGGAGTATCCGGATGTAAAAGCGCCATGTATCCTGGTCAGTGACATAAGGAAAAGCATGGCGATACTTGCCAACTTCCACTATGATGATCCGTGGTCCAGGATCCCGGTCATAGGCATCACCGGCACAAAGGGGAAATCATCCACTGCCTATTTCGTCAAGTCTGTCCTTGACTGTTATATGGAAAAAACAGGAGGAAAAGAGACCGGGGTCGTCTCATCCATTGAAACATATGACGGCAGAGTGAGGTTCGAATCTCATCTGACGACACCGGAACCGATAGATCTGGAACGACATTTCAGCAATGCCCTGGAGTCGGGCCTGAGCTTTGTGACGATGGAAGTGTCCTCACAGGCACTGAAGTATGACAGGGTGCTTGGAGTGCGCTTTGCGGCAGGGGCATTTCTCAACATAGACTATGACCACATATCGCCGATAGAGCACCCGGACTGGGAGGATTACTTCGCTTCCAAGCTTGCGCTGTTCAGGCAGTGTGAGAAGGCCGTGGTAAATCTGGACAGCGATCATATCGACAGAGTGCTCGAGGCGGCGAAGGCTGCCGGTTCGCTCATCACGTTCTCCGAAAGGGATGAAAGCGCGGATTATTTCGGGTTCAATGTGAGGAAGGACGGAGGGGATACCGTCTTCTGCGTCAGATCCGCAGGAGCGGAGACCGAATACAGGCTGGGAGTGCCGGGGCTTTTCAATGTGTCCAACGCGCTGGCCGCCATCGCCATATGCAGCGCTTTCTCTGTGCCGCAGGACTGCATATACGAGGGACTGCTGAAGGCACGTGTGCCCGGAAGGATGGAGATGTATCCCAGCACCGACGGAAAGATAATCTCCATAGTGGATTATGCGCACAACCGCCTCTCTTTTGATAAGCTCTTTGATTCCGTTAGAGAGGAGTATCCGGACAGAAGAGTAGTCATTGTGTTCGGTTGCCCGGGAAAGAAGGCGCTCGACAGAAGACATGATCTCGGGCAGATCGCGGGTATGAGGGCCGATCATGTCTTCATAACGGAGGAGGATCCCGGAGAAGAAGACGTAAATGAGATCTGTGCACAGATCGCTTCCAGCGTTGAGGAGCAGGGATGTCCCTACACGATCCTCACTGACAGGGGGGAGGCCATAAGGGCAGCGGTCGGCTCGTCCGATGTTCCTACTGTCATCCTTATAACAGGCAAAGGCGCGGAGACCAGGGAAAAAAGAGGCACGGAATACATTCCCGTGCCGTCTGATGTGGAGTATGTCACTGAAGCCCTGCGAGAATATGATTCCTCATGCGGACTTAAAACGGAATGAGACCGAAATAAAAGAGGCCGGTGCATATCCGGGAGATATGCGCCGGCCTTATATGTTATATGTCCTTAGAAAGTGCTGATGATCATTTTCCTGCTGCGGCTGAGATTATCTTTTCCAGTATCGCTGACGCAGTTTTCTCGGTCATGCGGTCCTTATCTCTAAGAGGATTGAGTTCAACAAGATCAAAAGAGCATATGTCATCCATTCTCTCCGTGACTGCATCAATGACGGAGATCGCTTCTTCGGTGCTTATTCCGTCGGCGGCAGGCACCGATACACCGGGAGCGCAGACGGGATCGATGACATCCAGATCAAAACTGACATGTACGGAGCCGGTCCCATTGAGACATACGGTAAAAGCCTTTTCGATGATCTCCCGGATATCTCCTGAACGGAGATCTTCTGTTGAATAGACCGTGACCCCGGCTTTTCTGAGATTCTCCTTCTCCTCGCGGTCGATGGATCTGGCGCCTACTATACAGACGTTCGAGGGATCAACAGTCCCGCCGTCATGGAACAGACGCAGATCCTCACACTCATAACCTGCGGCGCATGCCAGAGGCAGACCGTGTATGTTTCCGGTCTCTGTCGTGCGGAAAGTGTTGAAGTCGGTATGGGCATCGATCCACATCACACCTATCCTGCCGTACGCTTTCTCGGAAGAGAGAACGGACGGTATGGCACATGCGTGGTCACCGCCTACAAGGATCGAGAAAGCTCCATTCAGCTTTGCACTGACGAGCCGATGGTAGAGTCTGGAGTTGAGATCGTTCAGTTCAGCCTCATTCTTCCTCATATCATCAGCTGCATGGCTTTTGACTGCCTCCGGGTCTGCAGAGATGATCTCAGAGGGAACTGAGGCGCTTGCCAGGAGGATCTGCGGAGCGTTTCTGCTACCGTCCACCGATACTCCAAGATCTGATGCAGCGCCAATAAGTTGAACGTCCATTTATAAACCTTCTTTTATCCTTTTGGCCTTTCCGGGCCGGCACGGCGAGAAGCGCTTTATCTGTGGCTTCTCGCATGCCAGATATATTCTAAACACAACAGAGACATCTTTCAACAAAGAAAGCTGTTGCTGTCTAAAAACAGAAGACGGCAGCGGCTTGCCCTTGGATCAACGATTGGTATATATATTGTATATATAATATAAGCATCACAAAAAAATCGGAGCCGCCATGAAGATCAACAGGTTTTCGGAAGAGATGAAAAAACGGTTCGGGGAAAAGGTATACCGCATACCTCTTTCGGCCGGATGCACCTGTCCCAACAGAGACGGAACGCTCGGGACCGGAGGATGTGCCTTCTGCTCCGGAAGCGGTTCGGGGGAATTCTCGTTTCCCGACATCCCGATCTCCGAGCAGATCAGAAAGGGGAAGGAACTTCTGGCCGGCAAGACCGACGCCAGAAGATTTATAGGCTATTTCCAGTCATACACCAATACATACGGAGATCAGAACAGGCTCAGGCAACTGTTCCTCGAAGTGATATCGGATCCCGAGATCTGCGCTCTGTCCATAGCCACCAGGCCGGACTGTCTGGAAGAGGATATGATCAGCTTTCTTTCGGATCTGTCCGGGATCAAGCCTGTCTGGGTCGAACTGGGGCTGCAGACGTCAAATGATGAGACGGCAAGGGCGATGAACAGGTGCTACGAACTGGAAGCCTTTGACAGCGCTTATAAAAGACTGAAAGAGGCGGGACTCGAGGTGATAGTACATATCATCCTGGGACTTCCGGGAGAAGATGAAGAGGATATGATGCGGACTGCCCGCTATGTTTCACAGCTGAAGCCTGAGGTCGACGGGATCAAGATCCATATGCTGCAGATACTGAAGGGCACTGCCCTCGGAGAGCAGTACGAGCGTGAACCGTTCCGTGTCCTTTCGCTGGAAGAATACACGGATCTGGTGATAAGGATCTTCCGGATACTGCCGGAGAGCACGGTGATCCACAGATTCACGGGAGACGGCCCCAAAAAGCTGCTGATCGAACCGAAATGGTGCTGGGAAAAGAAAAAAGTCCTTAATTACATGAACAAAGAGATAGCCCGGGCCTGAAACGCGGAAGAATACTTCACGGGATTGTGATATAATCTTGCATCATGCAGCAACTGAGGACCCTACACTGAACTGTTGCAGAAAGCTCTGTCAAGAGCAGGACGAAAGGGAGAAGCATGGGAAAGAAGACCGGAAACAAAAACGTCACACAGTATGCATTGCTGTTGCTGTTCTCGTTCCTTGCGATCATAATCGGCAACCGGATCGCCTGCAAGAATGCGAGGATATTCGACCCTGAGGTCGGCGAAGTCGCCGAGACATATCTGGTCAAAGTCGACAGCATACTGTCCGTAACGGAGGAAAAAAGGGATTACGGCGGCGCTACTGACGTTACCCAGACAACTATCAAGTTTACCGGAACTGTTCTGTTCGGGGAGAGAAAGGGCGATTCCATAGCAGTCACACAGATATATGACGATATCCTTACGGGGAACATAGCGGCAGTGGAAAAGGGCGACTGGATCTATGCATATATCCCCGCGGAAGGGGCAGAAGCCACAGCAGGGAACTTCTTCCGGATAAAGGAACTGTCAGTCCTGTTCGTGATCATCGTTGCTTTCCTGATCCTTTTTGCCAGGCTGAAAGGCGTGGCTTCCGTGCTGTCGCTGGGACTCACCGTAGCTGCAGTATTCTTTGTGTTCGTCCCCGCGATCCTCTCAGGATACAATGTATATCTCTGGGCGCTGCTGGTGTGCGCATACGCGATAATCATCACGCCTCCGTACATCGGCGGATTCAATAAGAAATCGCTGGCGTCGATCCTCGGATCCGTCAGCGGGGTAGCCCTGGCAGGAGTGCTGACGCTTGTTCTAAATGCGGTCATGAAGATAACGGGATTCGCTTCAGAGGAGGACATGTTCGTCGTTTCGATACTGAGTGAGCCCATCGATCTCAAGGCGGTCACTTTCGCGGCTATAATCATCGGTGCTCTCGGTTCGACTCTCGACGTCTCGATGTCCATCGCCACTTCGGTGTGGGAGATGCATGACAGCACAGGCAACAGAGATTTCAGGTCACTGCTTGATTCGGGATTCAACATCGGAAGAGATATCCTGGGCACGCAGATCAGCACGCTCATTCTCGCGTATATAGGAACATCGCTCTGCACGGTGCTCCTGCTGGTCGCGTACCAGACCAGCATCCTGGAGCTCCTGAACCTCGAGCAGGTGATCATTCAGCTGGAAGATATGCTCGTCGGTGCTGCTACAATAATCCTCACTATACCGTTCACCGCGCTGATCAGTGCGCTGATGCTGTCCGGCAAGGAAGAGCCGCAAAGGGAATTCGTCATAGACGGAAGCGGCGAGCAGGGTGCTGCGGCAGAGCCGGGGAACAGGGAAAACAGATAGTCTTTCCGGGATGACGACTGCGGTCAAATGATACTGAAAACGGTGCCTGCGCGATACGCACGGCACCGTTGTAACTTCCGCGGGAAAAAGCAAAAATAGTTGTTGACATAGCATTTCGCTGTTGATAGAATATATCTCGCGCCTGTGAAGAGCGGGCGCCGAAAGATACTCTTGGACCTTGAAAATTAAACAATATCACACAAAAAAGTGCAGCCCTTGTTAAGGTAAGCGAAAAGCTTACAAGAGTAACGAGGAACAAGCCAGAAATGGCGTTCTCGAGCTAAGGTATCAAGCGCAAAAAGCGCATGATATACAATAATTTAGAGAGTTTGATCCTGGCTCAGGACGAACGCTGGCGGCGCGCCTAACACATGCAAGTCGAACGGAGGTATTGAGACGGA
>JAEEGL017157358.1_pt1 | contig 14572 bp, 8 predicted proteins | sample 9134231 | NCBI WGS metagenome assembly JAEEGL01 (sample SAMN16246548, study PRJNA631951) | gut metagenome | biome: gut microbiome; feature: rumen; material: fiber-attached | host: Bos | place: Iran: Karaj | collected 2018-10
GCGCTCCTAAGATGATCAAGGAGAACGCTTCTAAGGCTGAGGCTGATGACATCAAGGCTAAGGTTGAGGCTGAGGGCGCAAAGGTTACTCTTAAGTAATTCTTTGAATCAGAAGATTATAAGGGCAGATGCTTTTTGCATCTGCTCTTTTTTTATACTATAATGGTGTTTGCGACAGTGATTATAGGGACTGTAGCAGTAGGGGGAAACTATGGAATTTAATGATGTTGTTAAGATTAAAAAGAATCTGAATGTAACTGATCTTTCCGGTGAAAAGGTAATGATAGACTTTGAGTCCGGCAAGTACTTTATGATAAAAGGCGCAGGAAATGCCATCTGGGATATTATTCAGCAGGAGGTAACAGTGGGTGAGATCATCGATAAGCTTACCACTGAGTACGATATTTCCAGAGAAGACTGTGAGAAATCTGTTATGGCATTTCTTGGAAAATTAAAAGATCTTGATTTTATTTGATATTGGAGCCAGGCTTGTATAATAATTTGAGTGGGATAGATCTTGCAAAAACGATATTTTTACGTGAGATTACCGGAATAAGCTATGTTGATATAGCGATAGTTTGCATATTGTCACTGGTAGTGTTAATACCCGGGTGTATCAGGATTAAAAAGAAAAAGAGCACCGGAAGGGATGTTCTTCTTTCCTATCTTTTGTGTGTATGTATTGGAATAATGCTTCTTATCACCTTTTTTAGAAGGGAGACTGGGTATCAAAGATATGAATTAAACCCGTTTCCTTCTTGGGAGGATTATGGAGGGAATGAGGTTAAAACTCTTTTAACCCTATTTAATATTATTCTTTTTGCGCCTTTCGGATTTATTCTTAGAATTAGAAGTCATAGGATCCAAGAAATAAAGGCTTTTATTGGTACAATTCTCTGGGGGCTTTTGTTTACGTCAACTATAGAAATAGCTCAATATATTGCCAACAAAGGCTTTTTTGAGTTTACAGATATGTTGAATAACCTTATTGGGACCGTGGTTGGGGCTGCAGTTGGAACCATGTTACTCAGACGCCTGCAAAAGAATATGAGTTGTTCACAGGATAAAAACGACGTTAACTATTAAAGAAATAACTATTGGGATTATTGGTATGAATGTAGTAGACCGAAATTTTATTGAACTTACAAAGAGAGCCATCAACCAGATACATGAGGATGATGGCTTTTTTGGCGATGCTGATTGGAAGACAATATTTGAACTTGCATGTAAAAATGGTCTTGCGGCTATTCTTTTGGATTCAGCGAAAGAATATGGGACCATACCTGAGGATGTATTAAAAATGTGGGAGGCGGCAAGACTGCAGACATTTTTAAGACAGGGCAGGCATTTTCAAAATTTGATGGAAATTTTGCAGGAAATAGAGTCAGAAGGAATTGATTATGCAGTTTTTAAGGGGCAGGCAATTGCATCCTGTTATCCCAATCCATTATATAGGTATTCCTCTGACTCAGACATTCTGGTGGATGTTGCGGACAGACCCAAGGTTTCTTCGGTAATAGAAGATAAGGGTTATACTGTGATGGAACATGAGACCAAGAACAATGTTTTTGTATATGAGAACAAGGCTTCGGGGCACAAGATTGAACTTCATACCAGTATATTCGAGGATTATGAAGGGGCAAAGATTGATGTTCTGAAGGGGGCAGGAATTGAGAGTCCGAACAATAGGATAAGCATTGAAGCCGGAGGAAAGAAGATCAGGACATTTGGAGTCAGTGAGCATCTGGTATACCAGTTTTTCCATATGATCAAACATTTTGTGCTTGAAGGGGCAAATGTGAGATTTCTTGCTGATATAACTATGTTTATTAACAAGAATATTGATCAGATTGATTTTAACTATTTTTGGTTATGGATGGGGAAATGTAATTATACTGTTTTTTGCGAGAATCTGTTAACTGTATGTGCTAAATATCTTGGATTAAATAAAAAAATACTTGAGTGGCGCAGTGCAAAGGCGCAGGAGCATGTTTTGGATGATCTGCTTACTGACTTTGTTTATGGCGGTGATGCCTGCGAGCTTAGAGGTAAGTCCTGGCAATTAACTGCTACTATGGAGCCTTATCTGGTTGGAGAGAGGACTAAAGTTAAAAAGAGCAAAAAAGGAAGGTTGATCAGCTATGTTTTTCCAAAAGCTGATGAGCTGAATGAGGATTATGCATATGCTAAGAAATGTCCTATATTGCTTCCTGTAGCATGGGGACATAGGGCTTTGCACAAGCTTTTTTGGCAGCTGTTTAAGAGAGAAGACGATGCTTATACAGGTATGCAGAAGGTTGAAGTAGTTGAGTCCAGGCTTGGACTTCTTGGGAGCGTAGGGTTGTTAGATGAGGAATGATAGTTTGAATATAAGGAGAACTCTGGCAATATGGTATCTTACAGCGTTCTACAGGGCTCAGATGATCCTTATTCCTTCAAAGCGACTTGAGGAAAAATGGGGAGAAAGAGGAGAAGAGTCTCCGGATAAAGATACCCTTGAAAACTATAGATATGCATACGCTGTTTCGGTAGATGTAAACAGAATTGCCGACAGGACGCCATGGGAGAGCAAATGTCTTGTAAGAGCTCTTACTGCGAGATATCTTTTGCATAGAAAAGGGATAGTGACAACCCTGTATCTTGGAGTTGGAAAGGACGACAATGGCAAGATGATTGCTCACAGCTGGCTCAGATGCGGTGAGAATTATGTTACAGGGGGCGATGGCAGCGGTTTTGCCATAGTCGCGAAATTTTGCAGGTGACAACAGCTTTAGGGGGATGAATGAGCTATAAATATTTACTGTATGGTCTTAAAGTAGATTCTGAGATAGAAATTGAAGAGGCCTATAGGGAAGACTTCGGTAGTGTTTCTGACGTTAAGGTGAATATTGGAGAAATGCCGAATAATGCACTTGAAATGTGCAGTGATTTTGATGGTGAGGGAGTTTATGCAGCTGTATCTGCTGATGCTATGGTTTTCAGAGCTTTGGATACGGCTGATTTTTATGTCAGAAAAGAGAATATTACGATCAGTCCTCATAAAGGAGCGGATGAGAGGGATGTAAGGAGTTTTTTGCTTGGCAGTGGCTTTGGATATTGTATGATCCTTAGAAAACAGATTCTTCTCCATGGCGGCGCCGTGTCTAAAAATGGGAAAGGCGTAATAATTACAGGAGAATCGGGGGCCGGTAAATCTACGGTGTCGGATGCTCTTTCTTCAAGAGATTATCTATTTGTTGCGGATGATGGGTGTGCCATATCCTTTGAAGAGGAAAAACCGCATATAAACATGGGTTATCCTCAGAAAAAACTATGCAGGGATGCTGCGCTTAAAAAGGGCTATAATCTTTCGGACTTAATATATATAAACGAAGACAGGGACAAGTTTGCGCTTAGGCTTAAGGATGGCTTTTTGCCTGGGGGGGCAAGCTTTGATTACCTTTTTGAATTAAAGTGCACTGATGAGGATGAGCTATCCATTAAAGAAGTGCAGGGGCATGAGAAGCTTATGATGATTCTTCGCAATGTTTTCAGAAGTGAGGATGGATTCAGATTCTGGGGAGTGCCAACGGAATATATGCAGCAATGTCTAAAGATTGCTTCCACGGTTTCCATGTATCAGATAACAAGACCCAGGGCTAAGGATACGCTTTCAGAGATCCTGGATTTTATTGAGAAAATTGTCTAATTTGACAGAATTCCGAAGAATAATTGACTCTGATTTTTTATTAACTGTCAATTGCCATTAAACTTCTTTGATTGTATAATTTTGCGGATGACTTTTTATAATTCGTATTTTTGGGGAGAATAATCAATGAAAGTATTAATGGTAAACAAATTCCTCTATCCCAACGGCGGATCGGAGACATATATTTTTAAATTGGGAGAGGCTCTCGTTGCCAGAGGCCATGAAGTCCAGTATTTTGGAATGGAGCACGAGGGGAGATGTGTTGGCAACAGAGTAAATGCGTATACTCAGGATATGGATTTCCACAACGCAAGCAAGCTCGAGAAGATGACATATCCGCTTAAGACAATCTATTCCAAAGACTCTCGTCAGAAGATAAGACTTGTTCTTGATGATTTCCAGCCCGATGTAGTTCATCTTAATAACTTCAATTATCAGCTTACACCTTCAGTTATCCTGGAGATTGTAAAGTGGAGAAAAGAAGCCGGTCATGATTGCAAGATAGTATTTACAGCCCATGACTATCAGCTGGTTTGTCCTAACCATATGTGCAATAATCCCAATACCCGTGAGAACTGCGAAAAGTGCTTGAGTGGTAAGTTTATCAACTGTACAAAGGGAAAATGCATCCATGGCAGCACAGCAAAGAGTGCTATTGGAACAATGGAGGCAACCTTCTGGAAGCTTAAAGGTACTTATAAATATATCGATAAGTTTATCTGCTGCAGCGAATTCATGAAGAGCAAGCTTGATTCAAATCCTCTTTTTGCACCTAAGACTGTAGCTATCCATAACTTCATTGATGAAATAGAGTGGGTTGATGTTCAAAAAGAGGACTATGTACTCTATTTTGGCAGATTCTCAGAGGAGAAGGGAATCAGGACTCTTATTGAAGCGGCAAAGAGAATGCCTGAGGTTGATTTCATTTTTGCAGGAAAGGGACCTCTTGAAGACCTTCTCGCAGGAGTTCCTAATATTAAAAATGTTGGTTTCCAGAGCGGAAAGGATCTTGAGAATCTTATCCGTAAGGCAAAGATGTCCGTATATCCTTCAGAGTGGTATGAAAACTGCCCATTCTCGGTTATGGAATCACAGCTCTACGGAACACCTGTAATTGGTGCCAATATTGGCGGTATTCCTGAACTTATTCAGGTGGGTAAGACAGGTCTTTTGTATAACAGCGGTGATGTGGATCAGCTTTGTGATGCTATTCATACAATATGGCAGGATGACAAAAAGGCTTTGGAGATGCATGAAGCTTGCAAGGAACTTAGCTTTGATAACATTGATCAGTATATGGAAAAATTGTTAAAAATTTATTCTATCTGAATAATTATTTCATAAATATAAAGTTATTATAAAATTATGTTTATTTAACATAATCTTAATAAAGTAATAAACTAAATAATGATACAATTAATGTGCTTGTGATAGGTTTTCACAAGCACATTTTTTCTGCGTATTCAGGTGAAAAATAGGAGGCAAATTATATGCTCCTAAGGCGATTATTTGCAATCACTATAGCCGGAATGATTACAGTGGCTTCCATCGGCATGAATTCTATTACCGTCCATGCGACCGATGATGGTGGTCTTGTATTTTTTTCTGATGCAGAAAACGCCGGAACAGTGATTACGGAACCTGAAGAAGTCTATACGACAGACGAGTCATCTTGGACAGAAGAACCCCCTGTAACAGAAGAAATATATACGGAGGAGTATGCTACTCAGGAAATCACTACACCGGAGATTCCTGTAGAATATGTGGAAGAAACATACTCTGAAGTAACAACCAGGTCTCAGAGAAATTCACAATTGATATCTGAGAGTAATGAGCCGGAAGAAATTTCTGAAGAGAATCCGGAAGATCTTTTGGGAGAAATGCTCGAGGAGAATCCGGAAGAGCTTGACCCTGAGTTGGAATTAACGGAAGAACTGGACGAAAATATCTATTCTGTAAAGCTTTATCCGGGTGATGGAAAGCTTATCAGTGAGTTTGAACTTAGTGAAGATATATGTGACTGGGAGTATGATACTGCTGATGGTGTCCTTACTCTTTATGCGTTTGGATATGTTAAAAGTATAAAAGGCTTTAAATATGCTCTTGTTGTGCCGGATGGCAGCAAGAATTTTCTGGGGTGGTATTACGATGAAGCAATGACCGAAAAAGTTGATCTTGAAGAGGGCATTGCTTTTGAGGGTGATATCACTCTTTATGCTGCATTTGAAGATTCTGAAATGGTAAATGAGGAAGAAGAAATCCATCTTCCTGACATTGAAGTCCGACATGACAGTGAAATAACACCACTTCCGGATGAAGATATATTTAATGAATTAATGGCCGGCAAGGAAGAAATTCCGGAAGACGAACAGATGTATGAAGCTGAAAATATAGAGGAAGAGGAACTATTAGAGGATACTCTTTATGCTGTTAATTTCTATCCCGGAGAGGGTAATCTTATAAGTGAATTCAAGATCGGCAATGATGTATCTGATTGGCATTATAACGCTTCTGCGGGCGTTATGACCCTTTATGTGCCGGAGTCTGCAGGTTTATTAAAGGATGTTGAATATTCTTTGGATGTAGCAGATGGTAGCAAAGATTTTAAGGGCTGGTATTATGATGAGGCAATAACTCAGAAGGCTAATCTTGCAGAAGGAATTATTGTGGACAAGGATGTGGCTTTATTTGCCGCATTTGATGATTCTAAGACTTTGCAGGAAGAAGAAATCCCTCTATCAGATGCTCAGGTGATTCGGGACAGTGAAACACCTCAAGGTACGGATCTGGCATCTGCTGATAAAACTGAAACAAATGGCGAGGAAACAATAGAGAAATTGACTTCAAGCGATCTGATTTTGCCTGATGGTGAACTGAAAGCTGAAGTTATGCCCGAGAGTGAAGATAATGCAGCGTCAGAGGAAGAAGCGGATTTTGCTGAAGGTATTAGTACGGTAAGTTTTTATCCCGGAGAAGGTACGCTTATTAGCAGATTTAAGATAAGTGAAGATGTATCCGACTGGAATTATAATGCTACAGAGGGTGTAATGACCCTTTATGTGCCGGAATCTGTCGACGTGCTAAATGGAGTCGAATATACCCTTGATGTGGTAGATGAAAGTAAAGCGTTTAAGGGCTGGTATTATGATGAGGCATTAACTCAGAAGGCTAACCTTGCTACAGGAATTACTGTGGACAAGGACGTGGCTTTATTTGCCGCATTTGATGACTCTAAGACTTTGCAGGAAGAAACAATAGAGAAATTGACTTCAAGCGATCTTATTTTGCCTGAGGATGAATTGGAAACTGATGTTATACCTGCTGGTGAACAGGAAACTGTAGTTATACCCGATGGAGAACTGAAAGCTGAAGTTATGCCCGAGAGTGAGGATGATGCAGCGTCAGAGGAAGAAGCGGATTTTGGTGAAGAAATTCGTACAGTAAGCTTTTATCCGGGAGAAGGTACGCTTATTAGCAGGTTTAAGATAAACGAAGATGTATCTGACTGGAATTATAATGCCACAGAAGGTGTAATGACCCTTTATGTACCTGAATCTGTCGGTGTGCTAAATGGTGTTGAGTATACCCTTCATATGGCAGATGAAAGTAAAGCATTTAAGGGCTGGTATTATGATGAAGCATTAACTCAGAAGGCCAGCCTTGAGGAAGGAATTATTGTGGACAAGGATGTTGCGCTGTACGCTGCATTTGGGGATAATAATTCCGACTTGGAAAAAGAAATAATTCCGGATTCAGATATTGCGCTCGCTGATAAAACCGGCGCGGATGATGCAGTGATGTCTGACATTGTGCCGGAGACTGATGATATTACAGATCCTGACAATGAGCTAAAACCTGATGTTTTACCGGTGACTGAAGCTGATACTGCTTCAGCTGAAGAAACGGATTTGGATGAGGCGGCTCATACAATAAAGTTTTATCCGGGAGAAGGAACACTTATAAGCGTATTTAGGATCAGTAAAGATGTTTCTGATTGGAATTATAATGCCACAGATGGCGTTATGACCCTTCATGTGCCTGAATCTGTCGATACTTTAGAGGGAATTGAATATGCCCTTGATGTAGCAGATGGCAGCAAGAAGTTTAGCGGGTGGTATTATGATGAGGCCATGACAAGTAAAGCGGATCTTGAAACCGGTATTATTGTGGACGAAGACATAAATCTTTATGCCGCATTTGGTGATTCCTTTACAACTGATGAAGAGAAAACTGCGCAGGATGATGCAACGATTGAGGATATTGTTCCTGTGGATGATGTTGAGCTAAAGCCTGATGCTATATCTGAGTTCGAGAGCAGCGGAGATTCCGACGATAGTTTGGAAAAAGAGGATGAAACAGAGCCTGAACAGGAAGAAGAGAAGAATACTGTTCGGTCTATAAAATTCCATCCCGGAGAAGGAACTTTAATTAGTGAATTCAAGATGGAAGGCAACGTATATGACTGGGAGTATGATGCAACTGAGGGTGTAATGACCATCTATATTTCCGACGATATAGATGTTCTAAAGGGAATTGATTATGCCCTTGAAGTGTCAAACGGCAGCAGAATCTTTACAGGATGGTATTACGACGAGGCTTTGACAAAGAAGGCTGATTTTGACGAAGGTATTTCTTTGGATAAAGAAATTTCGTTATATGCCGGATTTGAAGATTCTGCAGGCAATGAAATTGCGGTTCCTGATATCGTGATTTCTAATCCATCGTCAGAGGCAGAGCAATCTATTATTGATGAGCCATTTGGTGAAGAAGCTTATGATGATAATTTAAAGCCTGATTCTGATGAGCCGGTTCAGGAAGAAGTAATAGATCCTGTTTATGAGGAAATTGAAGTAGTTCCGCAGTACGATATAGATGAGCGGGATGAGGCTATCTTCGCAAATGTTGATATAGCCTCCAGCAAGCTGAAAATCAGTGAGATACAGCCAAAGAATTATACCGGCGAAGCTGTTACCTATACCGAAGATGAAATAAGGGTATATTATAACGGCATAAGACTTCATGAAGGTGAAGATTATAAGCTGTCGTATGCGCACAATACAAATACATTTATAGCGCCTGATAACTTTGGCAGCCTTGATGACAGTGATAAGACAGCACTTAAGGCTCCTTCTGTTAAGGTTTCACTTATAGGAAACTATACGGGCAGTGCCACACTATATTTTGACATAAAAGGCATGGATATTTCAGAAGCTTATCTTGCATCTTCGGGTGTAATGACAGCACGTTATCTGGATAAGGCTTTTGACCAGTATCCGGTTATTAAGGCTGAACTTCCTGATGGAAAGAGCATAAAACTTACAATTGACAAGGATTATGAGGTCTTCTATAACAGGATCACAAACAGCGATAGTGCAGAGAACATCAACTATTCTGAAGAACTCAGTGCTGCTCAGGTAGCTGAAATTGTCAGAAATGCGAATGCAGCTGGTAATGGTGAAGATCTTTTCTTCCTTGTCAATGTGAGAGGAAAAGGAAACTTCTCAGGCGTGCTTGCTTCAGAAGCAGGAACAAATTGGGCTCCGAAGCTTCAGATATTGAGCAAAGCTTCAGTCGAAGCAAGCTTCCTTCAGCTTGATAACGCCAATCTGTCCAAGAAGGTACCTGCACAGGAGTACAGAGAAGACAATACAGGATCACCGTTGTCTGCATCGGCAGATGTTATAAAACTCTTTATGGATGGCGATATTGTAGTCAGCATATCAGGACAGAAGCTTACCTATGTTGAGGACGAGGCAGCAGCTTCTACCATAACGGAAGAGGGCTATTATTTTAAGGCTGTGGATCCGGCAACCGGTGACGATGAATTAAATCGCAGGGTTGGAACAAATAACTATGTAACCCTTGTGGCAACAGATATCCCTGAATACAATAAACTGGCCGGTGCATTTAATGTTTTCTTTGAGATAAAGGGCACAAAGCTTGCGGTAAAGAGTATCAATACATCCATTGATTACGATGGACATACTGTACTGGTATACAGTGACGATGATAGTGACAAAGACGGATATCTGGATGTGGATGTCAAGGCTTCTGTTGAAAGACTTAATGCCGTTGTTATTGATTCGAATAATCAGGTACTGTCCAGTGACAGATATATTCTTTCGACTGACTATGACACTTCGGAAGCAGGAAGAGTCATTATAACCTTTGAAGGAAAAGCTGACAGGGGAACAACCGGAAGAGTTACTAAGAAAATCAGGATAGAAAAGAGGAAGCTCACTGAAGATGATGTTAAGGTGAACTTTGCCGATCGTAACATGAGCCCTGAAGGTGTGCCTCTAAGCGGCGGTATGGCTGAGCCCGGGATCATTGTAAGGCTTAATGACAGTGGCGATGTGCTTTTGGAGAACAGAGATTATACCGTTACTTATGACGACAATACTGACGTGGGCGAAATTGGCTCTATTTCTGTAAAATTTGTTGGAAATTATAGCGGCAGGCTGGATAACGTTCTCTATTTCAGAGTGGCTAAAATGTATCTAAGTAAAGATAACATAGAGGTCACAGCTGAGGATAAGGTATACAAGGAGAATGCAGGAGCAAATTACTTCAAATCAAAGCCTATACTCAGTACTGAAGGAAATGAACTTAAACTAAAGGCCGATTACGTCTATGCTGCGGCACCTACATATTATTATGCTGAGAACCTTACTGAAAAGAATGCTTCCGGCAAGGTTATCTACTCTAAGAAAGCGGGAACTCCCATTGAGGATGATGAGGTTGTGCATGCAGGGGCGCTTATTGAAGTAAGATTTAGCGTAATTCCTTCCTCGAGAACAGATAATTATACTGCTGAAAAGGATTCCAGAGGTAACTATATTCCGGTTGAGTTTTCGGCAACATATCGCATGGGTAAGATGTCCATAGAATCAGCTGCGGTCACAATTAAGGATCAGGAGTATGATAATGGATATTCTGTAATCCCTGATAAGGACGACATTACAGTCACAATTGGTTCTGGATCCAATGCGGTAACTTTGGGCAGAAATGACTATCTGATCATCGATGCTGTTTCCTGTGAAGAAGTTGGAACTGCAACGCTGGTAATTCAGGGAAGAGGAAGATATGTAGGAACTAAAGAGGTTCATTACAGGATTGTGAAAGGCAGAGGAGAAATAAGCTAAAAAAGATCGGGTAACAGAATAATGTGATTTTTTAACTGAGGATGAAGAGTATAGCTCTTTATCCTCATTTTTTTTATGAGTTTTATGAGGAATGGCGTATAATGTATCTGTATGAAAAATTAAGTAACAGGGGGTAATGGCATGAAAAGAAGTTGTAGTAGATACCTTGCGCTGCTTCTCAGTATCGCGATGATATTTGAGAGCCAGACAATGACTGTTAGTGCGACAAACAGCAATATGCTTGAAATGGTACAAACAGTAGAAGAAGGGAATGAAGGGGTACCGGAATCAGTAGAAGAGGGAAATGAAGGGGTACCGGAATCTGTAGAAGAGGTTAATGAGGGTGCACCGGAATGTGAAGACGAGGTTAATGAAGATGTACAAGAACATGACGGTGAGATAATGGATGATGATAATTCTGATGAATATAGTTTATCAGATCCATTAGTTTCAGAAGGTGCTCCGGATGTTGGTAAGGAAGATCCGGAAGTTGATTTTGAATTATCCAACGAAGAAAAAACTGAGAACATCTCTAACAGTGATATTAAGGCTAGAATTGACCTTAACTGTATAGAGTTTTCAATGGATGCCGGTTTTCCATCACGTGTTATAGCAGCGCCGTATCCTGAGGATATGGAATACACATGGGAATCAGATGATGAGAGCATAGCCACTGTTGATGAAGACGGAATGGTATATGGCTGGTCAGAGGGAAGCTGCAGGATATATGTAAAGGCAAAAGATGGGTCAGCGAGTTCGTTCTGCACAGTGCATGTTGCCCACAACATGCATAAAGTAAGCAGTATAGAAGAATTCCAGTCACCGCATGATTATGAGAATAACTGTCAGGACGTCTGGGAGTATAGTGATCCAAATAGGGACAAGGTAGTAATCAAGTTTTCTGAAGAAACAGAAATGGCGGATAAAGACCTGATATATGTTACAGATGGAAACAATAAGGAGTATGGAGCCTTCACAGGGGAAGAACTTGCAGGGAAGGGCATCTTAATTAATTCGGGAACAGTCAGAGTCAGGATAAAGAGTAATAAATCCGGAACAGCATATGGATTCAGGGTTGTCAGTGTAGAGGGACTTAGAGAAGAAGGATTTAGAATCCACGAGACTACTCTTTTAGAATATCAAGGAACGGAAGAGGATGTTGTAATTCCGGATGGTATTACAAAGATTTTTGACAGGGCATTCAAAGATAACAAGACAATAAAGAGTGTCAAGATACCGAGATCTGTCAAGAGCATAGGAGCAAGTGCATTTAGTGGATGTTCGGCGCTGGAATATGTTGATCTTGGAAGGGTAGAGGAATATGGTGAAAAAGCATTTGAAAATTGTACATCCCTTACAAGTGTCGTGATTCCAAAGACATTAACGGGCGGGCCTTGGGCTGGAATGTTCCCGGGCTGTAGTTCACTGCGAAAAGTGGAATTTGAAGCAGGAAGTAAGACCATAACAGCTGTATGCAGAGATACACCGGTTGAGGAAGTAATAATACCTGAAGGTGTTACGTCCATAATGGACTATGCATTTTCGGGTTGCAAAGGGATTACGGAAATAAAGCTGCCGGAGACATTGGAATCAATCGGAGCTTGTGCCTTCCGTGGTTGTGGCACTTTTGAAGAATTGATCCTGCCTGCGAATCTAAAAACTATAGGGCGATATGCATTTTCTTGCGAGGGGATAACAAACTTTTATTATACTAAAGATTTGGCGGCTCTAATAAGCCAGCGGATATTTGAATCATTAGAATTTACCACCAGGATTGAAAATCTGTATGTAGAAGAGGGAGTCGAAAAGGTACAGACAGTTTTGGTCGCTAATACTAAGCTGGAAAACATCTATATTACGGATGCGTCAACACGTATTGAATCAGTGTATGCATTTGAGAGCGGTTATTATAGAATATATAACCTTCCGGAAGGGACGGTGATTCATGGTATAGTTGGAAGTGGTGTCCAAAAGTATGCCAAGGAACATGATCACAAATTTATAAGCATAGGAGAGTATCTTAAGCCGATAAGTGAGCTGAAGATAGAAGAGATTTCTGCTGTAGAATATACCGGCGGTGGTATACAGCCCAGACCTGTTGTAAAAGATGGTGAATCAGTTCTGGAGGAAGGCAAGCATTACACATTGTCTTATTCTGCAAATGTAGGTGTTGGAACCGGATATGTAACAGTAACCGGAATTTCAGAAAGCGGATATAAAGGATCGAAGGAAATTAGTTTTGTTATTAGTCCCTTTGATATTTCAAAGAATGATGGAAATCGTTTTTTGATAAACTATGAAAAAACAGTTGAGTTCAATAAACAGGGTGCAAGACCAAAGGTTAGTGTTTCTTTCAAAAATTCTGACGGAACAAGAAAAATGCTGAAGGAGGGAACAGACTATACTGTTAGCTATAAGAGTAATAAAAAATATAACAGTAAAGAAAAACCTACAATAGTCATAACAGCACAAGGAGATTATACAGGAAGAAAAGATGTACAGTTTTCGCTGAAGGAAAGAAATATCAGTAATGCGAATATGGTCGCTGTGGATAGACCATGGATCAGTGTGCCGAATTGCTACGCAACCATTGTTGCTGTTACTGATTCAAATACAATTCTCTTGCCGGGAACTGATATTGATAATCTTCGATATGTTTATTCCGCAAAAACTGTTGTTAAGGTTTCGGGAAAGAAAGTGACAAGAAAAGCCGGAGAAACAATAGGAGTAAATGATGTTATTCCTGTAAACACTGTTATCAAAGTAATTGCTACTGCCAAAAAAGGAAGTGGATATACAGGTACAATATCTGCAACCTATAAACTCTACTCAGTGGCAGCAATAATAAGATCAATATTGGATTGGTTAGGGTTATAATTTTTACTAATGCGAAAGAGGTTGTCGTAAAGATGGCCTCTTTTGTTTATGTGGTATTTCGAATGGAATGATACACAAAAAACTATTGGTAAAATATCCGATTTTATATCATTTGCCAATTGCAAATCCGACGAGTTAGTTGTATAATTTCGCGAGGTTTAATTATACAACCAAAATTTTAATATGAGATGGCCAAGGAGATAGTTATGGCAGAGAAAAAACTAAACGGAACCGTAATAGTAACATACAGATGTAATGCTCGTTGCTCAATGTGCAACAGATATAAGGCACCGAGTAAGCCTGAGGAAGAGATTTCAATTGAGACAATCAAGAAGCTTCCTAAGATGTACTTCACAAACATCACAGGTGGTGAGCCTTTTATCAGAACAGATATCAAGGATATCGTTCGTGAGCTTTATAAGAAGTCAGATCGTATTGTTATTTCTACAAACGGTTTCTTCACAGATAGAATTGTAGACCTTTGTAAGGAATTCCCTCAGATTGGTATTCGTATTTCAATCGAAGGTCTTGAGAATACAAACAATGAGATCAGAGGCCTTGAGAATGGATATCAGAGAGGATACCAGACTCTTAAAAAACTTCGTGAGATGGGCATGACAGACGTTGGATTTGGTATGACAGTTCAGGATAAGAACGCTCCTGATCTTGTTCCTCTTTACAAGCTTTCAGACGAGATGGGTATGGAGTTTGCCACAGCTTCTCTTCATAACAGTTTCTATTTTGTAGAAGCTAAGAACATCATCAAGGACCGTCCAATGGTTGCTCAGAATTTTGAGAACCTTGTAAACGAGCTTCTTGCAAGCAAGAGCCCTAAGAAGTGGTTCAGAGCATATTTCAACCAC
>JAEEGL012192071.1_pt1 | contig 14571 bp, 14 predicted proteins | sample 9134231 | NCBI WGS metagenome assembly JAEEGL01 (sample SAMN16246548, study PRJNA631951) | gut metagenome | biome: gut microbiome; feature: rumen; material: fiber-attached | host: Bos | place: Iran: Karaj | collected 2018-10
CGGTATCTGATTTGGTTCAGTTATCCAATGAAGTTAGTATCGGTAAGACCTATGAAGGTCAGACGGTGACGCTAAAGAATGATTTGAATCTTTCTGAAATAGATAATTTCCAGCCCATTGGCCTAAGTGCTACGCTTCCTTTCAAAGGTAGTTTCAACGGTAATCACAAGACCATCTCCAACCTGAAGATTACTACGGAAAGCAGTTCTGCAAATTATACGGGCTTGTTTGGCTATATATCCAGTACTACAAGTTCAGTCTATGACCTCACGTTGTCGGAGTGTACAATACTATCAAACAACGATAAAAAAACAGGCGGAATAGCAGGTTATTCTGATGGCTCGTTCACAAACTGCACTGTATTATCTGGTTCTGTTACCGGGAAAGATAATGTGGCTGGAATAGTTTCATATATCAATTTGTATGGTTCGAGAACCCCGATTTCCAATTGCCATTTCTCGGGGACTGTCACTGCAACAGCCGGAAGTGCAGCGGGTATCATAAACTCGACGACTGTCGATGTTTTAAACTGCACCAATACGGGGGCCATAACGGCGACGGCCTATGCCGGAGGAATCGTTTCAAGTGGAAACAAAGTAGTCGATCACTGCACCAATTCCGGTAATGTAACCGGGGGCTATGCCGTTGGTGGAATTATCGGTTTTGTAACCGGCGGGGGTGAGATTAGTGAATGCACCAACTCCGGGAATGTGAGGGCTACGAACAAAGCGAACTGGAATAATACAGGCGGCGATGGAAGCTACGCAGGTGGAATGGTCGGGAGGTTCTATGAATTTACCGGTACGATTGATCAATGTATCAATGAGGGACAAGTTAGCGGTGACTACAATTATGTGGGAGGCATTGCGGGGTACATCTACGTTAACAATATGACTTTATCAAATTGTGAGAATAGAGGAAATGTCATCTCTTCAGCGGATTGCGTTGGAGGTGTTGTAGGAGCTGCAGAAGTTAAAAACAAAAATACAATTGTCTTGGTAAAGGACTGTTTAAATAGCGGATCTGTAACGGGAAGTGGTAAGACCGGAGGAATAGAAGGTTGCTTGATTGGAACCACATCTAACGACATTGAATCGCATCCCGAGTACACAAAGTCATCCATCTCACTCGAAGGCAACCTTAACATCGGTGCAGTGACTGCGACTTCCGGCCTGGGGGGTATTGCTGGTGTCATTCTCAATCCCGACTATACGACATTCAATTTTGACTCCAACTACTATCTTTCTACAAGTGGTGTTGCCGGAGGACTTAACGGGGACGACCAGGAGGGCGCTAAGGGTGCTTACAAGATTGCCGGCGCCACGGGCGTGACGGTGACTCCTTCCACAGCGGAGGACGTGCAGCACGGCGGTGTCAAGTACTTTGTCTCCGGTAAGTCCGTCACTGTTACCTTGTCTGGCGGCACTTCCTACAGCGCTGTCGATGGTGCGAGCAACCCCGTTGCCTTGACTCCCAACGGAGGCGGTTCCTATACCCTCACCATGCCGGCCGCTGATGTGACCATATCGGCCGACTAATGTCGCCAGGATGAATCCGGCGAATGCGCTGAAGCAGGGAAACTGACGTCATTTTTGGGCCAGGTCCAAACAACCGGGGACCTGGCCCAAGCCCATACCAGCAACGGTGCGACGCTGTCGGTCCCCCGCCCTACCGCGGAAGGTATTCGTCGATGGTCTTGGCTATCGACAGGATGGTCTGGTAGAACAGGATGTTGGAGCCCTTGAGGGGCTGCCAGCGGTCCTCCGAGGCCTTCCCGGCCAGGAATTTTTCCGTATAGATGGTGCCGAAGTTGCCGATGAAGACTTCCACCTCGTCATTTTTGCCCACGCGCAGGGCGCGGATGGGGAAAGGCTCGGAATAGCCGGTCTTGCCGTCATAGACCAGCGCCTTGATATCGGGCTTTTCCTGTTTGTTGTTGGATGCGTTGACAAAGCCGCCGGCCGCTTTGATGATATCGCGGATGGCATCGTGGATGGCATTCCCGGCCTCCAGGTAATGGTTGGAAAGGTCTATGAGTTTCTGCTGCATGTTCTGTTCGGTTTTTCTTTCAAGGCTGCAAATGTACAAAAAACCGCACCTTTGTAAAAATGAAGTAATTGCTATTATGCGGGAAAATGACTATAATTGCATATCACATTAGATGCTATTGCTATGAAAACGCTCCGTTTCCTCTCCGCCCTGGCCCTCGTTTCCCTCCTTATGGCTTCCTGCAAGACCAAGGAGCAGGAGATTCCGGTTTCCGAAGTCCGCCTGTCGGAAACTACGCATGAACTCACTGTAGGGGAAGATTTCACCCTCAAGGCCACCGTGCTGCCAGACAATGCCACCGACAAATCCGTCACCTGGACCTGCAGCCCGGAAAGCGTTGTCAGCGTCGCCCAGAACGGTAAAGTAACAGGCATTGCCCCCGGTACGGGCACCGTCACGGTCACCACCACAGACGGCGGCCGCAAGGCCAGCTGCACCGTCAAGGTCAAGGAGGCGGTCATCAGCGTCCAGTCGGTTTCCCTCAGCCAGAATACCCTCTCGCTGGCCATCGGCGAAGACACCTACCTCACCGCCACCGTGCTGCCGGAGAACGCCACCGACAAGTCCGTCACCTGGAGCTGCAGCCCGGAAAACGTGCTCACCGTCTATCAGAGCGGCCAGGTAGTGGCCAAGGAAGAGGGAGAAGGCACGGTTACCGTCACCACCACCGACGGCGGCCGCAAGGCAGAATGCAAAGTCTATGTCCGCAAATATAAGGTAAACGTGGAGTCCGTCTCCCTGGACCAGGAAGTGCTGGAGATGACGGAAGGTGACGAAGTATACCTCTCCGCCACCGTGCTGCCGGAAGATGCCTCGGAGAAGAAGGTGGTCTGGAGCTGCGAGCCGGAGAGCGTCCTCAACGTCTACCAGAGCGGCCAGGTGGTGGCCATGGGGCCGGGTGAAGGAACGGTCACCGTCACCACCGTGGACGGCGGCTTCACGGCCAGCTGCGCCGTTACCGTCACGCCCAGATTCATTGCCGTGGAAAGCATTACCCTGGAGCCGGAGCCCCTTGAGTTAGAAGTGGGCCAGAGCGCCACGGTCAAGGCCACCGTGCTGCCGGAAGACGCCACGGACAAGACCCTGAGCTGGGAAAGCTCCAACGAAGCCGTGGCCACGGTGGACCAGACCGGCAAGGTGACGGCCCTCAAGGCGGGCGAGACAACGCTCACGGTAAAGGCCGGCCACATTACGGCATGGGGCCATGTCACCGTGACGGACATCCCGGTAACCGGCGTTACGGTCTCCCCCGCCCTCGTCACCCTGAAGGAAGGAGAGACCTGCCAGCTCAGCGCCAGCGTATCTCCCGCCAGCGCCCGCCAGGATGTGGGATGGGCCAGCCAGAACAAGGAGGTGGCAACTGTTGACAAGGAAGGCCTGGTAACCGCCGTCCGCGCCGGCAGCACCCGCATCTACGCCCGTTCCAACGCCTTCCAGGACCAGCAGGGCTGGTGCGAAGTAACCGTGAATGAAGACGATGCCGTAAAGGGCATCTCGCTCAGTTCGGAAACCATGACCATCCAGGTGGGAGAATCCCGCCCGCTCACGGTCATCTTCACGCCTTCCTATGCCGCCAATAAGAATGTGGGCTGGGACTCCGATACACCCGGCGTTGCCACCGTGAGCCAGGAAGGCATGGTCATGGGCTTTGCAGAGGGAGAGGCCACCATTACGGCCACCTCGGAAGACGGCGGCTTCACGGCCTCCTGCCGCGTCACCGTCACCGCCGGCAGCATTCCCCTGATCTATTACTGGATGGGAGAGAATGGCTGCTATGTGAACGGCATGCCGGATCCCAGGAATACCATGTACGACTACACCGGCGACTGGAGAACACGCTATTGTGATTGTTATGGCATTGACTCACGGGGTAAAACACTCTATACGCTTGAAAAGGCCGCCATTACGAATCAATCCAACCATGTATTTCTTTGTAAAGACAGGGCGCCTTACGTTGATATAATGACAGATCCCTATCCCAATACATTGCACTTAAGTGCGCTCAGTGTCCAGGATGATTTCTTTGCCATCCTGAATCCGAACTATATTTGGAGCGAGGCGCCAACTGTCTGGAGATGCGACTATGCCGGCCATCACGTGGAAATACCTGTTACGGGCTCATTTACCAGAATCTACAACCCCGTATTGGCAACGCATCCGGACGGCCGCATTTTCGTCTGCGCAAGAATTTATGACAGTTATAATGTAAGTTATCTCGCTCTTTACACCATTACTACCGGCAATGAGGTAATTGAGCAGCGACTGTTTATACCCGCAAGTACTTACCAGTCAATGGCTGTAACCGAAGAAGGAGATGTCTATGTCATCAGTGTGGAGGACGTCGGAAATGTGTATAGGTCCGTTCTTTTCAAGAATGGAGAAAAACAGGATGGTTTTGATGAGGCTGAGTTCGCCGAAAGAACCGCTGTCGCCTGCCAGGGAGGGCATGTTTACACGGCCTTTGAGGATGATACGCAGAAAGAAATCCGCATCATCCGCATCCGGAAAGACGGTGAACTTATTTATACGATTCCCCTGAATAGCAGCTCGCATATTCTAGATTGCAACCAGCCGCTTGTAGTCACACCCTCCGGCGATGTTTACATAGCGCTCTCCGGGGGGCAATATAAGGGCATGCTTTACAAGAACGGCGAACTGCTCTACTCACTTGAAGCTCCGCATGGGACACCGTTCCTGTACTACATGGTTATCGAGTAAAACACCTCCGGGCCCTACTGCCGGCTCGGGAGGGCGTGGCCGGAGGTTTTGAGGGCTTCTTTGTCCAGGATGCCGCCGGCAAGGACCTGGCGGCCGTTGATGAAGACCTGCCGGATACCGAAAGACTTTTCCTGGTCCGGGACAGCTTCTTTCATTTCGGTTTCGTCAAAGACCGTTATGTCTGCATAGAATCCGGGCCTGAGGTATCCGCGCTCCGGAATGCTGAAACGGTCTGCCACGGCGCCTGTCATTTTGCGGATGGTGCGGGGCAGGGTATCCCCCTTCCCCAGGAGGGAAAAGTGGATGAACTTGGGGAAGCAGTCGTAGATGGCGGGATTCTGGACGCCGAAATCCTCCACCCAGGCGTCTGTCATGTAAAGGACATTGTCGCGCTTGGACTGCCACTCGATAATCTCCGGCGTGCTGTAAGGGCCCATGTTGGCCCTTCCCTTGAAGTTGGACATTTCGCACAGGTCCAGATACGCATCTACATCCGATTTGCCCTCTTCCTTCGCAATCTGATGGACCGTCTTGCCTTCGTACTTCTCCAGGCCGGGACCCAGATAGGCGATGACGATGTCTTTCCAGCCGAATCCCAGCATCTTCATGGACATATTGGCCAGGATGGTGAATTTGAGCTTGGTAAAAGGCTTGCGGCGCTCGGCGGCGGACAGTTCCTGGAACCAGCTGGGCAGGAAGACCGTCATCACGGAAACGCCCAGAAGTTCATGATAGATGTCGAATCCGGCATCCACCCCCTCCTTGCGGAGATCGTCCAGGATGCGATGGAACTCGTCCTTGTACTTGAAGGTGCTCCGTCCCACGAAGATGGCATGGGAATACTGCAGTTTGAGGTGCGTTCCCTTGGAGATTTCCACCAGCTCGTCCAGCGCCCGCAGGATATGCGCCCTTCCCAAAAGGGGATAGTCCAGGGTTACGGCCGATTCCGCCCTGGGGTGTACGGTGAGCGGACGGTCGTACTTTTCTGCCAGACGGGCCACCCAGCGCGTTTCCTCCACGGAAGTGTAGCGCCCGGGTTCATACATCATGCCCAGGGACAGGCCGCAGGCTCCGTCTTTGAGTCCTTGTTCCATGATGGCAAGCATGCGTTCACGTTCTTCCGGCGTGAGGTCCCGGTGCTCCCATCCGGCCACACTGGAACGGGCCGAACAGTGCCCCACCAGCACCGCCAGGTTACAGGGATTCTTCCGGTCGATTGCCTCGAAAAAGGACTTTACCGTGGGATAGACCCCGGTTTTGTCGTCCCCGCCATAGCCGAAAAGGCCGCCGCCGACTTTGTCCAGATACGGTGTATCCGCCTCGAATCCCACGGCCGAAAGGCCGCAGTTGCCACTGATGAAGGAAGTGATTCCCTGGCGGATAAAGGGTTCAAAGTACTTGAGGGGCTCTTTCTTGATGGCAAACCAGTCATTGTGGGAATGGGCGTCGAAAAAGCCCGGGGACACGCTCAGGCCCCCAAGGCCCACCACTTTGTCGGCCGGCTCTTCCAGGGAAGCGCCGACGGCGACAATCTTCTCATTTTCAATAAGGACGTCTCCCATGAAGGCAGCTTCTCCGGTGCCGTCATAGATTCTCCCGTTTTTCAGAAGGGTACGCATGTTAAGGATTGCTGATGATTATTCTGCCAATTCGGCCTCCCGTCTGTCCAGGAACTGGCCATTCTTGAACCGCCAGGTGGTCTCGGTCCTGGAGGTTTCTATCTCCGCATTCTCGAGAACTTCGTCAATGTTGGAACCGTCTTCGTTGATCTCGGACTCGTAGCTGCGGTCTTCGGATTCTTCCACCAGACGGATGAAATACGAGCCGTCATCCTGCGGGGTGATGGTTAGGCTGGAGAACATATTGTAGCTGCCGAAGCTCATGTGTTCGTCCTGGCAGAACCAATAGCCTTCTGCGCTGAACTGCGGGTTGTGATACTCCACATCCGGGTCGCAGAAAGTCCAGAAGAGCATTTCGTTGCACTGCATGACGCGGAAGATGCCCATCACGGTCATGTGCTGCTGCGACTCGTTGGCCTCGTCCCCGGAAGTGATGTAGGAGAGCATTCCGTAGTCCAGGGGAATCCAGCCGAAGTACATGGGGGGCGGCGGCTGTATGAGGCCGCTGGTGGCACTCTTGCGGGATTTTCCTTCCCCGTCCGTACGGACCATATTGTCCGTCAGGTAATTATAGGAAATGTCGTAATGGGCCGACTTGTGCCGGTCCTCTTTGCCGCCGATGAGGCGGAAATCCCCTTTCTCATAGCGGAAAAGGAAGATGTCGGCGTCTCCTCCGTCACGGTTGCACTGGATACGGACCACGCCTTTGTCATTGACGGTGATGCCGGTCTGGGCGGGAATACGGACCTCATAGTCCCGGAACAGGCGGTATCCGCCCTCTTTCTGGCCGAAATAGAAAGCAAAATTTTCCCCCATGAGAATACCCGGTACGGCTATCACCAGATCCTGGATGCCGTCTTTGTTGAAATCCCCCGATGCCGTGACTACGGCCTCGTCTCCCGGGTTGACAAGATCCTTGACGCCAGACCCGGCAGGGTTGAAAGTCTGGGCGGAAAGGGTGCCGGCACTGAGGCCCGCCAGCACAAGGGCGAAAATGAGCCTTTTCATGTTTAGTCGATAGGAAATACTTGATTGATAAGCGATTCAAACTCTTTGAAAGCAAAAGTATCCGACAGCTCGCGGAGCGAATCCGCCAGGCCGCGGTAGTGCCAGGCGTGGTCTGACGGATGGGGGGCATGGAAGATTTTCCAAAGTTCTTCCCCCTTGACCGCGTAGTCGCGCGCAATGGCGCGCATGTTGGAAAGCTTGTCCCCCAGGGCCACCATCTTGGCTTCGTAAGAGGCACGGGCCAGGCGGTCGATGGCAGCCTGCTTGCGGGCGCGCCAGCTCTCTTCCTCCGGAACGCCTTCCACCATCTCATCACTTTCATCGGCCACCAGCGAGGCAACCCTGGGTCCGAATTCGTCCCGGATCTGGTCGATGGTTACGGAGGTGTCTTCCACCGTGTCGTGCAGCGCGGCAGCGGCCAGCAGTTCCTGGTCCGGGGTCATGGTGGCCACGATGGCCATCGCTTCCATGGGATGGACGATGTAAGGGAAGCCCTTTCCCCGGCGTTCGGTGCCGGCATGGGCGCGGACCGCGAAGAGGATGGCGCGGTCCAGCAGTTCGGTATTCAAGGCTTGGTTGGCCATTGTGTTCGGCAATAACAGAACAAGCCAGCGTAAAGGGCCGGCTTGTTCTGGATGGAATGGCTGGGAATTAGTAAGTTACCACCGGCTCCAGCTCCTTGGCCAGGTCGATGAACTTCTGGATTTCCTTCTCCACGGGGGTGCGGCGGCACAGGTGCTTGGCCTCGTTCACCTCCAGCATCTTGGCGGCCAGGTTGGCGGCGTTGCGGTTGCGGAGTTCCTTCACGGTGTCTACACCGGCGGCTTCCAGCAGTTCGGAGAACTGAGGGCCGATACCCTTCACGCGGAAGAGGTCTGCATGGTTGACCCAGGTGAGGATGAGGTCGTGGCGGATGCCGGTGGCCTCTTCCAGTTCCTTGCGTCCCTTGGCGTCTGCGCCCTTCTCCAGCAGCTGGTCTACGGATTCGATGCCGACGGCAATCAGTTTTTCGGCATAGACGGGGCCGATACCCTGGATGTCGATGATTTTGTAAGCCATATTTTTGTATTTTAAGTGGTTTGTTTGCATTTTTTCAATTCCAAAGTTAAAAAAAATCGAAGAAAAAAGAAAAAAAATGCATATATTTGCGTTGGTAGGTAAAATTTTATGGAAACTTTCCCGCTGGAGAATGACAAAGTGTACATGTCGGCAGACATGCTCACGCTGGACTGTGAAGACGGTCCGGTCACGCTCAAAGTGTCGGACTGGCTCCAGAAAGACCCGGTGCGCATTCACCGTATGATTGTGAAAGAGAAGCGTTTACAAGTAGACCAAATGGAAGTTTTCCTTCCCCTCGTCTCCAAGCTTCGCCGGGCAGACTATGACTATTACAAGCGCATCACCGGGCTCCGGATGATGATCGATTTCCCCGGTTTCAACTCGGAGATTGAGGCGCGCATCCCCTACGACACAGACCCCATAGCCTTTTACAAGTGGTGGCGCAAGGGAAAAAATGAAAACAAGGTGTATCTGTCGCCTGCCTACCAGTTCAAGCTTTTCCAGAAGGTGTCCGTGATGGAGCCCCGGGTCATGCTCAAGAAAGACATCGAATTCGTTAAAAACTTCTGAGCCATGACCGTGGAGGAAATCCTGGCTGTCTCCACCGCCGTCCCGCCCGAGGCGCGGGAGTCGGATGTCTGGGACGGCGAGAACTGCGTCAATTATTCCGCCGACGGCCGCCTCCTCCTGGAGGCAGAGAATTTCCCTTCGGAAATCACCGTCCGGGAAGGCTGCCAAATCATTTGTGACGAAGCCTTCGCCTTCCAGGACTATATGGCCGAACGCCGCATCGGTGAAGAGATTCCGCTGGAAGAGCGAAGCTCCTACCTGGAGAAGATTCACCTGCCCGCCTCCCTCACCCATATCGGCAGGGCCGCTTTTGCCGAATGCGGGGAACTGCTGTCGGTGAAACTCCCCTCCGGGCTCCTCAGCATCGGGGCGTCGGCCTTCATGGACTGCTGGCAGCTGGAAAAGATAAGCCTTCCCGCCCAGACCCGCATCATCGGCCCGGGGGCTTTCCAGGGCTGCATCAACCTCTTCCGCATCAAATTGGGGAAAGCGGTGGAGGTCATCGGCCAGGATGCCTTTGACGACTGCGAATCCCTGGAATCCATCGTCATTCCCCACGGCATGGAAGCACATTTCAAGCGGCTGCTTCCCCGGAAACTGCATAAACTGTTGGAAGAATGAGTACCAAACGCTATAAGGTGGCCCATGAAGCCACACTCCTTCCCTACCTCTTTGAACTGCTGCCCGGCCAGTCCCGCACCAGCGTCAAGCAGATGCTCTCCAAGGGGCAGGTGCTGGTGAACGGAGACCGCTGCACGGCCTTCGACCAGCCCCTCAGGGCCGGAGACAGCCTGGAGCTGCTGTCCAAGGGCGTTTCCATTGCCCGGAGCACCCGGCTGGACGCCCGCGAAGCCGTCCTCCGGGCCGGCGTGGACATCCTCTATGAGGACGAGCATTACCTGGTGGTGGACAAACCCTCGGGCATGCTCACCGTTTCCACCGCCCGCGGCAGCGCCGCCAAGGCCGGCCACCGGGAACAGACCCTCTATGCCCTCCTGAACGCCTATGTGAAGGTCAACGCCCGCATGCAGCGGAAGGAAGACCTCCTGGAAGGCCGCGAGCCGGACCGCTCCACCGCCAAGGTCTGGATTGTCCACCGCATAGACAAAGGAACGTCCGGCGTTCTGGTTTTCGCCAAGGACGAACGCGCCAAGGACCTCCTCCAGAGCAAATGGAAGGAACTGGTGGTGGAACGCCGTTATGTGGCCTGGCTGGAAGGCGTGCTGGAGCAAGACCGCGGCGCCTGCCAAAGCTGGCTGATAGAGCATCCCAAATCCCTAAAAGTCAGTTCTTTCCCTTCCGAAGTCAAAGACGGGCAGCTGGCCATCACCCATTACCGGGTGCTCAGCCGGAGCCGCCTCTATACGCAGGTGGAATTCTCCCTCGAGACCGGGCGGAAGAACCAGATCCGCGTCCATGCGGCAGACCTGGGCCATCCCGTGGCCGGTGACGAAAAATACGGTGCCCAGACCAACCCGGTACACCGCCTGGCCCTCCACGCCGCCACCCTGGTGTTCCGTAACCCCTTCACCGGCAAGATGGTCCGCACCAGCTCTCCCCTTCCCGAATCCTTTGAACGTTTCCAACGATGAAACTCATGCATATCCCTTCCGGAGGCCTCCTGCTTGCGGCCGCCGTAGAAGCGCCCGAGCATCCAAGGGCCGCTGTCGTGCTGGTGCATGGCATGGCCGAGCACAAAGAGCGCTATTTCCCCTTCATGAATTACCTGGCCGGCCTGGGCTTCGCCTGCGTCATCGCCGATCTTCGCGGTCACGGGGCCACCGCCGCCGGGCCGGAAGAGCTGGGCTACTTTGGCAAGCGGGGCGACGAACTCCTGGTGGAAGACACCCGCCAGGTCATCCTCTGGACCAAGTCCCAGTATCCGGGGGTCAAGCTGTTCCTCTTCGGACACAGCATGGGCTCGCTCATCGTCCGCTGCTTTGCCAAGAAATATGACGAGTTGCTGGACGGCCTCATCGTCTGCGGCAGCCCCTCCCGCTCGGGCATGGCCGGAGTGGGCATCACGCTCACCCGCTGCATCCGCCTGTTCAAGGGAGACCGCTACCGTTCGGCGCTCCTGGAAAGCATGACCACGGGCAGTTACGGCAAGAAATTCGCGGTGGAAGACCTCCCCAACAGCTGGCTCAGCGTGGACAAGACCAATGTACAGGCCTACAACGAAGACCCGCTCTGCGGCTTCCGCTTCACCGTGAACGGCTACAGGGCCCTTCTCCAGCTGCTGGAAGACACCTATGACCCGGATGACTGGACGGTGGCCCGGCCCGCGCTGCCGGTGCATTTCATCGCCGGGGCCGAGGACCCTTGCATCGGCTCCATCAAGAAGTTCTCCCAGGCCGTGAGTTTCTTCCGCGGCCGCGGTTACCGGCAGGTGTCCAGCAAGATTTACCCGAACATGCGGCATGAAATCCTGAACGAGTCGGGCCGGGAAGAGGTCTGGCGGGATGTTGCCGACATCCTGGCCTCCTGGGCATGAGTTCCCCGGATATCTTCGCCCGCACCGAGCGGCTGGTCGGACCGGAAGGACTGGCCCGGCTGCAGGCCGCCCGCGTGATCCTTTTCGGCGTGGGCGGTGTGGGCGGCTGGTGCGCGGAAGCGCTGGTGCGGAGCGGCATCGGCCACCTTACCATTGTGGACCCGGACCGGGTGGATGTTACCAATGTGAACCGGCAGCTCCCGGCCACCACCCGCACCGTGGGCCTTCCCAAGGTGGAAGTGCTCCGAGAAAGACTTCTGGAAATCAATCCTTTAGCCCAGGTCTTAGCCCTACAGGAACGCTACGACGGCGGGACGCTCTCCAACAGCCCGGGCAGCGGCCCTTCCGGCAGCCATTTTGAACTGGGCACCTATGATTATGTAGTGGACGCAATCGACTCCCTTTCCGACAAAATGAGTCTCCTGCTGGAAGCCTCCGCCACGCCGGCCACCCTTTTTTCGGCCATGGGCGCGGCCTGCAAGATGGACCCCACCCGGGTGCGCGTAGCCGAGTTCTTCTCGGTCCGCGGCTGTCCCCTGGGCGCCGCCCTCCGCAAAAAAATGCGGCAGCAGGGACGCCTCCCCGCCAAGCCCTTCCTCTGTGTCTATGACGAGGAGGTTTTGCCGAACCTGGGTCAGGCGCAGGATCCCGGTCCCGGCAAGGCCGTTGCCAACGGCACCCTCGCCCCCATCACCGGCCTCTTCGGCTTCACCCTCGCCGGCCTGGTGGTCCAGGACATCCTGTCCCGATAGGTGCGTCGAGCCACCCATCAAGCGTTTTGGGCCGTTTTTGCTGTTCGTCTGGCTCGGTCGAGCCACCCATCAAGCGTTTCGGGCCGTTTTTGCTTATCGTCTGGCTCAGTCGAGCCACCCATCAAGCATTTTTGGCTGTTTTTGCTTATCGTCTGGCTCGGTCGAGCCACCCGTCAAGCGTTTCGGGCCGTTTTTGCTGTTCGTCTGGCTCAGTCGAGCCACCCGTCAAGCGTTTCGGGCGTTTTTTGCTTATCGTCTGGCTTAACGGCATTCCGGGCAGAGGCCGCGGACAAGATAGCTGGCGCTTTGGGCGGAATAGCCTGCAGGAACCTGCACCGGAGGGACGGGCGTTCCTTCCAGGCAGAAGGTGCGGTGGCAGCGGACGCAGTAGAAGTGGACGTGGAGGTCGTCATCCACATGGTCTCCGTGCCGATGGCACAGTTCGTAGCGGATACCTTCGCCGGCGTCTTCCAGCACATGGACCAGCCGAGCCTCGCGGAAAAGGGCCAGCGCCCGGGAGATATTGCTCTTGTCGACAGTCTCCAGCCGCGCCTCCAGCTCCATGAGCGAGAGCGGCCGGCCTGCCGCCTCCAGCGCCTGGGCGATGAGGAGGCGGTTGGCCGTAGGGCGAATGCCGTGTTCCTCCAACAATCTTTCCATAAGGCGTTTACATCATAAATTCATCCAACAGCGCCTTGCAGTGCCCGGGCAAGATAATATGGTGGTTGCCGATGGGCGCCGTGAGGAAATAGCGGGCGTCTTCCGGCTTGAGCTGCAGCATCACCTGCGTACGGCAGAGATGGTCTTGGTACTGATTGTAAAGCAGCTGGCCCTCGATGGCCACATGCCGGTCCAGTTTTCCGGAAACCTTGAAGAGGGTCACCGGTCCCTCCGGCAGTTCGCCATGGATGCCCACGCCTATCCCCGATTCAAAATGCGTGTCGTACTGCCAGTTGGTGACCATATTGAACGGTACGGTGCAGTGGGCCAGAAGGATTTGGCCGCTTTCTGCGTCTATGCGCGCCGGATTGGCCTGGAAGCCCGAAACACCGGTGAGCGATTGGGCGATGAGCATGGACAGCAGGGCCGGGACATCCCCTTCACAGGCCGCCGGAATGCCGTCTGCGTTGAAGGAAGCCAGCGCCAGGCAGCCCGTGTTGCCCACCGCCGTAAGGAGGTCGAAGCACCGGAGGGTGAACGCCCCCAGCTGATGGCGTTCCACCAGCACCTGCAGGGCATGGTAGATTTGCGTGGCGCCGGGATACGCTTTCCGGACACCCGGTGCCATGGGCTCCTCTTCCGGAGCCGGATCTGAAGGGGCCTTTCGGATTTCCTGCAGCAACTCTTCCATGGGAATGGGGACCAGGCGCACGCCCAGACGGTCCGAGAGGGCCACCGGGTCTGCCTGGCTGGCGATGAGCCAATCCGAAGGTTCACCTACCACGCCGAGCCGCATGCCCTGCATTACGGAACGGGCATGCCGGATGGTGGAAAGGGCTTTCACCCGCTGCTGCAGGTAGGCCTCACTGCCGTGAAGCACCTCCCCCTTCAGTCCCTGCTGCCGCAGGTAGGAGAGGATTTCCAGCGATGCGGCCAGCGAGTTGCTCTTCCCCGAAGTAAGAAGGTAATATTTGTCGATCCCCCTTGCCAGCATCTCCGGCAGCAGGCGCTTGAAAATGCCTTCCGCCCCGCCGGTGCGCACATAGATGAGATCCAGCTCATGCGTGCCGAAATCGGAAAAATCGCTTCCCCGGAAAAGGTAGTCCCCGCCCGGGAAAACACCCTGCAGGAATTCGTCGCTGATGCGAGACACCGCCTGCTCGTCGTGCAGGCCCGATGTAATGGTATATACGGCTGTCATAGTCCAAGAAAAAAAGGGAAAGCTCCTTGCATCGCACCGCTACGACCTCCTACCCTTGCTACATTCCTGTCCTGGGGGGATTCAGAGGGAGCTGGTCGTGCAAGACTTTCCCGATGCAAAGTTAGCAAAACTTTTTCATTTTCCAACCCTCACGGCTGTCCGGAGGGCAAACAAAAGAGGCCGGCCTTTGGAGCCGACCTCTCATGAAGATCAAAAAGACTAGAGCTTGGGACCGGCCTTCACGAGGGCCTTGCCGGCGCGGTTGCTCTCGTACTTGTGGAAGTTCTTGATGAAGCGTCCGGCCAGGTCTTTGGCCTTCTCTTCCCACTCGGCGGCGTTCTTGTAGGTGTCGCGCGGATCCAGGATACCGGTATCTACGCCTTCCAGCTTGGTGGGAACGGTGAAGTTGAAGTAAGGAATCACCTAGGTGGGAGCCTTGTC
>JAEEGL012644866.1_pt1 | contig 14571 bp, 11 predicted proteins | sample 9134231 | NCBI WGS metagenome assembly JAEEGL01 (sample SAMN16246548, study PRJNA631951) | gut metagenome | biome: gut microbiome; feature: rumen; material: fiber-attached | host: Bos | place: Iran: Karaj | collected 2018-10
GTAACGAAAGTCTCACCACGACGCTCTGATTCATGGTTGAAAAGGATACCTGAGCAGCAGAACATGTTGTAAGCTTCTCTGTACTCCTTAACGATCCAGTAGCCATAGAGCTTAGCTACAGCGTAAGGGCTGTAAGGATGGAAAGGAGTCTTTTCATTCTGAGGAACCTCCTCAACCTTTCCGTAAAGCTCTGAAGTTGAAGCCTGATAAATACGACAGGTATCTGCAAGTCCGCACTGACGAACAGCCTCAAGGACTCTGAGAACACCGGTTGCATCTACATCAGCAGTGAATTCAGGTGAATCAAAGGAAACCTGAACATGAGATTGAGCTGCCAGGTTGTAGATCTCGTCAGGTCTTACCTTCCCTACAACTCCAAGGATGCTCATGGAATCTCCAAGATCACCATAGTGAAGGTGGAAATGCTCGTGTCCTTCCAGGTGCGCGATCCTTTCTCTGTAGTCTACAGATGATCTGCGGATTATGCCGTGTACGTCATAACCCTTCTCTAAAAGAAACTCTGCAAGATAAGAGCCGTCCTGACCTGTAATACCAGTAATAAGTGCTTTTTTTGCCATATAAATTCTCCTTAATAATTGAATAGAAGTTTTAAACTTATTCGCGAAATATCATTCTATCATACTTTACTATATATTCATATATTAATGCAATTTTTTGTTCGTTGAAAGAAAGAGGCATTAAGTGTAGAATAAATGATAGGATTGCGCAAATATGCGCAGATATAGTTGGGAGAGTTAAATGAAACTTTTAAGCGTGGTTATACCATGTTATAACGAGGAAGAGAATATATTTGACTTTTATGAGGAACTCATGAAGACAGAGGAGTTTTTTAAGGGTCGTGACGTAGATTTTGAATTGGTCTTTGTGGATGATGGATCAAAGGATAATACAGCAGCTAAGGTAAAAGAGCTAAACCAGAAAGATAGCAGAGCTCATCTGATCAGCTTTTCCAGAAACTTTGGGAAAGAAGCTGCCATGTATGCAGGACTTTCCCATGCTAAGGGCGATTACGTTGTGGTTATGGACTGCGATCTTCAGGATCCTCCGGCAATCCTTCCTGATATGTTTAAAGCTATTGAGGATGAAGGCTATGATTCTGTTGCTACCAGAAGGGTCAACAGAAAGGGAGAGCCTCCCATCAGATCATTTTTTGCAAGGAAGTTTTATAAGATCATCAACAAGATGTCCAATACTGAGATTGTAGACGGAGCCAGAGATTACAGGCTTATGACAAGGCAGTTTGTGGATGCAATTCTTTCCATGGAGGAGTATAACAGGTTCTCCAAGGGCATCTTTGGCTGGGTTGGATTTAAAAATAAATGGCTTGAATTTGAAAATGTGGAGCGGAAGAAGGGCGAGACCAAGTGGTCCTTCTGGAAGCTGTTTGTGTATGCCATTGATGGCATTTTGGCATTTTCTACAGCGCCCCTTGCCATGGCTTCACTGATCGGTGTGCTGTTTTGTATGGTGGCCTTTATTTTCATTATTGTGATCATCGTAAGGCAGTGGACTGTAGGAGATCCCAACAACATGGTTGGTTGGGCATCTACCGCCTGCATCATTCTTTTTGCCAGTGGCGTCCAGCTCTTTTGTGTAGGAATTGTTGGACAGTATCTTTCCAAGGCATATCTGGAGGTTAAGAAGCGCCCTCTGTTTATAGTTAAAGAGGAATTGTAATGGTTAGCATAGTTGTGCCGGTTTATAATGCGGCGAAGTATATAGAGAATACCATCAGGATGGTTTCGGAGCAGACCTATAAGGACTGGGAGCTGATTCTGGTGGATGACGGTTCCAAGGATGGAAGCCCCGAAGTAATCGAAGAAATTATAAAAAAGCAGGGAAAGAGAATACGCCTTATCAGGAAGGAAAGTAATGTGGGAGCAGCTGAGGCAAGGAACGCCGGAATAGACGCTTCCTCAGGAAGGTATATCGCTTTTCTTGATGCGGATGATGTCTGGATGCCGGATAAGCTTGAGAAGCAGATAGCTTTTATGGAGAAGACCGGGGCAGCCTTTTCCTTTCACTCCTATGAATTTGGGGATGAAAATGCAAAGCCCACAGGAAAGATAGTTCATGTGCCAGCCACATTAAAGTATAAGCAGGCACTTTCAAGAACGGTGATATTTACCACCACCGTAATGTTTGACACTGAAAAGATCGATATGGAAATAATCCATATGCCCAAGGTTCCCAGTGAGGATACAGCCACCTGGTGGAGGATATTAAAAAGTGGCTACGTGGCATATGGTCTTGACGAAAATCTGGCTGTTTACAGGAGACCCGGAAAGTCTCTGTCTTCAAACAAGCTGGAGGCACTGTACAGGATATGGTTCCTTTACAGGAACATTGCAAATCTGTCAGTTCCTGAGTCATTATTTTATTTTGGAGGATGGGCAGTAAGAGCAACTATTCGAAGGCTCTGATTGTTCAAGGGGAAGTATGAAACAAAAAGAATCAAAGAAGAGAATCCTTGTTTTGATCCTGGCTTTTGTTGGGCTGTGTATGCAGACGGCAGTATATGCCTGGTTTTGGTTTAGTGTTTACTATCCGCAGGTTTCAAAGCCTCGTGTGAGTCAGGATGGTTATGCACTTGGTAACGGACTTAAGTTGTATTTCCGTGGTCATTTGCTTATCCTGGCCATCTATTTTATTCTGCTTCTTTTCTTCTCAAACACTTACGGTGGACTGAAAATTGGATATTTAAGACCCATGGACGTGTTCTTTTCTCAGATATTTGCCCTGTTCATGGTTAACTTCATTTCATATTTCCAGATAGCTCTTTTGAACAACTGGCTTGTTCCCGTGCTGCCAATGCTGGAGATATTTGTGATCCAGCTTGCTATTGCCTTTTTGTGGGCCCATACCACCAATGCAATTTACATGAAGATATTTCCGCCCAGGGAGCTTCTCCTTATCAGCGGAGTTTATCCTGTGGATGATATCGAGCGTAAGTTCAACTCCAGAAAAGACAAGTACCACATTGCCAAGAAGATGAATATATCTGAGGGAATAGATGCAGTATATAAGGAGTGCCTGGGAAATTATGACGGAGTAGTTATTTGGGACGTTCCCAGCCAGTTCAGAAACGGCCTTGTTAAATACTGTTATGGCAGAAATATCAGGATATATGTAATGCCAAAAATAACAGATGTTTTGCTTAAGGGCTCATCACAGCTTCATCTTTTTGATACCCCGGTGCTTCTTCTTAGGGAGTACTCCATTAAGATTGAGCAAAGGGCCATAAAGAGGCTTTTTGATATAGTTCTTTCATTGCTGCTTATTGTTCTTTCTTCACCGGTCATGCTTGTGACTGCTATCATCATCAAGGCCTATGACAAGGGGCCTGTTCTGTACAAGCAGATCCGCTGCACCAAGGACAGAAGAGAGTTTAAGATCATGAAGTTCAGGAGTATGAGGGTTGATGCCGAGAAGGACGGAGTGGCAAGACTTGCATCCAAGAATGATTCCAGGATCACTCCTATCGGAAAGTTTATCAGATCCTGCAGGATCGATGAGCTTCCACAGCTCTTTAATATTCTTGTTGGTGACATGTCTTTCATTGGTCCAAGACCTGAGAGACCTGAGATCATAAAGCAGTATCTGGAGGAGATGCCTGAGTTCGCCTTCAGGACAAAGGTAAAGGCCGGACTTGCAGGCTATGCCCAGGTTTACGGAAAGTACAACACAACTCCTTACGACAAGCTAAAGCTGGACCTTACATATATTGAGAATTATTCTATTTGGCTTGATATCAAGCTCATGCTCCTTACAGTGAAGATCCTTTTCACTCCGGACAGTACGGAGGGCGTAGAGGAAGATCAGGTTACAGCTCAGAAAAATTCATGATGGTGGGATAGATGACTGATAACAGATTGCAGATACTTATTTCATCGGTGAATAAGAACCCTGAGGAGCTTTTGCAGGCCATGAACCTTGAATCAGGCGGAGTACTGGTCAACCAGCTCATTGGGGACAATGCTCCTTTAGGGATCACCCCCGGGGAAAAGAGCTGCGAGATAAATGGACAGCAGTTCCTTATCCTGAACAGGAATGAAAAGGGAGTAGGTCTTTCAAGAAATACTGCCCTTGAACAAGCAAGTTCTGAGTTTATCCAGTTTGGCGATGATGACATTGTTTACGAAGAGGGCTACGCAGGAAGGATCATTAAGGAGTTTGATGAACATCCTGAGGCGGATGTGCTTCTTTTTAATGTTAAAGCTCAGGAGGGAAGGGAGACCTATTGGAACGAGGATTTTTCCAAGGTTTCCTGGTATAACTACGGAAGATACCCTGCCTATGCTATTTGTGCAAGGCGGGAAAAACTTATAAATAGTGGCGTTAAGTACTCGCTTTTATTTGGCGGAGGGGCTCCATATATGAACGGTGAGGATTCCCTGTTTTTGCACGATGCGCTGAAGGCGGGTCTTTCCATCTACCGGACCACAGTATTTTTGGGAAAAGAGAAAAAAGGCGAGTCTACCTGGTTTAACGGGTATACTGACAAATTCTTTTTTGACAGAGGAGTGCTCTACCATTTCCTTTATGGGGGTATGGCACCTGTCTTTGGCTTCAGATACCTTTATAAAAACCGAAAGGTCTTTTGCCGGGAAAAGGGACTCTGGAAGAGCTACAAACTGCTGTGTGACGGGGTTCGCCACGGGAGAAAGTGTTTATGAAGAAACCCTTTTTTACAATAATTGTAGTTTCATATAATGCCGGGGATAAGCTCATAAAGACAGTTCAGAGCATTGCAGATCAGTCTTTTACTGATTACAGAGTTCTTGTAAAGGATGGCATGAGCACCGACGGATCAATCGATAAGTTAAAAGAGACTTTTGATGTGGGAATAGCTCAGGAGGACATTGAAAAGAAGATCACTCTCTTGGAGAGCTGTGACAATGGAATCTATCATGCCATGAATATAGCAACTGCCTTCCTTAGTGAAAAGATAAAACAGGGCAGGGCCACAAAAGAGGATGTTGAGGAAAGCGGTGACGTAAAGATACTTAAGGCGGGAGAAGAGCCGTCCTATGTGTTTTTTCTGAACTGTGGGGATTATTTCAGGGACAAAAACGTACTTAAAGAGGTCCACAGGATCATTATTGGAAGAAATCTTAAGGAAGGAACCACACTTCCGGCCATATACTACGGAGATACCTTTGACAGTTCTACCGGCACAAAAGTATCTTCAAACCCAAAGATTGACGATCACGCCTGCTATAGAAATGTCCCATCCCATCAGGCTTGCTTTTATGATGAGAGGCTGATCTACAGAAATCCCTTTGACCTTAAGTACAAGGTAAGAGCTGACTATGAGCAGTTCCTTCGCTGTTTCTACAAGGAAAAGGCAGAGACAGTGTATATGCCTCTTGTAATAGCAGACTACGAGGGAGGCGGATATTCTGATCAGAACAAAAAGATCTCTGAGGAGGAGAGGAGACAGATTATAAAAATGTATCTCCCAGCCTCCAAGGTGAGAAAATATGATTTTTTAAGGTTCATCACTTTGTCCCATTTTCGTACTGCGCTGGCTTCCAACAGAGTTACTGCCGGTGCCTACAATGGTGTTAAGAACGCTATCTATGCCCTTAAGGGAAGAAAAGACAATAAGGAGTAACGAATATTGAGAGTACTCTGGCTTTGTAATATCATGCTGCCGGCTTATGCCATAGCCCATAACCTGCCCTATACCGTCAGGGAGGGATGGCTTTCCGGCTGCCTTAACAGAATTATTTCTGCAAAGAAGGATGATGAGAAGATCGAACTTGGAATATGTTTTCCTGCTGAGGGAGAAATGGCTTCGTCAAAAGAGGAGATTGATGGTATCACCTACTATGGCTTCAGGGAGGATCTAAATCATCCTGAGGTCTATGACGGAACAGTTGAGAACAGATTCCATGTTGTTTTAGATGATTTTAAACCTGATGTGGTCCATATCTTTGGTACGGAATTTCCGCATTCACTGGCTATGCTCAGGGCCTTTGGAAATCCTGATAAGGTTCTTTTGGGGATCCAGGGCATCTGCTCAGTCATTGCAGCTGAGTACATGGCAGGAATTCCTGAGGAGGTTCAAAGATCTGCGACCCTGAGGGATAAGCTTAAAGAAGATTCCCTTATGCAGCAGCAGGAGAAGTTTAAGATCCGTGGTGAGCATGAGAGAGAAGCTATCATGTTGGCAGGAAATATCACCGGAAGAACGGCTTTTGATAAGAAGGAGACTTCTGAGATAAATCCTCAGGCCAGATATTTTGCAATGAACGAGACCATGAGACCCTGCTTTTATATGGGAAAGTGGTCCGAGAAAAAGGCACAGCCCCACAGCATTTTCCTGTCTCAGGGAGATTATCCATTAAAGGGCTTCCATTTTGTTTTAAAAGCAATGCCAACCATTTTGGAGAAGTACCCCGATGCGCATTTATATGTTGCAGGGAATAACATAATCGGTCGTGGAGGCAGCAAATACCCGTTCTTCATGAGAGCAGGTGCCTACGGCAAGTATATAAAGAACCTTATTTCTCGCAACAAACTGAAGAAAAAGGTTACCATGCTTGGAAGCCTTTCCGACCAGGAGATGAAGGAGCAGTTTTTGAACTGCAGCGTATTTGTGTGCCCTTCTGTAATCGAGAATTCGCCCAATTCTTTGGGTGAAGCTATGCTGCTTGGAGTACCTGTGGTGGCATCCAGAGTAGGCGGAATACCTGATCTTGTGCAGGAGAATAAGGATGGGATACTGTTTGAAAAGGGTAATCCCGAGGATCTTGCAAAAGCCATATTGCAGATATGGGATGAGCCTGTGATAGCAGCTGTTTATGGGGATAACGCCAGTGCTCATGCAAGGATCACCCACAATGCAGATGCCAATTACAAGAGACTATTGGAGATATACCATACAATTAATTCGTGACAAGGGGAGCTGTGTTTTGGTCATCACGTTTGTTTCCAATTACATAAATCATCATCAGCTACCCTTTTGCGAGGCGATGCAGCGCCTTGAGGATGTAGATTTTTATTTTGTTCAGACCATGCCTATGGAGGAAAAGAGACTTAGCATGGGCTGGGCGGTAGATGAAAGCGCTCTTCCTTACCTGGTTTTATATTACAGGGATGCGGAGAAGGCAAAAGAGCTTATCCTTGATAGTGACGTGGTTTTATTTGGGTGGACGGAAGGAATGCTTTCGGACCTTAGAAGCCAGAGGCTCTCATCGGGGAAGCTCTCTTTTTGTGTCAGCGAGAGAATATATCGTGAGGGACAGTGGAAGATGATAAGTCCACGGGGCCTTATGAGTAAGAGAAAAGAGCACTACGAATTCAGGAATAAGCCTGTTTACCTCCTGTGCACCGGAGCATATGTGGCCTCCGACTTTTCTCTGATAAAGAGCTATCCCGGAAAAATGCTAAAGTGGGGCTACTTCCCCGGAGCTAAAGGGCAGCAGGAAGAACCATCTGACGATTCAGAAAAAAGAACTCTTGGCGCAGATGCACCTGATGCCAGGATCAAGCTCTGCTGGGCAGGAAGGCTTATTGAGCTTAAACATCCTGAGTTTCCCGTGAAGGTGGCATCAGCCCTTAAAAAGAAAGGCCACAGCTTTAGCCTTGACCTTGTTGGTGATGGGCCACTGCTTGAGAGCTTAAGGGAAATGGTAAGCCGTGAGGGACTTTCAGAGGTAGTGAATATCACCGGAGGGAAAAAGCCTTCAGAGGTTCTTCAGTACATGAAGGAGGCGGATGTATTTCTTTTCACCAGCAATTACCTGGAGGGCTGGGGCGCTGTAGTGAACGAGGCCATGGAAAATGGATGTGCTGTGGTTGCTTCAAGTGAGGCTGGATCAGTTCCGTTTTTGATCAATCCCGGCGAGAATGGCCTGACATATAATAACGGAAGTTATGATGACTTTGAAGAAAAGGTAACTTACCTTTTTGAACACAAGGATGAAATAAAGGTACTGGGAGAGAAGGCAAGGGAAACTATTTTGGACAGGTGGAATGCAGATAATGCGGCAAAAGAACTTGTCCGGTTCTGCAAGGAGTTCCTTGATGGAAAAGAGCCAGCGCCTGCTGAGGATGGCCCTATGAGCAAGGCGAAGGTGATTAAGGCTCCGGGATTTATCCGGACAATGCAGGAAAAAAATCACTTGGAGTAAGAGATTGAAAACTTTTAACGAGCTGTTGGACATGAGAATAAAGCTGTTTGGCATCACTGTCCGGGTGGTAGAGGTGCTTTTCTTTGCAGTGATGCTGGGACTTGGCTTATCCATGAGGATAGCGCTTTTTGACTATGAATCAGGAGATTATCACTACTTTCTGTCAGTGTGGATGCAGGAGTGCCATGATGCCGGAGGAATAGGTTATCTCGGAATAGAACCGTTTTCTTCAGCGGGAAGTACGATCAACTATGGCTGTATGTATCAGTACATCATTGTAATGCTCCATTATCTTAAGGGGTTTATGACTGATATGGCCCTTCTTAAGAGCGTGTCGGTAATATTTGATGTTGTCTGCGCTATTACAATCATGCGAATTACGTATCTGGTTACAGAAGGAAGTACTTCCAAGTCACTAATTGCCTTTGGGGTGGTAATGTTCCTGCCATCCGTTGTACTGAACAGCTCAGCCTGGGCACAGTGCGATTCTATCTATGCGGCTTTTTTGCTTCTTAGTCTTTTGCATCTTATGAAGGACAATGGGAACAGGACATTTATCTATCTGGCACTGGCCTACAGTTTTAAACAACAGGCGATATTTTTGATTCCGCTGCTGATCATACTGTGGCTTATGGGGAAAGTTAAACTTAGATATATTTTGTGGTTTCCTGCTGTTATCTTTGTTACCATTATTCCGGCCCTCCTGGCGGGAAGAAGGCTGTCAGAGCTGCTTTCTATCTACCTGGAACAGGTTAACACCTATACCTACCTGACAATGAATTATCCAAGTATCTACACCATTGTGGCAGAAGGTCTAAAGGAAGACTACAGGAAGATGATAATCTCTGCCGGTACTATGGCCACGGTGGCAGTGCTGGGAGTTGTTGCCTTCTATATGAGAGACAAGAAGGTGCAGATAGACTACGAATTTATAATAACACTTGCAATATTTACTATAGAAATATGCCTGTTTACACTGCCTGTAATGCACGAGCGATACGGGTATTTTCCTGAGCTTCTGGCAGTAGTTTACGGAATTACAAGATATAAAAGAATGGTGGTCTGTGCTTTCATGCAGGTGATCACAATAATGACCTATTCCAGATTTCTTTTCGGATCTACTGTAACAGTGCTTTGGCCACTGACGATAGGTCTTTTCATGGTCATAATGGTCCTGGGCTATGACCTGTGGCTTCAGATTAATTCCAAGGAGGTAAGAAATGCCTGAGCAACTTCATAAGATATCAGTCATAATACCTGCCTATAACATCGAAGGCCTCCTGGAGAAGTGTGTCGAATCCGTGGCTTCTCAGGATTACCCAAAGGAGCTTTTGGAGATAATCGTTGTGGATGACGGTTCTACAGACGGTACAGGGAAACTCCTGGATGAACTTGCATCTAAATATTCCAACGTGACAGCTGTGCATCAGAAAAATGGAGGCTCCAGTAGCGCCAGGAACCATGGACTCAGGATCGCAACAGGTGAGTATGTGGGATTTGTGGATAGTGACGACTATGTTTCGCCACTGATGTACAATGCACTGATGAAGGCTGCCCTAAGGTATGATGCTGACATGGTTCAGGCCTCCAGAGACGAGATAGCTGAGGATGGCACAAGGCTTCCTGATGTGGTGATCCCTCCTGAAAAAGAGACGGTAATAACTCCGGAAGAGCACCTTGAAACTTTGCTACTTCATAAGGGAGATGCCTCCTTTTGCACTAAGCTTACAAAAAGGAGTCTGTTTACAGAAGATATGAAATTCCCTGAGGGCGAGCTTAATGAGGACTTCTACCTGATGATCCATATGCTGGAGAAGGTGAATAAGCTGGTGATCCTTCCGGGACAGTACTATCACGTATTCTATAGAACAGGAAGCAATTCCAGGAAAAAGGAACAGGACAGGGACTATTTCCCTTCTGTATTCACAGATATAGTAAGAAATGCCGATGTGGCGCTGGAACTTGTTAAGAAAAACCATGTGTCATTGGTAAAAGTGGCAGAGAGATTTGGTTATGTACAAAGGCTAGATTACCTTTTGCATATTCCGGTTTCAAAGATGACTAAGGACAATGTCTTTTACAGACAGGTGGTTAGCAGGGTTCGGTCAGATTTATTTAAGATTATGGGAAGCAGCTATCTGACCGGGAAGCAGAAAACATATCTGGTGTTATTGGGAATTGCTCCAAAGACAGTAAGAAAGGTCCATGCCAGGATACGAGGACTGTAGATTTGAAGAAATTAATCTTTTCATTAATATTTGTAATATCCGTGGCTGTTAGCCTGTTTTATGGGTACAACAAGTCTGGATTTCATGAGGATGAGTATTATACCTATTTCTCCTCCAATAGGAGCATAGGGCTTTACCAGACGGACAGACAGTGGCAGGACAGACAGACTATTCTTGATGAGTTTGCGGTAAAAAAAGGGGAAGGCTTTAATTACGGACTGGTTAAGCTGATACAGTCCTGGGATGTTCACCCTCCGTTTTATTACTTCGTTTTTCACACTCTTTGCAGTTTTGTACCAGGGGTATTTACCAAGTGGACAGGGATCATAACGAACCTGATTGCCTTTGCAATTGCCTGGTTGTTTATGTGCCTTCTAATGGAGAGACTGAAGCTTCCGCTTGTTGTGGAGGTTCTGACCCTGGTTTTCTGGGGAATGAATCCTCAGACTGTTTCCTGTAACATTCTTGTAAGGATGTACGCCTGGCTTGGAGCAGCTATTCTGGCCTGTGCTTACTTCCATGTGAGGCTTTTGCAAGAATATGATAACAACGGGTTGGAAATAAAGGATTATATTCTGAAGAGTCTTGTCCCCATTATGGTGACTTCCTATATTGGATTCCTTATTCAGTACTTTTATATCTTTTTCTTTGTTAGCATAGGAATTGCTGTCACAGCATGGATAGTGTTTGTTAGGAAGGACATCCGCAATGGGATAATATATGTTCTGGCTTGTGGATTGTCCCTAGGACTGGCAGTTCTGACTTATCCATCAAGCCTTAGGCATATGTTTGGCGGATACAGAGGAACTGGGGCTTCCGGAAGCTTTTTTGATCTTGCTAATACAGGGATGAGGTTGTCCTTCTTTGTAGGACTCTTCAATGACTTTGTATTTGCCGGTGCACTTATACTGCCGATCTTTATGATATTCCTCGGAGTACTCCTTGGAATCACCAGCAGAGATTCTAAAAAGAGGAAGGGGGAGCTTCCTAGACCTGAGGTGGTGGCTGTTATCGTGGGAGCAATCGGTTATTTTCTTTTGACCTCCAAGACTGCACTTTTGGTGGGAAGTGCCTCCAACAGGTACGAAATGCCGATCTATGGCCTGCTGATCCTGCTTATCTTTATGGATGGTTACTATGTTCTTCACAGGATGGGAAATCCTGTCCTTATATATATGTTTGTGGCTGTAGCGATGGCTCTTTTGCTAAAGGGACACATATATGACAGAAATGTACTGTTCCTGTACCCTGAGGACAAGGGAAAAATAGCATATGCTACCGAAAATCAGGATGAAGTGGCAGTGGTGATGTTTAATCCTGCAACGCCCCACAACGTATGGCGTCTTACAGATGAACTGTTGGTATATCCAAAGGTCTTTTACATGGACGAGGAGAACCTGGACAGCATAGTTGAGCCTGAGCTCGCATCAGCTGACAAGATCATTCTCTACGCGGCAGATGATGACCTGAAGCAGGAAGCCATGGCAAACCTGTTCGAGTCCTGCCCAGGTCTTGGCGTGGTGAAGACCGTTGCAACTGAGGATATGTGGACCACCTACGAGGTCGACTAGGTGAAGGGCCTTTTTGACCTTTATGGAGGTTGCTCTTATAATATGACGTGAGGGTCAGAAGTCTGCCCTGGTGGGCCTGGAAGCAAAAGTTATGTGCAAGGAGCGATTGTCAAGCTCTATGGAGAGAAGACAGGCTCCCAGCTTGGCTTCTCGGAATGCCCGGAGGTTGGAGCGACGGTACATACTTTTGCTTCCAGGCCCACCAGGGCGGACTTCTGACCCGGACATATATAAACTCACGAGAGGTTCCAAATGACTTTAAGTGTGATCGTGCCGGTTTTTAACATGGCATCCGAGAGAAAATTGGAATATTGCCTGGATAGTCTGGTGAATCAGACGCTGAAACCGGGGACTTTTGAGATAATTGCTGTAGACGACTGCTCGACGGATGAATCCTTTGAGATCTTAAAGAGATATCAGGAAAAGTATCCGGATAGGTTTATAGCCATTCATTCTGAGGTAAATCTCCACCAGGGAGGCGCCAAGAATATTGGACTTGCCAGGGCAAAGGGTGAGTGGATAGGATTTATAGACGCTGATGACTGGATTGTTCCGGATTACTATGAAAGGCTTATTGGTAAGGCTTTAGAGACCGGTGCTGATATGGTGGGGTGCGATTATAATCTTACCGGAGAGCACAGCTTCAAGGTTGGAAAGATAGTACATAATAACAATTTTTCCCAGACCGGAGTAATGGATACGGAGAAGTATAAAAGGCTTCTTATTGAGACCGGAAGCCTTGTAGTAAAGGTCTACAGAAGGGAACTGATCCTTGGGGATTATGAGCCGGGTACCAGTGAGAAGTTAGAGGTTTTTCCTGAGAACATTTTTTACGAAGACAATGCAGTAAGCAATACCTGGATGACCAGGTCAAAGCACTTTGAATATATTGAAGAGCCGCTTTATTTTTATTATCAGCACGATGCCTCAACCGTTCACAGCATTTCCAGAAAGAATCTGGAAGACCGCATGGTGGCTGGCAGGATGATAGTGAAAGAAGCTAAGGATAATGGCTATTTTGACAGATTCAGGGATGAGATTGAATTTCAGTACACAGTTCTTTTCTATATAAATACCCTGTTTTCAGCCATGCCCAAAAGGTATAAGATAAAAGACTGTTACAGCTTTACAAAGAAGCTGGGCAGAGAGATGAAGGAGACATTTCCTGATTTTCAGAATAATCCATATTATATAGAGAAGATCCATCCCGAGGAGAAAAAGCTCGTTGGCTTCCAGATGAAGTCACATCTTTTCTTCTATATCTACTATAGGCTCCTGTGGTTCTATAGGGATGTGATCAGAGGTAAAAAGAATGCGTAAAATTTTCAGTAAACTCAAGGTGCTTCTCGATGGGAAGCAAAAGAGACAGATGGCAGGCATTGTGGTGCTGATGCTGATAGGTGGTGTGCTTGAATCTCTGGGAATTGCAATGATAGCTCCTGTAATGCAGGTGGTCATTGATCCCCAGAAGGTGGAGGAGAGCAAGCTCCTTTCAGGTATTTATAACTTTTTCCACTTAAGCAGTACGACCCAGCTGGCAGCTCTAATAATGGTTTCTTTGATACTGGTATTTGTAATAAAGAACATCTTCCTGTATTTCATGAATGTTGTTCAGCTCAGGTTTGTTTACACCAATCAGTTTGCTACATCAAGACGCATGATGATCAACTTCATGCAAAGACCCTACGAATACTACCTGAATGCTGATACAACAGTTATTCAAAGGAATATCACCTCTGATGTAAATAACCTTTATGCCCTGATTTTAAGCTGCCTTCAGCTTATCAGTGAGATGATAGTTTTTGTTTGCCTTGTTGCAATCCTTCTTAGTCAGGATGCAAAAATGACCATTACTATCGCAGTTCTTCTTGTTATCGTTCTTCTGGTTATCAAGTACTTCATCAAGCCTGTCATGGTAAAGGCCGGACAGGACAACCAGGATTACTACAGCGGATTGTACAAGTGGATCTACGAGTCAGTGACAGGTATCAAGGAGATAAAGGTTGCCAATAAGGAGAACTACTTTATAAACGGATACGCTGACTGTGGAGCTGGTTATGTGAATGCAGTTCAGAAGTACAACCTTTATAACTCCACTCCAAGACTTCTTATTGAGACAATTGCCATAGCCGGAATGATCGGGTACATGCTTGCTGTAATGGCATCAGGAACAAGCCTTACATCTCTGCTTCCACAGCTCACGGTACTGGCAGCTGCAGCAGCAAGACTTCTTCCAAGTGCAAACAGGATTAACAATTATCTGACTTCAATCGCTTATTTTGAGCCATTTTTGGACAATGTCAGTGACAATCTCCAGTCCGAGATCCACGACCAGTCCATTAACTATAACAGCGCTGATTACCGCACAAAGGTAAAGGTAGATAAGCTCCCAGTTCAAAGCACCATAAGAATGGAGAACATTACCTACAAGTACCCAAATACTGACAAGCTGATCCTTGATAAGGCTACAATGGAGATCCCTGTTGGAAAGAGTGTTGGTATCGTTGGTACTTCCGGAGCAGGAAAGACCACAATCGTGGACGTTCTTCTGGGACTTCTTGCACCTGAAGAGGGAAGGATCCTTGCCGACGGAGTTGATGTAAACACCAA
>JAEEGL015001575.1_pt1 | contig 14571 bp, 14 predicted proteins | sample 9134231 | NCBI WGS metagenome assembly JAEEGL01 (sample SAMN16246548, study PRJNA631951) | gut metagenome | biome: gut microbiome; feature: rumen; material: fiber-attached | host: Bos | place: Iran: Karaj | collected 2018-10
GATAATAGTATTCGTATTCGAACTCCGCATCCTCAGTATAAGTACCGCAGACCGCGATACCTAAAAGATCAGCATATTCTTTCCGGAATTCTACTGCTATAGTATCTCCCGTAGTTGATACATACTGCCTTTCTCCGGGATTTTTAATAACATCATTCAGTACCTTATCCAGATCATTTCTTTTTTTAACGTTACTGAAGCCTATGGCTCTTAAATATTTATGCATCTTGTGTGGTTCTCTTGGCTGCTCTTTCTGCTCTCTGAGAAGCCTCCCTTATAACCTTGTTCTGATGATCCTTTGAATTGCTGAGGGAAACTGCCTGCTCCAGAGCCTCCTTCTCCTCAAAGCCCAGTTCAATAGCAGACTTACCATCTACAATCTCCTTGGTATATGTATAACACCCGTTATTTGAGTGAACAGAATTTACGATATATCCATTGTCATTTTTATCCAGCATACAAAGAGCAAAACTCAGTTTTCCACCCATCTCGTGGAATGCGTCGTATTTCACCAGTCCCATTTTCTGATAGCAGCCCTGAATGTTTCGCAGCAGGCCGTCAATATCCCTCCGATTTCTCCTTGTCAGGGTTTTCAGGTCTGAAATATCTGTAAACAGTTCCCCAAACTGATCCTCCAGACTTTTCCCGTCCTTACCCGCCATAAATTTCTCATACTCATCCCTGAGAGATCGTATCTTTGCACCCTGTACGAAATGAAGTATAAATAATACCACTATCAGAAGCAGTAAAAATAATATAAGATAGGCCGGATCAAACCAGCCGAGCCCCAGATAATTCAATAAATAACTCTGATTCATTTTCGGACTATGCCGTTCCTTTCATTAACCCGTATATGATTTTATTTCTTCAGTTTCTTTACCAGTTCTTCCAGTTCCTCTGGGGAATAATATTCGATTTCTATTCTTCCCCGTTTACTGTCCTTTGCCTTAATATTGATCTTTGCTCCAATGCTTTCCCTTATCTCATCTTCATACTTTCTGAGAATGAGATCCAGAGCTTCCGTGTCCTTCTTCGCAGCCTTTTTCTTTGGAGGTTTGACATAATCCCTCACCATCTTCTCGATCTCTCGTACCGTCATCTCTTCATCAAAAACACGGACCGCCATTTCATACTGCTTTTCTCCATCGCTTATGGAAAGGAGGGATCTTGCATGTCCCTGACTGAGTTTTCCTTCAATGACCATCTGCTGTACCCTCTGGTCCAATTTCAGTAGTCTCATTGCATTAGTAATGGTGGCTCTGTTCTTTCCGATGCGCTCCCCGAGTTCATCCTGCTTTAAACCGTAATCGGATAACAGCCTTTTATAGGCCTGTCCCTCTTCTATAGGATTCAGTTTCTGTCTCTGCAGGTTTTCCAGAAGCTGTATTTCAACCTTTTCCTGCTCATTCCACTCCCTGACGATTACCGGCACTTCGTGGAGTCCGGCGATCTTTGCTGCCCTCCATCTTCTTTCTCCGGCGACTATCATATAGCCCCTGTCCTTTTTCTGAACGAGAAGGGGCTGGAATACGCCATGGGTTTTTATGGAGTCTGCCAGTTCATTTATCTCATCTTCACCGAAATCTTTTCTGGGCTGTTCCGGATCCGGCTCCAGCCGGCTTAACTTTACCCAAAGGATCTGATCCTTATTCTCGGTTTCGGTTTTTCTCTCAGCATTATTGCCTACTTCAACACTCTGAGGGATAAGTGCGTCAAGACCCTTACCCAATCCTGTCTTCTTTGCCATTTCTGTATCTTCTCCTTTGTTATTTAGCTTTTATTACTGCGTCTGCCAGTTTACGATATGCTTCCGCTCCGGAGGACTTCGCATCATATACCGTTATCGGCATTCCATAACTGGGCGCTTCTGCCAGCCTGATGTTCCTGGGTATTATTGTCTTATAGATATCATCTCCCAGATGTTCACTGACATTTTCGACCACCTGCTGGGATAAATTTGTTCTGGAATCATACATGGTGAATACCACGCCCTCTATTTCCAGCCTGTTATTAAGTCTTTCCCTTACAAGATTAACTGTCCGGATAAGCTGGGACAGTCCTTCCAGGGCATAATATTCACACTGTATAGGGACCAGCACAGTGTCTGCTGCAACCAGTGCATTTACTGTCAGCGTACTGAGACTCGGAGGACAGTCTATTATGGTATAGTCATATTCCTTCCGGATATCCTTCATTTTATTGTCAAGGATATATTCCTTATCCTTTGCACCTATCAGTTCTATCTCAGCGGCGGCTAGATCCACATTGGAAGGAATCAGCGAAACGAAAGGGATCACCTCTCTTAATAAGCAATCCTCTGTCTCCGTGTTTTCATCCAACAGAAGATCATAGACCGTACTCTCTACAGTATCCTTATTTACTCCAAGTCCGCTAGTGGTATTTCCCTGAGGATCACTGTCAATGACCAACACCTTTTTCTTTTTTTCTGCCAGACAGGCAGCGAGATTTATTGTAGAGGTGGATTTACCTACTCCACCTTTCTGATTGGCGATAGCGATTATCTTTCCCATCCTGTACTTTACAACTCCTTCCTCATAAATTAAAGCAATCGATAATACGATTACTAAACGTAGCGAAAATGATTATATCATAAATACCTGTAATTTGAACGTCAAAATTCATATTTTGATCAGGCTACAATGTTTCACGTGAAACATTGTGGTATATCGAAAGTCTGTTTGCACTAAAACGTTTCACGTGAAACATTCTTGTGCCCGTCCAATTCAAAACTACTATAATGTTTCACGTGAAACATTAAAGAGGTTTTCTGGATGGAGCCCCCGCCTTTCTGGGATATGCTGCAGGAGTCCTTTTCTTCTTTTGAATTGCTATCAGGCACCTCTTGTCTCCGCCCGGCAATACATACTCATCTATCTTATAAAACAGACCTCCCATAACTTCAATGGCATGTCCGGCAGCTTCAAGTTCTTCTCTCCCGGAAGATCCCTTATAAGAAATAAAGTATCCATCCATCTTTACAAACCCCATCGCAAGTTCACTTAAGGTTGCAAGATTGGCAACTGCCCTGGAAATAACAAAATCAAATCTTTCCCTGAAGTCTTTTTCCTTTGCAAGATCCTCTGCTCTGCCATGGCACACCTTAATATCCTTTAACCCAAGATCGTCAATAACTTCTGAGACAAACTCCAGTTTTTTATTGACAGAGTCCATAAGAAGAAAGGATAGATCCGGCCTGAAAATCTTTAATGGTATCCCGGGAAATCCTCCGCCGGTTCCAAGATCCATCACAAGGCTGCCCTCAGAAAAGGAATGGAATCTTAAAACACTGAGACTGTCAGCAAAATGCTTTCTCATAACATCATCATAATCCGTAATGGCCGTCAGGTTCATCTCCTCATTTTTCTTAATCAGGAGTTCATAGTATCTCTCCAGCCGGAAAAGTTTGTCATCATCATATGCTATGCCCATTTCATCAAGGCATTTTTCAAGGATATTATTTCTCATACCTGCTCTTATCCGCCGCATCCAGATAAATTGATAAGACCTGAATATCCGCCGGGGATATTCCCTGTATTCTGGAAGCCTGTCCTATATTTTCCGGCTTGAATTTATTTAATTTCTGCTGGGCTTCCAGCCTTATACCGTGTATCTTTGTAAAATCAATATCTGCCGGTATCTTTTTCTTCTCTAATTTCTTAAAATGTTCTACCTGTCTTAATTCTCTTTCGAGATAACCCCGGTATTTGATCTCTATATTAATCTGCTGACAAACATCGGGTGAAAGAGGCGGTCTGTCGTGTTCCAATGGTGCAATGATCTCATAGGAAAGTTCGGGTCTCCTGATAAGTTCCTCTAAAGTAGCAGCTGTTCCAAGTGGAGAACTCCCTACGGAAAGAAGAAAATCAGAGGTTTCCTTTGCAGCCCCAACACTTATACCCCTAAGTCTTTCTATTTCTGAAAAAATCTCCTTCTCCTTTTTCTCCAAAGTCTGCAGCTCTTTATCAGAAATGAGTCCGACCTCATAACCCTTTCTTCTTAAACGCCTGTCAGCATTATCCTGTCTGAGAAGGAGCCTGTACTCCGCCCTGCTGGTCATCATCCGGTATGGCTCAAATCCTTCCTTTGTAACAAGGTCATCTATAAGAACACCGATATACCCCTCCGACCGGTCAATAATAAGCGGCTCTTTTCCCTTTATCATCATGGCAGCATTTATCCCGGCGATAAGTCCCTGGGCAGCTGCTTCCTCATAGCCGGAGCTGCCGTTACTCTGCCCGCCGGAAAATAGTCCCTTAATGTTCTTAAATTCCAAAGAGTGCTTAAGCTGTATTCCTTTGAAACAATCATACTCAATGGCATAGGCATTTCTTACAATGTCAGCATTTTCAAGTCCGGGTACAGAACGGTACATCTTTAACTGTACGTCTTCCGGCATAGATGAACTCATACCGTCGACATACCATTCATTTGTATGCAGTCCTTCCGGTTCAAGGAATACCTGATGCCTTTCCTTATCCGGAAATTTAACAACTTTATCCTCAATGGAAGGGCAGTACCTAGGACCTGTACCCTCTATGACACCTGCAAAAAGAGGCGATCTGTTCAGGCTTCCTCTAATAACCCTGTGAGTTTCCTCATCGGTATATGTAAGATAACAGGGAACCTGCTCCTTCTGTACAGAATCCGGATCAGTGGAAAATGAAAAAGGAACTATGGGATCATCTCCATACTGGGGAACCATCTTTGAAAAATCAATGGTCCGTCCGTCAATCCTGGCAGGGGTTCCTGTCTTATATCTCTGAATAATTACGCCGGCATTGATCAAAGAATCCGAAAGATCATTTGCAGCCTTAAGTCCGTTTGGTCCGGTATTGGTGATAGCTTCACCGCAGAGACATCTGGCCTTCAGATACACCCCTGTGCATAGAACCACAACCTTAGTTATGTAAACCATACCTGTGTAGGTCTTTACACCCTTTACTTTTCCATCCTCCGTAAGGAGTTCTGTAACCTCTGCCTGTTTTAAACTCAGGTTCTCCTGGTTTTCAAGGACCTTACGCATTTCCCGGGAATAATCATCTTTATCAGCCTGGGCTCTGAGGGAATGAACCGCAGGCCCCTTTGAAGAATTCAACATCTTAGACTGGATAAAGGTCCGGTCTATATTCTTTCCCATCTCCCCGCCCAGTGCATCCAGTTCACGGACCAAATGACCCTTGGAACTTCCGCCGATATTCGGGTTACAGGGCATCATGGCAACACTGTTAATACTGACAGTGAATACTATAGTTTTTATTCCAAGCCGCGCTAAAGCAAGAGCTGCCTCACAACCGGCATGTCCTGCTCCGATAACCGCTGCTTCATAATCCTTTATAACAGTCTCCATAAAGATCCCTCTCTTAATCCGGGATAAAAATCTATTTCCCCATACAGAACTCAGAGAATATCTTATCGAAAAGATCCTCGTCTGTCTCCTCACCTATAATATTTCCGAGTGAGGAGTAAGCGTCCATCAGATCCACGGAATAAAAATCCTCTGTCATTCTGTCATCTATGCTTTTCATTACCAGTTTCAGGCTTTTATCAGCAGCTCTTAATTCCTGCAGCTGTCTTTCGCTGGTAACAAAGAGCTCTTCGTCGCTCTTTAATCCTCCGGATAAGAACATCTCCTCTATCTTTTCCTTTAATTCCTTGAGACCCTTTTCTTCCAGAGCAGAAAAATCTATTACCGGAAGATCCGTGATACTGCTTTTCCAGTCATCCTTCCTGATATCTGTTTTATTAAAGAGAACTATACATTTCTTCTGAAGGGAACGGATATAATCATATATTTCCTGATCTTCTCCATCCATATCGGAACTTGAATCGAGAATAAAAAGAACCAGATCGGCCTTATCTATCGTTTCCCTGGATCTCTCCACTCCGATTCTTTCCACGGCATCGTCAGTCTCCCTTATCCCGGCTGTGTCAGAAAGAACCAGGGGAATTCCTCCGATCAGAATATGAGATGAAAGTACATCCCTTGTGGTTCCGGGAATATCCGTGACAATGGCTTTTGCTTCTCCGCATAAAAGATTCAATATGGAGGACTTTCCGACATTAGGCTTTCCTGCTATGGCGGTTTTTATCCCGCCCTTAAGGATCTTTCCGGTATCACCGCTTTTTATGAGGGACTCAAGTTCATCCGAAATTTTTTTTACGATATTTTTCAGTTTTTCCGGATAGCCTTCAAGTGAATAATGTTCCGGATCATCAAGAGCTGATTCGATGAAGGCTGTCTCCATAAGGATCTTATCCCTGAGATCCCTGATCTTTTCATAGATACCGCCCCTTAGAACGGAAAGGGAATTCCTTCTGGCAAATTCATTGGATGAGGAAATGATATCCATTACAGCTTCTGCCTCTGTAAGGTCTATTCTGCCGTTTAAAAAGGCCCTTTTTGTAAATTCTCCGGGATCAGCCGGTCTGGCTCCGTTTTTTATGATGAGTGACAGCACCCTCCGGAGCACGAAACTGCCTCCATGGCAGCTTATCTCAACTGTATCCTCCGCAGTAAAGGATCTGGGTTTCCTGAAAACAGTGACCAGAACCTCATCGATTTCTTCCTCTTTATCTCGGATAAAACCATACCTTACCGTATGGGAAGGCTGTTGGGCAATATCCAGTTTTTTCCCGCTCTTTGAAAAAATGAGACCATCTGTCAAAGCGATGGCCTCACTTCCCGATATCCTTATTATGCCTATACCGGACTGTCCCGGAGCAGTGGCGATAGCTGCGATGGTATCACAGTCTTTATCTCTGTACATCATAAGGCTCCAAAAGTCTTATTTCTTAAGGGTTATAACAACTCTCCTGAAAGGCTCATCACCTTCTGAATGAGTAACTACATATCTGTCACCCTGGAGAGCCGAATGGATTATCCTTCTCTCATAAGGATTCATAGGCTCGAGAGAAACAGGTCTCTTGGTTCTCTTTACCTTGAATGCCAGATTTTTTGCAAGGTTTTCAAGAGTCTTCTTTCTTCTCTCCCTGTAATCCTCTGTATCAACCTTAACCCTGATATACTCACCGGTTCCCTTATTTACGATAAGGCTTGCAAGATACTGAACAGAATCCAGAGTCTGTCCCCTCTTTCCGATCAATATTCCCATCTCCGGTCCGGATAATTCTATATTAAGAATTCTTTCTGCCGCACCGAAAGAAATGGATGAAGACACATCAAGTTCCATTGCCTTAAAGAGATCGGATAAGAACTTCTCAATCCTCGTCTTAATCTCATCTTCGTTCACATTAACAGCAGCATCAGTAACGGAAGCAGACTCCTTCTCAGCAGGCTTTGTCTCAGAAGAAGTGATTTCCTTTTCTTTCACACTCTCTTCCTTAACGGCAGTTTTTGTTTCTTCTTCCTTCTTTTCAGAAACATACCCCTCTTTAACCCTTGCTTTTATAACGGTGGGTTTTGCATTGAATCCTAAAATACCGGACTTTCCCATATCTACTATTTCATAATCGAGGGCTGATGCCTCTACTGAAAACTGCTTACATGCATCCTCTAAGACACTTTCCAGGGATTTTCCCGAAAATTCTGAATATTCCATTATTATTCCTCCTCGTGAATTAAAACAGCCTGTTATTTTGAGGCTTTCTCGTTGTATTCCTTAACCATATTCGCCCTTGCCGCAATACTTCCCGGACTTTTTTTCACTTCAGTACCATCACTCTGATTATTTTCTTTTTTAATATCAGGTACGATATTAGCGGCTTTTATATTGGCATGGGAAGAAATGGAATTATTATTCACTCCTCCCCTTGCTTTCGGAGCGGCTTTTCTTATTCCTTCCTTTTCCATATTTTTTTCTACGATCTTATCAATATCCATATGGTCAATGTATTTGTTAATAAGTACCTGCTCAATACTCCTTATAACCGCACCGCTTATCCAGTAAATACCCATACCTATGGGAAGGCTCAGTGTGAAAAATGCTGAGACAAGAGGCATGGTGACATTCATCGACTTCATCATAGTGGCAGTTGAGTCACCGTTTCCGGTATTTGCTGCCTGTGGCATAAACAAGGTATTGATCCACTGAGTGGCAGCCGCAAGTACCGGAACCATTACAGCTCCCACGATAAGAAGATAATTGCCGCCGGCAAATGAAGTCTTAATAGTATCCAGAGGTGAATATGCAACATTCAGTCCCAGGAAGGTATTAAAACTTTCAAACTGTTCCCTTACCTTGTTAAAGATATCCATATCAAGACCGGGAATACTTCCTATCTGATCCCAGTCTGCTATAGAAGCCCTGTTCAGTACATCTATCACGGAATTCAGGGCATTCTCACCTGTAAAATTACCGTCTTTAACGTAATTTGCGTACTGTCCCTTAGTGGTGATGGAGAGACTGGAAAGAACCTCTACACCACTTGCTGTGGAAAGAATATTATCCGCAAGTTCTTTCAGGCAGTCATAAATCTTTGTAACATAGGCGGGAATACTGTAGATAACCCTGTATAGGGCAAACAGAATGGGCATCTGTATCAGTAACTGGACACAACTTCCCGTGGGAGACACGCCGTATTTCTTATATACGAACTGCATCTCTTCGTTCTGTGCTGCCATAGATTCCTGATCTTTCTTGCCCTTGTACTTTTCCTGTATGGCTTTGATCTCCGGATTCATTTTGGCAGATAGTTTTGAGAATTTCTGCTGCTGAAAGGTAAGAGGCAGCAGGAAGATGTAGATGATGATCGTAAATATAATTATCGCCACACCTACATTTGGAACAAAATTAAATATCACATTGAGCAGAGCACCGAGAATCTTTGCAATAGGTCCCAGTATTACCCCGCCGTTTTGTGTCAGCAGAATTCCTGACAATTTTTTTCCTCCTAAGATACGTCAGGATAAGATTCCCTTATAGTTAAGGGGAACCGGATCTACTCCTCCCTTTGAAAAAGGATTGCATCTTAAGATCCTGTAAGCGGTCAAAAGTCCTCCCTTAAAAGCCCCGTATCTTTCCACTGCAGTGATGCCATATTCCGAACAACTGGGGTAATAGGGGCATTTAGTACCTTTATAGGGAGAAATGTATTTCTGATATTTCTTTATTAGAAACACTAATATCTGCTTCATATACTGATTATATTAAGATCTTATGTGCTTTCCCGAGATAGAGCAGGGATTTTTCCACATCCTGGCATTTTAATGTTTTTTTGTCGCTGTACTTTTGAGGATTAGCGCTTTCACGCGCTACGACCACTATGTCCAAACCACTATTGAACTTATCCTCATGCAGTCTGTATGCTTCTCTTACTAACCGCGTCAGCCTGTGCCGGACAACAGAATTGCCCACCTTCTTACTGACGGAAATTCCAAGGCGGTTTTTCTTAATATCGTTTTCCAGTATATACATCACAAAATATTTATCAGCTTTAGATCTTCTTTTTCTGTAAACAGCCTTGAAATCAGCGTTTTTCTTTAAGCTTGAAAAACTTTTCATTTACGGTAAATAAAAGACCACCATTTTGTGGTCTTATTCTTCCGAAAGATATTAAACGGTAAGTTTAGCTCTGCCTTTTGCTCTCCTGGCTGCCAGAACCTTACGTCCTCCGGGAGTGCTCATTCTGGCACGAAAACCGTGAACTTTATTTCTCTGTCTTTTTTTGGGGTGATAAGTCATCCACATATTACAAGTACCTCCTAACGATCAAATGGTAAAAATACCGGAAAACACGACGTACATTATATAGACATAAGATATTTCAGTCAAGCACGAATTGAACGCTTTACATAATTTTTATCCACTTTTTGTGGATAAGTAGTGGATAAAAATGTTTTTTAAAGTGAATAAGTCAGTGAATTTTAAATTATATATTGAATTTTCGCCAATTTTCGAAAAAAAACTTATCCACAGTTATCCACTAAAAAATGTGAATAAACACCTGTTTGTTTAACATAAATTAAATCAGAAAATTTTTGTCCTTTCAGAAACCGCTTTATTTTGCCCGTAGAGGCGTTATCCACAAAAATAACGCATTTTTGATTTCTTGTAAAAAAAACCGTTTTGAGGTAAAATAACACTGTTTGTGAATAAATTCAAAATTTTTTCTATATAAAAAAGAATGGAAATAATATGAACGAGCGTGAAATACTCATAAAAAACTGGGACAAACTTAAATCCCAGATACAGAATGACAGTAAGAACAGCATATCAAAGGTTGCTTTTGAAACCTGGATCAAACCATTAAAGATAGGAAAGGTTGAGAATAACACTATCTTCCTTCTTGTTCCACATGAACACGCCGGTGGAGACGGAACGGGAATAGAAATAATAAGGAAGAATTATTCTTCCTTTTTCAGGGTGGTTCTTTCTGAATTTATGAGTAACTACTATGGTGTCGATAAAGTCTATACCATTGAATTTGTAGAAGAAGATGATAACTATGATTATGAACTTAATATAAGTAACGATAATCTTTCTTCCCTTCAGAAGTCCAATATCAATCCACGCTACACCTTCGATAATTTTGTGGTCGGGGATAATAATAAGGTAGCAGTTGCCGCAGCTAAGGCTGTTGCTTCAAGAAATGCAGGAGACAAAAGTGATTACAATCCCCTTTTAAGAGATTATAACCCCCTGTTTTTCTACGGCGGCTCAGGCCTGGGAAAGACTCATCTTATGCACGCCATCGGCTATAGCATTATAAAAGCAAATCCATCAAAAATAGTAAGGTATGTTACCAGTGAAAGATTTACCAATGAGGTCGTGGATTCCATCCAGAACGGAAGCATTCAGAAAATGAGAGATATTTACAGATCCGTTGATGTTCTCCTTCTTGATGACGTGCAGTTTATAATAGGAAAAGACAGTACCCAGACTGAATTTTTCCATTCCTTTAATGAACTCTATGATCAGGAGAAAACCATAATTCTTTCATCCGATAAGCCTCCGAAGGATCTTAATATATTGGATGAGAGAATGACATCACGTTTTGAAATGGGATTCTCTGCCAAAATAGATTCACCTGATTATGAAACGAGAATGGCTATACTCCGGCAGTATGCAAAACAGAGGGATTTTGATATATCAGATGAAATAATCCAGTATATTGCCACCAATATAACTTCTAATATAAGAGAACTTGAAGGAGCTTTTAATAAGGTATCCGCCAAAAAAAATCTCTTTAATGAAGAAATAACCATCTCTGTTGCAGAGGAAGCCATAAAAGATATGATAAAGGAATCAGAGCCCAGAAAGATCACACCTGATCTTATTATTTCTGAAGTGGCAAAATACTATAACACTACAAAAGAAACCATCATTTCTAAAAAGAGGACAAAAGAAATAGTAATTCCAAGGCAGGTATCAATGTATCTCTGCAGGGAACTTACAGACACCTCTTTTGATGAAATAGGAAAGATAATGGGTGGAAAAGACCATTCAACTATTATCCACGGACATAACACAATTTCAGAGGAATTATCCACAAATGATACACTTAAGGAAGACATTGAAGAATTAAAGAAAAAAATTATGCCCATTCATTAAACAGTAAATCCAGTTCCTGTAAACATAGTTATTATTCCGTGAAACTATGATGGACATCAGCGTTTCATGGCTTATTAACAAATTCACAGTTATTATTAATATTATTATTAAAAATAATTATTTATTTATACATAAGGAGAGAAGAAGGGAGACAAATCCACAATGAGAATAAAATGTGCAAAAAGTGATCTGGTCAGTTCCATAAGCATTGTTTCAAAAGCGGTTTCTTCCAATAAGACCTCTACCTCCATACTGGAGTGTATTCTTATAGAAGTGGCAAACGGGATCATTAAGTTTACCGCCAGTGATAAGGAACTGGGTATAGAAACAAAAGTAAAGGGAGATATTAAGGATAACGGTGTGGTTGCTGTTGATGCCAATATCTTCGGTAATGTAATAAACCGTCTTCCTGACGGGGAAGTTGATATATCCACAGATTCTTCATACAAGGTCACCATCAAATGCATGAAGGCAAGATTTGATCTTCCGGGACGTTCGGGCGAAGATTTCTCTGGACTTCCTCTTATAGAAAAGGATGACTGCATTACTATATCCCAGTATACCTTAAAGGAAGTGATAAGACAGACCATTTTTGCCACAAGTTCGAATGACAATAATAAGCTGTTGACAGGAGAACTCTTTGATATTAAGGGAGATAAGATGAGGGTGGTAGCTCTTGACGGTCACAGGGTTGCTATCAGGAATATAGAATTAAGGCAGGCCTATGATGACAAGAAAGTAGTTATTCCCGGAAAAACCCTCAATGATATAGGAAAGATCCTGTCAGGGGAAATAGAAAAAGAAGTAAATATTTATTTTATGTCCAACCATATAGTATTTGAATTTGACCAGACTGTTATGGTTTCCCGTGTCATTGAAGGTGAATTCTTTGATGTAAACAGGATGATGAAGGATGAATATGCCACAAAAGTGGATGTCAATAAGAAACAGCTTCAGGAAACCATTGAAAGAGCACTTCTTCTTGTAAAGGATAATGATAAGAAACCGGTAGTTATTGGGATCAATGATACCTCTATGGAGTTCAAGATAAAATCCACAATTGGATCCATGGATGAATTTCTGGATATCACAAAGACCGGAGAAGATATGCTGATAGGTTTTAATCCGAAGTTTGTGCTGGAAGTACTCCGGGTTATTGACGAGGAAAACATCACAATGTATATGCTGGATTCCAAAGCACCTGCTTTTATCAAAGATGAAGCAGGAAAATATGTCTATGTGATACTGCCTATTAATTTCAATACTATCTGATATGGAATTTAAGATAAGGGAAAAAGAAGAATATATTAAGCTTGGGCAGCTCCTTAAAGCCGCAGGACTTTTAGAATCAGGATCTGAAGCAAAGATATTTATTCAGAACGGTGAAGTAAAGGTAAACGGTGAGGTCTGCCTTATGAGAGGAAAGAAAATAGTAAGGGGAGATCACGTTTTCTTTTCAGGAAAAGATGTAGAAGTGATCTGATGAAGATAAATAGATTAGAGTTTACCTCTTTCCGGAATTATGAATCCCTGGAACTGGATCTAGGGGATGGATGTAATATTTTCTACGGTAATAATGCCCAGGGGAAGACCAATATTTTAGAAGGAATATATCTTTCCTGTACGACTAAATCCCATAAGAAAAGCAAAGACCGGGAAATGATAAGGTTCGGGGCTGAAGAAGCACATCTTAGGGTGTATATCGAAAAGAAGGAAATAGATTATAAGATCGATATGCACTTAAAAGGCAATGTGAAAAAACATATTTTTGTTAATGGCCAGCCCATAAAGAAAGCAGCAGAACTATTAGGAATAGCAAATATCATCTTCTTTTCACCGGAAGATATTAATATGATAAAAAGCGGACCTTCAGAGAGAAGGAGGTTCGTGGATATGGACTTATCACAGCTTGACAGCCTGTATCTTTCTTCCCTAAGCGCGTATTCAAAAGCTCTGGAGCAGAAAAATAAACTTCTCCGGGATGCAGCGTATTACGGAGATCCTTCATTTAATGAAATGCTGGATGTCTGGGATGAAAAGCTGATGGAATACGGAAAAGAGATAATAAAGAAAAGATCTTTTTTTATAGAAGGATTAAATGAGATCCTTAAAGATAAAAACAGGGAGATCACCGGAGTAGATGAGACTTTAAGCTGTATTTATGAGCCTGATACTTCAGTTGATGACTATAAGGATAAACTGTTTAAGGGAAGGAAAAGCGATTTAAAAAGCGGTAGTACTTCCACCGGACCACACAGGGATGACATCAGGTTTTCCCTTGAAGATACAGATCTCAGAAAATATGGATCCCAGGGACAGCAGAGGTCTGCTTCCCTTTCCGTAAAGCTTGCAGAGATAGAGCTGGTAAAAAATAGGACGGGGGATGAACCGATCCTTATGCTGGATGACGTATTATCAGAACTTGACAGCAGCAGACAGAAGTGTCTCTTAAATTCCATAGGTAATATCCAGACACTTATTACCTGTACGGGTCTCGATGAACTGATAAAAAACGATTTTATAAAGGATAAGGTTTTCTACGTGGAAAACGCCACCGTTACAAAGAAAGAAAGGAGCGGCATCAAATAATAATGAGTCAGCAATATGGTGCGGATCAGATACAGATACTGGAAGGACTGGAAGCTGTAAGAAAGCGTCCCGGAATGTATATAGGAACTACAAGTTCCAGAGGACTCCATCATCTGGTATATGAAATAGTGGATAATTCCGTGGACGAAGCCCTGGCAGGTGCCTGCGATAATATCCATGTTTGGATAAATCAGGATGGAAGCGTAACAGTAGAGGATAACGGAAGAGGTATCCCCGTTGATATAAACCATAAGTCCGGACTTCCCGGCGTGGAGGTAGTTTTTACCATTCTTCATGCAGGCGGAAAATTCGGCGGCGGAGGATATAAGGTATCAGGAGGTCTTCACGGTGTGGGGGCTTCTGTTGTAAATGCTCTTTCGGAATGGCTGACTGTAAATATATTTAAAGAGGGAAAGATCTACGAAGAGAAATTTTCCAGAGGAAAGACCAC